>Ga0160464_100748_pt1 | contig 18497 bp, 13 predicted proteins | sample HID1971I_E11MG_FD_108275 | JGI IMG/M metagenome (GOLD analysis project Ga0160464, IMG submission 108275) | Enriched millipede-associated microbial communities from UW Madison campus, WI, USA - HID1971I_E11 MG | ecosystem: Host-associated > Arthropoda: Insects > Digestive system > Unclassified ... | reverse complement strand
CAAGTTCGATGCATTGCGGCACCTTGAAACCACGCGTGGTCACCGCCGGGGTGCCGATGCGCAGGCCCGAGGTCACGAACGGCGATTGCGGGTCGTTCGGCACCGCGTTCTTGTTGACGGTGATGTGGGCGCGACCGAGGGCGGCGTCCGCCTCTTTGCCGGTGAGGCCCTGGCGGATCAGGCTGACCAGGAACAGGTGGTTGTCGGTACCACCGGAGACCACGTCATACCCGCGCTTGATAAATACGCCGGCCATGGCCTGGGCATTGTCGATCACTTGCTGCTGGTAGGCCTTGAAGCCTGGCTCCTGGGCTTCCTTGAAGCACACTGCCTTGCCGGCGATCACATGCATCAGCGGGCCGCCCTGGGCACCGGGGAATACCGCGGCGTTGAGTTTCTTTTCGATCTCTTCGTTGGCCTTGGCCAGGATCAGGCCGCCACGCGGACCGCGCAGGGTCTTGTGAGTGGTGGTGGTGACCACATCGGCATAAGGCAGCGGGTTCGGGTACAAGCCGGCGGCAACCAGGCCGGCGACGTGGGCCATGTCGACGAACAGCAGCGCGCCGACCTTGTCGGCGATGGCACGAAAACGTGGGAAATCCAGGGTCTTGGAGTAGGCAGAAAAACCGGCCACCACCATCTTCGGCTTGTGCTCCACCGCCAGGCGCTCGAGTTCGTCGTAGTCGATCAGGCCAGTGTCGGTGTTAATGCCGTACTGCACCGCGTTATACAGCTTGCCCGAGGACGACACCTTGGCGCCGTGGGTCAGGTGACCGCCGTGGGCCAGGCTCATCCCAAGGATGGTATCACCGGCGTTCAGCAACGCCAGGTACACCGCACTGTTGGCCGATGAACCGGAGTGTGGTTGCACGTTGGCATAATCGGCACCGAACAGCTGCTTGGCGCGTTCAATGGCCAGGGCCTCGACCTTGTCCACATGTTCGCAGCCGCCGTAGTAGCGCTTGCCCGGGTAGCCCTCGGCGTATTTGTTGGTCAGGCCGCTGCCCTGGGCTTGCATGACGCGCTTGCTGGTGTAGTTCTCCGACGCGATCAGCTCGATATGGTCTTCCTGACGCTGCTCTTCGGCATTCATCGCCGCCAACAGTGCGTCGTCATATCCCTGGATCTGGTCTTGTTTGCTGAACATCGCGTCTCTCCCAGCCTTTCGTATTGTTGAGGCCCGTGCAGGGCCCTTTGATGCGATGGTAGGGCTGGCGCAGACAGGCCAAATGCCTGCGCACGCCACGCAAAGGTGCGTTTACGACATTGACCAAACAACACCGAACAAATGTGGAACAGGGCTTGTGTGGGAGGGGGCTTGCTCCCTCCCACAGGGGTTAGGCGATGATCTGACGGACGAATAGCAGCAGGAGGAAGTGCAGCGGATAGAGGGTGTAGGCCCAGCGGCGCATTGCGGGCGGTGAGGCGCTGCGCGCGTGTCGCAATAAAACCATCCCCGCCAATGGCGCAATCAGACAGATCGCCAACCCGGAAAGCGCCACAGGCGTGCCGCTATTGAGCAGAATCTGCCATTGATTCGCGGCGACGCAGACCAAACCCGGCAGCACGCTAAAATACCAGGGCCTGCGAAACACCAGCAACATCGCCAGCGGCAGCAACACACCAAAGAAACCGAACATCAACTGAGTTGAAAATACTGCCGCCATTGTAACGGCGATCAGCGCCAATCCTCGATCAAGCAACGCCTTCTGCTGCCAACCTCGGACAACCAGCAGGCCCAGCGCCAGGGTCGGCAACACATTCAATGTATCGGCATCATCGATAAACATCCGATACGGCACTTCGCTGATCACGCTAAACAGTAGCAACCAACCCAGGTAGCGCCAATGACCGGTCACCGGCGCGTTCCGGAGCCGATGCACATTGGCTGCAATCGCCAGGCAAAACCACGGGAACGCCAGGCGCCCCGGCACATACAGGCCATCCAGGCTTAACCCGACGTAGCGCAGGTGGTCCAGCACCATGCTCAGCAACGCCAGCCACTTGAGCAAGTCCAATGCGCCATCACGGACACGTCCTACAGGAGCCGTTACAGTACTGTGCATAATTCCCCAGTGACTTTGCATTTACAGTGCGTGCGCCTCCTCGACAATCTTGGTTAAAGTGCGCACCAACATCGACCACAGGAATGGGCCATGACCGACAAGAGCCAACAATTCGCCAGCGACAACTATTCCGGCATCTGCCCGGAAGCCTGGGCCGCCATGGAACAAGCCAACCACGGCCATCAACGCGCCTACGGCGATGATGAATGGACCCACCGTGCCGCTGACGGTTTCCGCAATCTGTTCGAGACCGACTGCGAGGTATTCTTTGCCTTCAACGGTACGGCAGCCAACTCCCTGGCGCTGTCCTCGCTGTGCCAGAGCTACCATAGCGTGATTTGCTCGGAAACCGCCCACGTCGAAACCGACGAATGCGGCGCGCCAGAGTTCTTCTCCAACGGTTCCAAGCTGCTCACCGCCCGCACCGAAAACGGCAAGCTGACTCCAGAATCGATCCGCGAAATCGCGCTCAAGCGCCAGGACATCCACTACCCCAAGCCGCGCGTGGTCACCCTGACCCAGGCCACCGAAGTCGGCAGCGTCTACACCCCGGAAGAAATCCGCGCCATCAGCGCCACCTGCAAGGAACTGGGCCTGAACCTGCACATGGACGGCGCGCGGTTCTCCAACGCCTGTGCTTTCCTCGGTTGCTCACCGGCTGACCTGACCTGGAAAGCCGGCGTGGACGTGCTGTGCTTCGGCGGTACCAAGAACGGCATGGCGGTAGGTGAAGCGATCCTGTTCTTCAACCATAAGCTGGCCGAAGACTTCGACTACCGCTGCAAGCAGGCCGGCCAGTTGGCGTCGAAAATGCGCTTTCTGTCGGCCCCCTGGGTGGGCCTGCTGGAAAACGACGCCTGGCTCAAGCATGCGCGCCATGCCAATCACTGTGCGCAACTGCTGAGCAGCCTGGTATCAGACATCCCCGGTGTGGAGCTGATGTTCCCGGTACAGGCCAACGGCGTGTTCCTGCAGCTCTCGGAACCGGCCATTGCGGCGTTGACAGCCAAGGGCTGGCGCTTCTACACCTTCATCGGCAAAGGTGGCGCGCGGTTCATGTGTGCGTGGGATACCGAGGAAGAACGTGTAAGGGAATTGGCTGCGGATATTCGGACAGTGATGGGGGCCTGAAGCTAACGAATACTGGCGGAGTGCCGAGACTGTTTTTTGATATTTCTGACAGGCACGAACTTGGATTTTATTGTCTAGCCTCTTGTTACCCGCAAGGAAAAGCCGCTGCAGAGGCCGCCTTGCGGGGACAACTGCCTGCCGAATAATCGGCCGGAAACGGAAATCCAGCAGAGAGCCAAACCATGGAATATCAAAGCAACGCCAGCATCCTTAAAAGCGACGACACTGCCAGTACCACGGTGATTGATTGGGATGAGTTCAGGACGCACGCAAAGGTCGGGGACACTATCCGCGAGCCGTCCAGGACGTTGAGGATCTACGACAAAGTCTATGAACTGACAGCATCAGGCCAACATTTCGTGGTTCATATCTACGCCCAATAACCCTTAACGCCTAAAGGCCGCGCCGGGGATTCATGGCCTCCGACGCGGAACCGAACTGACGTACCAGCCCTTACTTACAAAGCCTTCGGCTGGAGCGCCGCCCATTCATCGATGGGGCCTGGGTTATTGATAAAGGTACCTCCACCGAACTTCACCGCCAGTTTATTAACCGCGTTCAGGGCAGTGGTCACCGCGCCTTCCCCCCAGCCACCGGTAAAGGACACATCATCCCCAGCAAGAATGAACCCATCGGGACTCGGGCTATGCACATCGTTCATAAACTGGGAAAACAACAGGCGCTGGTATTCGTACTGCCCTGGCAGGTTCATTTTGAAGGCGCTTAGAAAAAACGGCTGCTCTTCCCAATTGATTTCGACAAATGGGTCTGTCATGCCGAACTCTGCGCCAAGGTCTAGCTGATGGTGGGCATACACCGAGTCCAGCAAGGTTGAACATACCGCCACATGGGACGGCAACGGCACGGCACGGTCACCCAGGAACTTGAGGCTGTCGTCATTCCAGGCGTAAGACAAAAACATCCCACTGCCCTTGTACGAACCTTTACTCGCAGCGTAGTCCAACAGATAGGTGCCCCGGGTAATTCGATCCGACAACGTCACACTCATCTTGTGTTGGTGATCCGTTCCGACATCGGTCCAGAAAGGTCGCTTGGTTTGCGCAAATATCTTGGCCGACTGCATGTAGTGGGTGTACATCACCGCTTCCCATTCTTTAGTCGACAAAAGGTCATTCATCTGACTGAAGCGACCGGCACCATCCATGTAACGGAATTTGTCCAGTATCCGCTTGTGGGGGGTATAGACCACGGCGGGGAAGACGTATCGGCTCTCAGTTTTCTGGACATGATCATAAATCCACACGTCGAACTGATCGTCCTCTGATCGCCGTATGATTTGCCGCACTTCTTGATTCAACATCTGCGGAATGACTTGGGCACTCAGACTCTCGACAGTAGTTCCCGCCGGCCAGTGGTCCATGCTGTCGCCCATCATGTCCGGGCTACGTGACAACAACCGGCGCGGCAGCTCACTGGAGCCGTCGTACATCAACTTATGGTTGGTATCCAGGCCGGTGTACAACACCCGCAGCACCTCCAGAAAACTGTTCGGGTAGTCGGTATTCCATCCCCCGGTACCAAAACCGATCTGGCCGAACAGGTCGATATCCTCGCGACTCCATTTTGCCTGCTCCACCATGGCCGCAAAAAAGCTCAGGTTGTCCCAACCTGCGTCCAAAATGGCGTTCCACAGCGTCTTGATCTTCGCCTGATCAATGCTTTCCTCGGACATTGCCGCTTCCATCTCGCGGAAATTGATCGGCTGTTGTTCCAGGAAAATATCGAACAATTTACGTTCGATTTCGACATATTTATCGGGCAATTTATCGCGTTCGTAATAGACCTGTTGCTGCTGGTAATCGACCACTGTACTGGGCGTGGAAGCCGCGCCCGGGTTGGGAAAGTCAGTCGAATTGGCTGACATGCCAACCTTGTCGAAATAGTGCATCAGCGCCTTGCCGGAAACGGGAAAACGCATGGCGCCCATTTCACATATAACGCTGTTGCCGGGGTCCTGCGGATCACCTGTCACATGGGAATAGAACCGCCCACCAATACGGTCACTGGCCTCCACTACCACGGGGTGCAACCCCATGCGCATGGCTTCATAAGCCGCCACAGCGCCGGCTACTCCCGCCCCCACGATAAGTACCTGGCGGCAACTCGTACCGCTGGAAACCCGCCCCAACGGCCTGTCGTCGCTGACGGCCTGATTGAGAAAACGGGAGTAATGAAAGGGGAAGTCTGGGATAAGCGCTGTGACACCTTGGGCCAACAAACGCGCGGCACCTTGAGAACGAGAAGGAATAGCAGACATGTTGATCATCCTTGGTGTGTCAAAGGACGTCCGCCTACTTCTTCACTGCAAAGGGCGACTACGACGAGTTCGCTCTAGCGTAGACGCTTGTAGGAAATCTCTCTATATCAACTAGAAATAAAAGGTACGTGCGTAAGGCAAGCCCTGCTTAGACTGGACTTGCGCAATCAGTTCAGAAATTCCTGAAGTGATTATTTGCGAATGCCGATTCAAATGTACTTTTGCTTACAAGACTCTCCGTGGTCTCACTCAATAAAAACAGACCGTGATATCTATGAACACGCCCCCAGAACGATCAACTGCTGCGTCTTCCACCACGCTGAAAGTTGAAACCCGCTCCATTGACTATGTGCCGCGCCATGAACGCCACGGCAAGGTTTGGCATCAAGCGCCGTTCTGGTTCACAGGCAACTTCGTACTGACCACCATGGTCACCGGCTTTACCGGCGCGGCGCTGGGCCTGAGCCTGATGTATGCGATCCTGGCGATTGTCATCGGCGTGTGCCTGGGCACCTTTGCCATGGCCTTCCACGCCAATCAGGGCCCACGCATGGGCTTGCCGCAAATGGTCCAGTCACGGGCACAATTCGGCTTGCGCGGGGCAATCGTGCCCTTTATCGCAGTGGTCTTCGTGTATATCGGTTTCAACGTCTTCAACGTGATTCTCGCAACAGACGCGATCAACACCGTGCTGCCCGGCGAGCGCGCCCCCTGGTACGCCTTGATGATCATCCTGGCAGTGATCATTGCAGTAGTCGGCCACGACCTCCTGCACACCGTACAACGCTGGCTGACCTACGTGATGATCAGTGTTTTCACCGTACTGACGGTGGCTGCTTTGATGAGCCTGCAAGCCGATTCGGCGGTGGTGGGCGCGCACTTTTCCTGGTCAGCCTTCTTGATTCAACTGTCCGCCGCCGCGGGCTACCAGATCAGCTACGCCGTGTACGTGTCGGATTACTCGCGCTATCTGCCGCACACCACGCCCACGCGCAGCGTTGTCACCTGGACCTACCTGGGCGCCGCCGGCTCAGCGCTGTGGCTGATGTCATTGGGGGCTTTCCTCGCGTCGGCCCTGCCCTCTCCGGATGCTATCGCCAGCGTGCAGGCCGTGGGCAACCAAGTGATACCCGGCTTTGGCACCTTTACCGTATTGATCGCGGTGCCTGCGCTGGTGGGCATCATGGCGGTCAACTGCTATGGCGCCATGCTCACCGGCATCAGTGCCATCGACGGCTTCATCTCGATCAAGCCGCGCCTCAAGAGCCGAATCATCGGCATCAGCTTGGTGGCCGCGGTCATCTTCGTGATCGCCCTGAGCATCCCGGAGAGCTACCTGCACAGCTTCAATAACTTCGTCCTCTTGATGCTGTATTTCCTGGTGCCTTGGACGGCGGTAAATCTCGCGGACTACTATGCTGTACGCAAAGGGCGCTACGCAATCAGCGACCTGTTCAACCCTGGCGGCATCTACGGTCGCTGGTCGAGCGCCGGCCTCACCGCGTATTTCTTCGGCATCGCAGCGATGGTCCCGTTCATGTCCCTGGGTTTTTACCAAGGCCCGGTCGCACTATGGCTGGGCGGTGCCGACATAGCATTCGTGGTTGGCCTGGTGGTCTCGGCGGCGACCTATTGCATCATGGCCCGACGCCTCGATCACGCCCGTGAAGCCCGCGCCGTGGAGGCCAGTGAACGGCTATTGGAAGGAGAAGAGTCATGACCGCAATAACGGTCGTTTGCCATCAACTGGCCCCCCGTATTAGCGATCTTGATTACAACCGGGCGCTAAGCGAAAGCGCAATCCGTGGCGCAAGTGGGGCACAGGTCATCGTCCTGCCCGAACTGATGCAAAGTGGTTACGCCTTCGATAACCGAGGGGAAGCCCATGCGGCTTCCGAGACAGATGACGGCCCGACCCTGAGCCTATGGCGCGCCTTGGCCAGTGAACTGGATATCATCATCGTCGCCGGCTTCTGTGAGCGCCTGAGTGCTGGACGGGTCGCCAATAGCCTCGCGTTGATCCAACCCGCAGGCCGGCTGACGGTGTATCGCAAAGCCCACTTATGGAACCGGGAAAAGCTGATCTTCACGCCCGGCACCGAACCACCGCCGGTCGTCGAAACCAAAATCGGCCGGGTCGCCGCGATGATCTGCTACGACCTGGAACTACCTGAGTGGGTGCGCCTGGCCGCCTTGGCCGGCGCCGACCTGCTGTGCGCCCCGGTGAACTGGCCGGACGGTCCACGCCCGGCCGACGAGCGGCCGGGGGAGATTGTTCGCGTCCAGGCCAATGCTGGGGTCAATCGCATGTTCATTGCCGCCTGTGACCGCTATGGCGAGGAGCGCGGTATAAACTGGGTGGGCGGCTCGACCATTGTCGATGCCAACGGTTACCCGTTGGCCGGCGCAGTCTCCCATCAGAGGGAACAGCGGCTAGTCGCTCAACTACCTCTGGCCGAGGCCAGAGACAAGTTCATCAGCGAGCATAACCACGTTCACCAGGATCGCCGACCGGGCTTGTACTGACCTCTCAAAACTCAATCCGCACATCACCCTTCGGCACACTGCAGCACGACAGGATGTAGCCTTCGGCTTCGTCTTCCTCAGTGATCCCACCGTTGTGCTCCATCTCCACCTCGCCGCCCAGCTTCATCACCTTGCATGTCCCGCAGATGCCCATGCCGCAGGCCTTGGGAATCAGCAGGCCGAGCTTGGCGGCCGCGGCGTGCACCGTTTCACCCGGTGCTACACGAATGCTCTTGCCGGAGGCAATGAACTCCACCTGGTGCAGATCCGCCAAGTCGATCTCCGGCGCATCCGCCGCTTGCTCGGCTTGCTCCACTGCATCGGCCCGCGCTTCTGGCGGCGTCGCGCCAAAGGACTCTTCGTGATAGCGCGCCATATCGAAACCAGCGGCTTCGAGCAGGCGCTTCACCGCGCTCATGTAGGGCGTCGGGCCGCAGCAGAACACTTCGCGCTCGAGGAAGTCCGGCACCATCAGTTCCAGCATCTTGTGGTTCAGGTAACCACGGTACCCGGCCCAAGGCTCTCCCAAACCATGCTTTTCGCAGATCAGGTGCAGACTGAAGTTGTCGATCCGCGACGCCATGTGCTCCAGCTCGCGGTGGTAGATGATGTCCTTGGGCGAGCGGGCGCTGTGAACAAAGGTCATGTCGACATTCGCGTTGGTGTCGTAGAACCAACGGGCCATGGACATGACTGGGGTGATACCGACGCCGCCGCTGAGGTACAGCACTTTCGGGCTGGGAAAGTCGATGGCATTGAACAGCCCCACCGGGCCGTGCACCGCCAGCTCCTGCCCTTCATGCAGCGTGTCGTGCAGCCAGTTGGAGACCTTGCCGCCCGGTACGCGCTTGATGGTTACCGAAAAGCTGTAGGGCACCGAGGGCGAACTGGAAATCGTATACGAGCGCATGATCGGCTGGCCTTCGATCTCCAGCTCCAGGGTGACGAATTGCCCGGGCTTGAAAAAGAACAGGATCGGCTGGTCAGCCATGAAGCAGAAGGTGCGCACGTCCCAGGTTTCCTGGATGACTTTGACGCAACGGACGATGTGTCGACCATTGGCCCAGGTCTGGGTGGTTACCGGATTCAGGAAATTGCTAGACATGTTGTTCTCCACCGCCGACGTCGGCCTTATGGTGGCGATTCTGCGTAACGCCGGGGCCACCCATTTACCTATCTGCGACATTCACATACTTACGGCGACCAGCCCCCAACTACCGGGGGTTGCGCGTCGGGATCAGATTGCGCCATGTCGCCCATGGATAAGGTTCGACGCAACGCCGGGCCCACACTCGCTCCCAACAAAGACGCTTTCTTTACGCCTTGCAACGCAACAACCGTAGCCACTTATCCCGGCCACACAGAATGGCCACGAGGACACATACGATGGACGTCACCGCAACCTTAAGCTTGGGCGATCCGCTGGAACCCGCACGCAAGGCCACCGCGCAAATGCTGCACGAGCGCGAGCGCACCTTTTCACTGCCGCAGCCGTTTTACTCTGATGAGCGGTTGTTTGATATCGACATGCAGGAGATCTTCCAGAACGAGTCGTTGATCGCCGGCATGACCTGCGAAATCCCTACCAAGGGCAACTACCTGACCCTGCAAGTGGGCAAGAACCCGATCATCGTGATCCGTGGCGCCGAAGGCGTGGTGCATGCATTCCACAACGTGTGCCGCCATCGTGGCTCACGCTTGTGCACCAGCGACAAGGGCAAGGTCGCCAAGCTGGTCTGCCACTACCACCAGTGGACCTACGAGCTGGACGGTCGCCTGTTGTTCGCCGGCACCGAGATGGGCGCTGATTTCGACATGAAGCAGTACGGCCTCAAGCCGGTGAACGTGAAGACCGCCGGCGGCTACATCTTTATCAGCCTGGCCGAGAACCCGCCGGCCATCGATGACTTCCTGTCGACCCTGAATCACTACATGGAACCCTACGACATGGAAAACACCAAGGTGGCGATCCAGACCACCTTGTTCGAAAAGGCCAACTGGAAACTGGTGCTGGAAAACAACCGCGAGTGCTACCACTGCAACGCGTCGCACCCCGAACTACTCAAAACCCTGCTGGAGTGGGACGACGTCACCGACCCTCGCGCCGACCAAGCTTTCAAGGACCATGTGGCCGCTTCCGCCGCCGCCTGGGATGCCGAGAAGATTCCTTACGCCCACGCCAGTTTCGGCCTGCGCAACCGTATCGTGCGCATGCCGTTGCTCAAGGGCACCGTGTCCATGACCCTCGACGGTAAACAGGGCTGCGCCAAGCTCATGGGCCGTATCAAGAACCCGGACCTGGGTTCGATGCGCATCCTGCACCTGCCCCACTCCTGGAACCACTGCATGGGCGATCACATCATTGTGTTCACCGTGTGGCCGATCAGCGCCCAGGAAACCATGGTCACTACCAAGTGGATCGTGCACAAGGATGCCGTGGAAGGCGTGGACTACGACGTGGAGCGCATGCGCCAGGTGTGGGACGCCACCAACGACCAGGACCGCCGCCTGGCGGAAGAGAACCAACGCGGCATCAACTCCACCGCTTACCAGCCTGGCCCATACTCCAAGACCTATGAGTTTGGCGTGGTGAATTTTGTGGATTGGTACAGCGAGCGCATGTTGAACAACCTGGGCGCCGCTCCAGCGCCGTACCTCAAAGGTGTGGCAGCACACGAATAACTGACACCCTATGGATCAAAATGTTGGAGGGGGCTTTTTGTAGGAGCGAGCTTGCTCGCGAAAAACTCACAGGCATCGCGTTTATTCAGGAAGCGCGCGTTATCGTTGACGTTTTTCGCGAGCAAGCTCGCTCCTACTGGTATTAGGGCTGGCCCCTTCCCACATTTGAAGCAGGCGCTGCTTACTATTTGATCAGTTCTCCCGCAGGCCGCTAACACCCTGCCCTCCAGCCTTCGCCCAAAAACTTATCCACAAAGTCACCCACCGCAATTGTGGGCAAGTGCGCCGCGCATGCAAATTAAATCAAGAAAATCCGTGACTTATTCAAACTCCCGAGTTCTACGCCGAGCTGATCATTTATTAATCAATATTCCAGAAGCTTTGATTGACGTGGCTTGCAGCGGTAAGCGAACACCTTATCCACAGATACACCAACAGACTTTGGGGGCAACTCCGTCAGGGCTGTGGAAAAGCACTTCAACTCTACACAAGCCGGGCCATACAGCAGCCTAAGGCAAAAAAAATCCGAATTTGTTCAAAATTCAACCAGAACCCTGAAAGCCACGTTTTACAAGGGGTGTGGCTGATAGCGAACATCTTATCCACAGAAGCGCCAACAGACTTTGGGGGCAAGTTTCACATTCACCTGTACCGAAAGCATCTGAAAACCTGTGCAAAAACGCAGACTTAGGCTGGCTACTTTTCATACAGGCATCTGCGAGCCTTGCTTTACGTGGCCTGTGGACAACAACAAACACCTTATCCACAGCCACGCGCACAGGGATTGTGGGTAACTGGACGTTTATCCGACTTCGGCCCCCCAATCACTCGTTTTCCAAGATCGACTAACCTCTTTTATGCAGTTATATCCAACGACCCGGAATTTGAAGCGACATCACGTGCCGCCAGCAACCTGACTTTCCGGGACGACGCAGTTAACGCTCCCATAGGAGAACGGCTGATCCATTGAGTGCCGTTGCATAACACACATTGGTCGTTCCAGCAGTTCGGAACTTGTCTATCTGAATTGAAGGTGAGCTAGTTCATGAAAAATCTACAGCGACATAGAGGGGATCTGATTAAGTGGGCGCTGGCAGTGGCATTTCTACTGCCCGCTCTGGGATGGACGCACGGCGCTGTTGACACCCCCATTGCACGGCAAGTGAAGTGCCAAAAAGATGGAGGTTATTGGAGTTCACAAGACGGATCCTCCATAAAAGATAAAGGCTGCAGGGGCGCTGCACTGGTATTTGAGACACCTGACAAATGGGCGTATCAATTTCAACAATGGAACGAAGTTGCCCACTTGATCAAGGCACCGGGTTATAACGATCCCGAGACGGTCAAGCGGGAAGTTCCGGATGGCAAGCTGTGTTCGGCAGGTGACGATAAGAAAGACGGCCTGAACCGTGTTTCGGCGGATTGGTATCGGACAGATGTCATTCCTGAAAACGGAAAAATGGACGTTCGGATCATCGGTACCGCACCGCACGTCCCCAGCTTTGCCAAAGTGTTTCTCACAAAACCGGGCTTCGATCCGACCACCGCCCCCTTGACCTGGGATAAGTTGACACTGATACACACTGAGCAACTGACTGTCGCCAGGCAGGATTGGGGCAGCAGCCCACCGGCCATTTCCGGCGCCTCTGGGTATTTCCAGTTCGAAGTTCCCGTGCCTTCGGAACAATCGGGCAAAGCCACCTTGTTTGTGCAGTGGCAACGTATCGATCCGGCGGGGGAAGGGTTTTATAACTGTAGCGATATCAACATCGTCGGGGCCTCGATTCCGGAGGAGTGGTATGAACTGGGTCAGTTCATCGATCCCGTCATGGGCGATCTCAAAGCCGGAGACAAGGTCCATTTCCGAATTCTGGACAATTCGCCGCAAGCCAAGGAAGTGATTGATCTGACCCTGCCAATCACCGCAAGCAATCTGGATGCGAATATTTGGGGCAAGCAACTCAGTGACCGGATCAATCCCGCCGTTGCCAAAGTGGGAGAGAAAAACGGCGGCCGCATCGAGTTCAACCTGACTCGACCTGGTGCCAACGCTGTTTACACGCTGGAAAAAGGCTACAGCCAAGCGATGGCAATTGTTCGAGGAGAGGACCCTGGCCCTGTGGACCCGGCACCGCCAGTAGCGCGAATATCTGGCCCGGCAACACTCAAATCAGGGCAAGCCTTCACATTCTCCGGTGTCTCCTCATCGGGCAGCAACGGCCCCCTAGAGTATGAATGGGCTGTTCCGGGGATGAGACAACCGAAAAACGAACCGACCGTCAGCGGGAATGCCGAATCCGTGAGTCAGACGACTACCTTCACAGCACGCTTGAGCGTTACCGACCAGCAAAACGGCAAAACCGGTGAAGCGACATTCGACTTTACCGTCACGCCAGGAAGCGGTGGGGACCACCCGGCGTACGTTGAGGGCACCGACTATAAGGCAGGAGATATTGTGACCAACGAGGGCAAGAACTTTAAGTGCAAGCCTCACCCCTACACCGGCTGGTGTGCGGGGCCTGCCAGGGCATATGCCCCAGGCACTGGGTCGGACTGGATCCAAGCATGGGACCTGGTTCAATGAGCCGCCCGTGAAGCCGTTCAAATCAGCGCCCGGACAGCCAGCTGCCAAGCCCTGACTTCATGGCCTGAAGAGGACCCGATGTGGGAGCAAGCCCTCTCCCACATTTGGGATGTGCGCTGGTTTTAATTCAGCGCACCACACCCTCCTCCACCAATAACTTGAGAATCGCCTGAGCGCCCTCTTCAGCGCTCAGGCCCTTGAGCACCTGCCCGCCACCTCCGCTGGCCTTGGCCGTCGCTGCTTTCATACGATCAGCGCCGCTCTTGGCTTTGATCACCTTGAGACGCTTTGGACGCGGTTTGGCCGGTTGCAACAGTGCGCCGGTGAATAACTCGTCCTGCTCGACCTCTACTTCATGGGCCGCCAGTTCGCCACGTTGCGCCGGGCCGTACGCGCTCTGCCGCGGTTTGGGCGCAGCGTTATCTACGGTGGCCAGAAACGGCAGGCGTACTTTCAGGCGCCGCCGCTGGCCACGGGGCAACGCTTGCAGCACATGCGCCACGCCAGCCTCGATGGATTCCACCTGGGCCAACCCTACAATCAGCGGCCAGCCCAATTGTTCGGCCAACAGGAACGGCAGCATGCCAGAGCCTTCACCGGTTTCGGCCTGGCTGCCGGTGAGTACCACTTGGGCACCGGCATCGCGCAGATACTCAGTGAGTACCGGCAAGGCATCCGAGCCTGGCGGTTGCTCCAGTACCTGCAGTTGCGCCAGGCCCATGCCCAGGTAGCTGCGCAGGGTCGGTTCAGCGATGTTGCCGGCGTGCAGCACCTGCAACTTATCCCCAGCCATTTGCAGACCCAGCTCGACGGCACGCGCATCCTGCTCCGCACGGCGTGGACGCCCGGAAGTGGGGTGGGCGCCGATGGATACCAGGCTGATTACATTGCTTGTCATGGTCATGTCCCTAAGCTGCATCGCGCTTGGCGCCGTTGCGGTAGGCCTCGACCGCATCGATCAAGGCTTGCAGTATCGCGGCGCTCTCGCCGATTACCGACAGGTCGGCACGCTTGATCATGTCGCACCCCGGGTCGAGGTTGATCGCCACCACCTTGTCACAGGCACCGATGCCTTGCAGGTGCTGGATGGCCCCGGAGATGCCCACGGCCACGTAGACCCTTGCAGTGACCCAGGTGCCGCTGGCACCGACTTGGCGATCACGCGCCATAAAGCCATCGTCCACCGCCACCCGTGAGGCGCCTTCGGTGGCGCCCAGGGCCGCGGCGGTCTGGTGGAACAGCGCCCAGTCCTTCACGCCGTTACCGCCGGAGAAAATGAACTCGGCCTCGGCCATGGGAATCGCTGCCGGGTCCACCGCCACCGCGCCGAGATCTTCGATGCGTGGCAGGCTGCGCGCCAGGCCTGTGGATAACTCCACGGGCAACACTTCATGGCGTGTATCACTGACCGGGTCGGCACATTCGGCAGCAGCCAGAATCAGGCGTGGCAGTGGTCGGGCCAAGTCTTCCTGACCTGCGCCGGCACGGCCGATGCAGGTCTGATCCTTGATTTGCCACACCCGCGTGGCCGGGCGCTCCCCGAGGCTGGCGGCAAAGCGCCGGCCCAATTCGCCACCGCCACTCCGACTGTCCGGCAGCAACCAGTGACGGGGGTTGAACTGGTTATCCACAGCACGCAGACCCTGCACACGTTGCTCGGGTGAATAACCGTCGAATTCATGGCCCTCCAGCACCAGCAGGCGGTCGACACCGGCGGTGGAAAACCCGGCCTCCTTGTGTTCGCCGAATACCACCGCCAGCACTGCGCCGTCGCTGCCGGCCAGTTGCCGCGCCAGACCGAGCAAGTCACGGTCGTGACTGCTCAGGCGGCCACCGACCATGTCCGGCACCACGTTGATGTAAAACGCAGGCGCTGGCACCTGATGCAGCGGCAATTGCACTTCCACTGCTGCCGTGCGCTTGGCTGCGCCGCCCTGCTGGGCGCCGCTGCGATCAATACGCTTGATGCCGTTGGGGCCGATAAAACCGACGCCATGCACATTCTTGCGGATGATCCCGTTAGGGCCCATCCAACTGTGTTGTACCGGCTGCATGGCCGCATGCAGCGGGTGCAGGCGGTTACGGGCGATCCATTCGGCCCGTGGGTCGCGGCGGATAATGTCGCTCATCAGTGCACCTCCGCAGGTTCACGTTTGATCGGGGTCTTGACCGGTGCCGGGTCCTCAAGCAAAGCGTCGGCCACCAGCTCAGCGATGTCTTTGATCAATGGCCGTGGTTCGACCACGCCCTCAAGCATCGCCGTACATTGCGGGCAACCTACAGCCACCAGCTCGGCGCCGGTTTCGCGGATGTCATCCATGCGCATATCCGGGATACGTTGCTTGCCGGGAATATCGGTGATCGGCGCGCCGCCACCGCCACCGCAGCAGCGCGAACGGAAGCCCGAACGTTGCATTTCCTTGACCTCGATCCCGAGCGCCCGCAGCACTTGGCGCGGTGCCTCGTATTCGCCGTTGTAGCGGCCCAGGTAACAAGGGTCGTGGTAGGTCACGCTGTTGCCTTTGTGCTGGCCCAGGTTCAGCGCACCATCGCCGATCAGCTCGGCCATGAAGGTGCTGTGGTGCTGCACGAGGTAATTGCCGTTGAACGCACCGTACTCGTTTTTCAGCACATGGAAACTGTGGGGGTCACAGGTGACGATGCGCTTGAAGCTGTACTTGGCCAGGGTCTGGATATTGCGCGTAGCCAACAGCTGGAACGTGGCTTCATCGCCCAGGCGCCGCGCAACGTCCCCGCTGTCGCGCTCCTCCAGGCCGAGTACCGCGAAGTCGACCTTGGCGGCTTTCAGCACTTTGACGAATGCGCGCAGGGTTCGTTGGTTGCGCATGTCGAAGGCACCGTCACCGACCCAGAACAGCACTTCGCAGCTGCCGTTATCGCTGAGCAGCGGCAGGTTCAAGTCCGCGGCCCAGTTCAGACGGCCGCCAGGTGCGAAGCCGCCTGGGTTATCGGTGGCGATCAGGTTTTCCAGGACTTCGGCGCCCTTGTTCGGCGTGGCGCCTTTTTCCAGGGTCAGGTGACGGCGCATGTCGACGATGGCATCCACGTGCTCGATCATCATCGGGCATTCTTCCACGCAGGCGCGGCAGGTGGTGCACGACCACAACGTCTCAGCGTCCACCAGGCCGTTGACGATCGGTTGATGAGGATTGCCGCCATGCTCGCCTACGGGTTTGCCCGGATACGGGCTGCCGGCGAACTTGGCATCGGTGCCACCGGCCAGGCCGACCACCATGTCCTGGATCAGCTTTTTCGGGTTCAGCGGCTGGCCGGCAGCAAAGGCCGGGCACGCCGCTTCGCATTTGCCGCACTGTACACAGGCGTCGAAACCAAGCAGTTGGTTCCAGGTGAAATCCTTGGGTTTTTCCACGCCCAGCGGTGCAGATTTATCGCTGAGGTCCAGGGGTTTCAACCCCGTGGAGCGGCCACCGCCAAAGCGCTCGGCGCGACGGTGCCAGGCCAGGTGCAGGGCACCGGCGAAGGCGTGCTTCATTGGCCCGCCCCAGGTCATGCCAAAAAACATCTCGGACACACCCCACAGCACGCCCACGCTCAATAGCGCAGCGAGCAGCCAACCGCCGAAGTCCGCTGGCAGGATTCCGGCCACCGGCAAGGTCACCAGAAAGAAGCTCACCGAGAAAGCCATCAGGCTTTTCGGCAGGCGCATCCACGGGCCCTTGGATAGGCGCGCCGGAGGATTGCGACGACGCAGGTAGACGAAGGTAGCGCCAACGAACATCAGCACCGAGGCCAGCAGCAGGGCATAGCCGAGGATACGGTTATGCAGGCCAAAGCCATGTACGAGAATGGCCAGCAGGCCCGACAGCACAAAGCCCAGCGCCGTGGCGACGTGGGTGTTGGCGATGTATTTGTCGCGGGCGACCACGTGGTGCAAGTCGACCATGTAGCGCTTGGGCATGGCCAGCAGGCCGCCGAGCAAGTCGACTTTGGATGCACGGCCACGACGCCACATGTTCATGCGGCGCAGGGCGCCAAGGACCGCAAGGCCCAGGGCAGCAAACAAGAGGATTGGCAGCAAGGTGTTCAACATGATGAAGCTCCCACAGACCACACAGGTCTACTGTGAAACTGGCCTTGAATGTGGGAGGGGGCTTGCTCCCGATGGCGGAGTGTCAGTTGATACTGTTGTAGCTGACCCATCGCTATCGGGAGCAAGCCCCCTCCCACATTTGGACCCAGTCCCACATTGGTTCGGTGTCGGGTCAGAAATCCTTGCACAGGCGCAGGGCGTCATAGATCGCAGCGTGGGTATTACGCTGCGCCACACAGTCACCGATGCGGAACAGCAAGTACCCCTCGCCCGCCTCGCTCAGGCACGGCTGCGGCTTGATCGCGAACAGGGCTTCGACGTCGATCTGGCCCTTGTTGCGCGACCCTTCCTTGAGCCCGTAGTAGATGGCTTCGTCCGGACGTACGCCGTTTTCCACCACCACCTGGTCGACCACCCGTTCCTCTTTGGCGCCGGTGTATTCGTTCTCCAGCACAGCCACCAGCTTGTCGCCCTCGCGATAGACCTTTTCCAACATCATGTCGCCGGTCATGATCACTTCCTTGGGGTACATGCTGCGGTAGTAAGTCGGGAACGACGTACCGCCAACTGCCACGCCGGGTTTGATGTCATCGGTGACGATTTCCACCTGGCAGCCTTTGTCGGCCAGGAAGTCGGCCACCGACATGCCGGTGAATTCACAAATGGTGTCGTACACCAGCACGTTCTTGCCTGGCGCGACTTTGCCGTCGAGTACATCCCAACTGCTCACCACCAAACCTTCGGCGGCGCCCCAGTGTTCGTTCTGCTCGATGAACGGATGCCCGCCGACAGCCAGCACTACTACATCCGGACGCAGGTCCAGGATGGTCTCGGCATCCGCCGCCACGCCCAGGCGCAGGTCGACTTTCAAACGCGCCAGCTCCAGTTGGTACCAACGAGTGATACCGGCGATCTGGTCGCGTTGCGGGGCTTTCGAGGCAGTGGTGATCTGCCCGCCGATAAATTCCTTCTTCTCCAACAGGGTCACATCGTGGCCACGTTCGGCGGCGACCCGCGCAGCTTCCATCCCGGCCGGGCCGGCACCGACCACCACGACTTTGCGTTTGGGTCCGGTGGATTTTTCGATGATGTGCGGCACGCCCATGTATTCACGGGAGGTCGCGGCGTTCTGGATGCACAGCACATCCAGGCCCTGGT
>Ga0160464_100746_pt1 | contig 18507 bp, 12 predicted proteins | sample HID1971I_E11MG_FD_108275 | JGI IMG/M metagenome (GOLD analysis project Ga0160464, IMG submission 108275) | Enriched millipede-associated microbial communities from UW Madison campus, WI, USA - HID1971I_E11 MG | ecosystem: Host-associated > Arthropoda: Insects > Digestive system > Unclassified ... | reverse complement strand
AGGTGAGGGGCCAGGACCGGCTGCTCAGCGGCAGGGTCATAGACAAGACCAGCAAAACACCCGTGGCAGGGGCGTCGGTTGCGGTCATAGGCACGGATAAGACGACTGTTACCGATGCCAGCGGCGATTTTACCATTGCTGCCAATGCCGGGCAAACTTTGCGTATTGTCTATATAGGCTACGTTGCCCATATGTTGAAAGTGCCATCCGGCGATGCAAAGCTACAGGTCGAGCTGTCGGAGGATAGCCAGTCGCTCGACGAGATCGTGGTAACCGGCTATCAGCAGGAGCGGAAAAAAGATTTGACGGGTGCCGTAACTGTGGTGGATATAGACGACATCAAGCAGGCGGCGGCCAACCCGATCAAGAGCTTACAAGGCATGGTTCCGGGGATGTACATCACCTCCAACGGCTCGCCGAGAGGCGCGGCTACCGTGCGCATCCGCGGGATCGGTACGTTAAACAATAATGATCCCCTCTACATCATCGACGGCGTGCCTTCCAAAGCGGCTTTGCATACCATCAATCCTGCAGATATTGAATCCATGCAGGTGCTGAAAGATGCTTCTGCGGCCAGTATCTATGGGTCGAGGGCCGCCAATGGGGTGATCATCATCACCACCAAAAAAGGGGTGAAGGGCGGCACGAAACTGAACGTAAACGCATACACCGCCCTATCAGGATACACCAGTAAAATATCTATGCTCGATACCGAAGGCTTCGGAAGGGCTTTGTGGCAGGCCAATATCAACAACGGCACCAACCCCAATAGCACCAGCATGCCTTACCAGTTCGAGTCGCATATCGATGCCCAGACCGGACAGGCGGTGCTGGACAAGATCATCACCCCCGAATACCTCGATGCAGCCAAAACCTTGAAAGCTTCCAATACCGATTGGTTTGATGAGATTTCCCAAACGGGGGTTGTTCAGAACTACGACCTTTCCGTTTCCAATGCATCCGATAATGGAAGTTACCTCCTGGGACTGGGCTACTTTGAAAACAAAGGCGTCATTAAACATACGGGCTTCAACAGGATCTCTGCCCGCTTAAATTCTGACTATAAATTACTGAACAGCAACCTTGTAATCGGGCAAAATCTGAGCATCGTCTACCTGGATGAAGTGGGCAATCCAACCATCAGTGAGGCGGTACAGGCTTTGCCCATTATCCCTGTAAGGACCGTAGATGGCAAAGGCTGGGGCGGGCCGGTTACCGGCATGAACGACCGCCAAAACCCAATGAGGCTGTTAGACAACAATAAGCAAAACAACAACGAATACGTCCGCCTGTTTGGCAGCTTTTTCGCTGACCTTACTCTGTTTAAAGGTTTGAAATTCAGGTCTAATATCGGCTTCGATTACGGCAACTCCCAGGAAAGGGCATCCAGGTTGCGCTACCAGTCGGGATACCTTAGCAACCCGGTCAACCGGCTCCAGTCTACCCAATGGCATTCCCTTAAGACGACCTGGACGAATACCCTGAATTACAATTACTATTCAGGTAAGCATAGGCTGGACGCCCTGGCGGGGACGGAATATTTCGTGGACAACTATACCTCCTTCTGGGCATCAAGAGAGGATTTTATCATCGAGGACGATGAATTTCTGTACCTCAATTCTGGTACAGGGATCAAAGACAATTCCGGTAGCGGGACCAAGAGTGTACTGATGTCCTATTTCGCCAAGGTCAATTATTCCTTTATGGATAGGTATTTAATCTCAGGTACCCTGCGCTACGATGGTTCTTCACGCTTCGGTGCCAACAACCGCTTCGCGGCGTTCCCGGCGGTATCAGCCGGCTGGCGGATCAGTGAAGAAGCTTTTATGAAAAATAAGCTAAGCTTTGTAGACGATTTAAAATTACGCATCGGCTGGGGAATCACCGGAAACCAGGAGATCGACGACAATGCAATTTATAACATTTACCTGGCCGATTACAACCTGACCTCCTACGACATCAGTGGAAAAAAGACCGGCGTACTGCCTTCCGGATACCGCCAGTCGCAAATCGGCAACCCTGATCTGAAATGGGAATCCACCATGATGACCAACCTCGGCCTCGACTTCTCATTTTTAAACCAGAAGCTGTACGGTAGCGCCGAATATTACATCAAGAAAACCACCGATATCCTCGTCGCACCGGGATACATCGCCGTTCTTGGTGAAGGCGGCAGACAGTGGTTCAACGCCCCTTCCATGAGAAATGTAGGTTTTGAACTCAGTCTCGGCCATCAAACTAAAATCGGAAAAGACCTGAAGATCGACGTCAATGCCAATTTGGATGTCGTGAGAAATAAGGTGACTTATCTTCCTTCCAGTGTGATCAACAATTATGGGGGCAATGGCGGGACCGACAATATCCTGGGCAGAACGATAGGCTCTCTATATGGGTACATCGCCGATGGTCTTTTCAAAACACAGGAGGAAGTCACGCAGCACGCTACGCAACCCGGCAAAGGACTGGGCCGGATCAGGTATCGGGATGTCAACGGAGATGGGGTAGTTACCGACGCCGATAGGACTTGGCTTGGGGTGCCGCTTCCGGATTTCAGTTATGGCTTTAACTTTTCGGCCAGCTACAAAGCTTTTGATGTCTCCTTTTTCCTTCAGGGGATCTCAGGCCTTAGCGTTGAAAACGGCGTAAAGACCATGACGGATTTCTGGAGTACCTCCAATACAGGGTCCAACAAAGGCAGCCGCCTGCTGGATGCCTGGTCGCCGCTCAATCCAACCTCCAATATCCCGGCGATTGCCTTGACAGATGCCAATTTTGAAAGCCGGTTTTCTACCTATTTTGTTGAAGACGGCTCTTATCTCAAATTGAGAAATGCCCAGATTGGCTACACGATGAATGCCGCGCCGGTCAGGAAACTGGGGATCCAGTCGCTTCGCTTTTATCTGGGTGGAGACAACCTGGGCTTATTGCTCAAAAGCAAATCCTTTACCGGTTTAGATCCTGAAAACCCTGCTTATGGATATCCCAATCCACTGGTGGTCACCGCAGGCATCAATCTCAAACTTTAACGATTACAGACATGATATATAAAATCGACATGAAAAAAATCAGCATCCTATATTTAATGGCTTTCCTGCTTGTGGCGCAATCCTGCAACAGGCTGGAGCTGACGCCAAAGGGCATCCTGAGTGAGGACCAGATCTCGACACCCAAAGACGCTGAAGGATTTGTGATCTCGGCCTATTCCCACCTGGGCAATGACCACCGCTCAGATTATCCTTTTAGCCTGTGGCCATATGGCAATGTGCGGTCGGATGATGCTTATAAGGGTGGCCGCGATGCCAATGATGTTCAGAACTTCCATTTCCTGGAAAACTTCACCGCGGTGCGGCCTGATTTGAACAACTTTAGTCAGCTGTGGTTTCGGGCCTATAGCGGCCTTCGGCGCACCAATGAAGGCCTGCGCATCCTGGGTAAATTTACTGCTGCCGAGTATCCTCAGAAAGAAATCAGAACAGGTGAGCTGCGGTTTTTAAGAGGCTACTGGTATTTTATGCTGAAAATTCTTTTTAAAAATATCCCGTATATCGATGAAACTTTGGTCAACGAAGAATACGCGCTGGTATCAAACCGCGCGCTCAGCAATGACGAGTTATGGAATAAGATTGCAGAGGATTTCAGCTTCGCCGCCCAGGTCCTGCCTGCCGAGCAACCAGAAGTTGGCCGTGCCAATAAGATCGCTGCCTATGCCTACCTGGCCAAAACCAGGTTGTACCAGGCCTATGAGCAGGACGAGAAGCACAGTGTGGTCAATATCAATAAACAGCGTCTGCAGGAGGTGATCGATGCTGCCGACAAAGTGATCGGTACGCGGTATGGCCTGGAGAACGACTTTGCCAATGCCTTTCTTCCGGGTACCTATGAGAATGGAAAGGAGTCTATATTTGCGGTTCAGTTTTCAGCAAATGACGGCGTAGGTCGGGGCAGGCTCAATTACAGTGATTACCTGAGCGTTCCACAGGGAATGGGCTGCTGCGATTTCCAGAAGCCCTCACAAAACCTGGTAAATGCTTTTCATACAAGCAACCAGGGTATGCCTTTGTTTGATACGTATAATGCTGTAAATGTGAATTTCAGTGCAGATTTTGTCGACCCAAGGCTGGACCATACGGTATCCAGACCCGGAAACCCGTGGAAGTATGAAACTACTATTGTCGTGACCCAGGGCTGGAGCCGCGCGCCGGCGATCTATGGTTATTTCAATTCTCTGAAAGAAAATGTAGCCCCAACCTGCGATTGTTTCGTCAATGTGGACCCCTATCGAGGCAATACTAAGCCAAGAATTATCCTGCGCTATGCGGATATCTTGCTGTTTAAGGCGGAAGCACTGATCGAACTGGACCGGCCCGATGAGGCGTTGCCTTTGATCAATCAGGTGCGTGAACGTGCGGCCAACAGTACGGCGCGCTTGAAAAACGCCGCTGGCAACCCGCTGTCAATTTATCGCGTAGAAACCTATAAACCCGGTGTGAACATTACCTGGAATAAGACCACTGCCCGTGAGGCGCTGAGATTTGAGCGTCGCCTGGAGTTTGCATTGGAAGGCAGCCGCTTTTTTGACCTCGTAAGATGGGGTATTGCCGATCAGGTGATGAACTCCTACCTCGATGTAGAAAAAACGCGGAGAAGTATTTACAAAGATGGCAAATTTACCAAAGGACGGGACGAATATCTGCCTGTTCCCCAGTCACAAATGAACTTCGCGCAGGGTGCCTATATCCAGAACCCTGGGTATTGAGCAAGCTTCTGCCTATGCTAAACAAACCCTGTCGTCAATGATCAGAATACACGGAAATAATATACATTTACTATACTCAACCCACATATGAATTTTAAAACACCTCATTTAATGAAAAAGATAGCCTGTTTTGCCATGATGGCATTATCAGGCTCTACCGCAGTGCACGCGCAGGATTATACCTCCAAAGTACCTAAATATACTTTTGGTAAGACCCTGAGCGAACAGGAAAAGCAACTTAAAAACAACCCCCTGCTGAAGCGTTTCGAAGCCTCCCGCAAAGCCCTGGCGGCAGATAAGCACCGGCCTTATTACCATTACATCACGCCCGAAGGGCGCTTAAACGATCCCAACGGCTTGTGCTACTGGGGCGGCAACTGGCACCTGTTCTACCAGGGCTATCCACCTGAAGATCCGCGCCAGCATTGGGGACATGTAGTCAGTAAAGACCTCATCCACTGGCGCGACCTGCCCTATGCCATCTATCCCAATCCCGAAGAAAAGGTCTATTCAGGTGCCACTTTCGTTGAGAAAGACCGCGTGATTGCCATGTATCACGGAACCAAAGCAGGCACTATGGTGGCTACCTCTACCGATCCTTTGTTGCTCAACTGGGACAAGCTCACCGGCAAACCCGTAATCCCTTATCCTAAAGAAGGGGAGAAGATCCCTTACAACATCTTTGACCCCAACATCTGGAAGAAAGGCGACCATTATTATACCGTGTTGGCCGGCGTGCGCCCGGTAGGGCCTGGCGGCAGGAACATCCGTGCCCACTTTCTGCTGAAGTCTAAAGACCTCAGCAAATGGGAATACCTGCATCCATTTGTAGAAAATGACCTCTACGGATTGGTGGGGGACGATGGCGCCTGTCCGTATTTCTGGCCGATAGGCGACAAGGGCAAATATATTTTGCTCCATTTTAGTCACATGAGCGGCGGTAAATATATGATCGGTGACTACGATCAGCAACGCGATAAGTTTGTAGTTACCGATGGTGGTGATTTCAACCATGGCCCGGTTTCTAAAGGTGGCATCCACGCCCCATCGGCTTATCCTGACGGAAAAGGTGGCGTAGTAGCTATATTCAACATGAATTCTGGTAAGCCGATTGGCAACGGCAGTTTTACAGAAATGATGACCTTGCCCTGGCTGCTTACCCTCGATGAGCGTGATAAGCTCCAGATCCAGCCGGCAGGAGATGTAGAATCATTGAGAAGAGAGAAAGTATCACTGGCAGAGACTGTTTTGCCCGCCAATAAAGAGGTTGTCCTTAAAAATGTATCCGGCAATGCAATGGAGCTGAACCTGACCGTCGACCTTCAAAAAGCAACTACTTTAGAGCTCAATGTACTGCGTTCGCCAGGCAAGGAAGAATATACCCGGATTCTGTTTTACAAAGATGGAGGATATAATGGTCGCTCGGAAGTGAAAAACGGGGTGCAGTACAGTGCCATAGCGATCGATAATTCTATGGGCTCTACATTAAATACGGTGAAATCCAGGGTAACCGAGACCGCCAATGTGGAGATTAAAAAGGGGGAACTGGTCAATATGCGCATCTTTATAGACCGCAGTATCGTCGAGGTTTTTGTCAATGGCCGCCAATGTATTTCCGTTCGGACGTATCCCGATAGAGAAGACAGCAAAGGGGTATCGATCCAGGCGCGCGGCAATGATGCTTTGCTCAAATCGCTTGATGCCTGGCAGATGGAGAATGTATTCAGTCAGAAATAAAAAATATAGAAGTTGTCATAGTACAATCGTACTATGACAACTTCTAAAATTAGCCCTTATTCTCTATCGAGACATTGTACAGATCGTACCAGTCCTGATGATCGAGTTCAATCTCAAATGCATTTGCCGCATTTCTAATCCGTTGTTTTTCAGTGGTTCCAATCAATGGAATTGCACCCAGCTTAACCAGCCAGGCTACTGCAAGCGACTCAATATCGGCATTGTACTTTGCGCTCAGCTCTTCCAGTTTCGCTCTTACTTTGACCGCTTGTATATCGGTCCCTTTCGCGATACGGCCTTCCGATAGTGGTGCCGAAGCCAAAGGCCGCATATAGCGTTGCTTGATATAATCCAGCTGCCCGTTGTCCAGCGCCTGGGTGCTCAATAAGTTCAACTCAATATGATTGGTGGCAATGGGTTTTCTTAGATAAGAGGCCAGCAACTGGTGCTGAAAAACCGTAAAATTGGCAATGCCGATATTTTTGATCTTACCGGATTCCTTCAGATTGTCCAAAACCAAAGCCGTTTCTTCCAGATTGGAAATAGGATCCAGCTTGTCCAGCAGAAAGATATCGATGTAATCTGTTCCTAATTTCTTTAATGAAGCTTCCACACTTTTGGTGATGTGTGCAGCGGAAGTATCGTAATGTTTCACCCTTATGTCTGGATTGCCTGCACCAGGTACGCGCAATCCACATTTGGTAAACAAGACCACCTCATCGCGTTTTAATGTTCCATCTTTCAGCAGGTCGCCAAAAGCCTCTTCGCACTGAAATGAGCCGTAGCTGTCGCCATGGTCAAAAGTATTGATCCCCAGTTCCATACACAGATGAACCACCTTTTTTAAGGTTGCCCTAACATCCTTCACTTCATCCCAGCGGTAGAAACCATATACAGCGGGAGAAACTTTGGGCCCCGCATCGCCCATATATATTTTCTTCATCAGCTTCTTCTTTATCGTGTTAAAGTTACTGTTTTTTAGATTAATTATTGTCTGGAATTGTTGAAACCATATCATAAACAAGAATAGCCGGGTCATCCAACCCGGCTATCTCAAACCAAAACATAGATCTAACCAAACATCTATATCGTTGACCCCTGGTTAGAGGGGCTATTTTTTTATCATGCTCCAACGGCCCAGATAAGGGACTGTTCGGAGCGTCTCTTTAATTACCTCCAGCTTTCCTGTACGCGCCAGATAGGTTATAAACAAAGCGATCAGCATCTTTCTACAATTTACTTAACGAGACCAGCAAAGCGCTGATAAAATGCCGTCGGACTGTTCTCACTTTTAGGCTCATATTTACCCGCAATGATCGGGATGTAGATCACCCTGCGGCGGCTTTCTTCACCGATTACGGACGATTGGGCCACACGGTGCCACAACCTGCCGTCGTGTATGGTAAGGTCGCCCGCTACGGGTGTTATTGCCATTTCATTGGCATCCGCATTGTTGTCGAGGAAGTATTTTTTTCTAAACAGCATCTGATATAAGCTCTGCCTGTGTGTACCCGGCAATACCCTCAATCCACCATTTTCGGGCTTCAAAGTGCTCAGGTGTATACCTACATTGAGCATTGGGTTTAACTTCTGTCCCTGAAAAATATCACGCAGGCCGTCTGTATGCCATCCCATCTGGGTAAATTTACTCTCATGCCCGTTCACATAGTGATTGAGGACCATGCCGTCTTTTTCGCGTGTTCCCAGTCTGGCGCCCTTGCCGATCAGACTCAATAAGACTTCAAACCTGGGGTCTTTGGTCAGCTCTTCAAAAAGGCTATGATGCTGATTGATGAAGGCGAAGCGCTGCACAATAGGGGAACCGTCCAGGTCTTTGCCATATTTTACAGGGATGCCATTGACCTTAATTTTTTCATTTTGGATCCAGTTGTCCTGTACTTTCAGGGAAGCCTGGATGATATCGTCTACGGTATCCTGATTGATGAAATTCTTAAAATGTATGAATCCGTTTTTGTTAAAAAACTCGGTTTGTTCTGCTGTTATTTGCTCACCCAGGGTGAATCTTGGATAGGTATTTTCCATGGTTGTTTAGTTGAAATTATAAGAAAAATGGGTAGAAGTAGAGCCCTTGCCTGTAGAACCATTGTCGGTTAACCGGGCGTTGGGCTGAATGTTTAATCAGGGTACGAGTCTGATTAACAACAACAACAACACGCCCTGTTGGACAAGGGCATTCGCATTCGGTATGCAGTTGTGATATGTTGTTTCTTTCTCATTTAATAAAGACTACTAATTTTGTAGACATTACAAATGTAGGAAAATATTTGTACTTCCAAATTTATTTTAAAATAAATTTTAATTTTTTTTTCAGCGTAGAGGAAGGGGGCTTAAAGGGGAGCGGAAATGGTGATCAGAAAACTGAAACAGGTTGTTCGAGAAGGCTGGTTCGTCATAAAGTAACGTATAGAGCCCCAAATCGAACATTTTAAGACATGTATTTACTAGAACTGAGGATGATCAACAGAAAAGCACTTGTAAAGCATAAGTTAATGCTATGTAAAGCCTTATATATATTCAAATACAATACGTATGACTATCGATACATAGTCGAGTATGATTCGATCTTTTATCGTATTAAACTCGACTTAAATACGTATCATACTCGAATCAAACCCGAAGATATAAAAGCATTAAATAAGCCTATAATAAGCTTTTTTATGCCTTTTTTAATTGGACTTTTAGAGTTTTTATCTTATAATTGTCTTAGCGTTAATGACGTACAGACTTAAAGCAATCATAAAATGGCAATTTCAGAAGGTGGGTTTTTGGGGGACCATAGAGGTAAAATCGGCAAAGTCGTTTATTATATGAGGAAAGGCAAACAAATTAGCCGGACCATAGGGATAAACAATAAACCGGCTTCGGAAGCCCAATTGCGTTGTCGCCTGGAGATGAAGGTGGTCAATGCTTTTTGCAAAAACGTAAAGCCTTTCATTCTATATGGGTTTGCGCAGCATATAGAGGGGACGGATTTGAGCCAAAGCAATGTAGCTGTGAGTTACAATAAGCTTAATGCGCTTAAAGGGACTTATCCGGATATTCAGATGGATTATCCCAAGGCTTCTCTCAGTGAAGGACCGTTAATGCATGCTGATGCGCTGGTAGTGACTGTCGTACCTGAGGGCTTCAAATTCAATTGGTATGTAGATCCCAACCTGCAATGGCCGGATTTTACAGATCAGGTGATGATGCTGGCTTATTTTCCTGCGCTCAACAAAACCGTTTACCAGCTATTTGGCGCCGAAAGGTCAGCTGGTACGGCCACTCTGAAAGTTAACGCAGCTTTGCTCAATGAGCATGTGGAGACCTATGTGGCTTTCATCTCTGCCGACAGAAAGCAAGTCTCAGATAGTGTTTACGCCGGTGGGTTCAATATACCGGATTAAATTTTAAAGATTATGGGAATTTTAACTGAAGGAATTTTTGGTGGCTTCCGGAACAAAACCGGACCTATCATAGGGCGTAGGTACAGGAAACAAAACATTATCACTAGCCTTCATCGCATTAGTCAAAAGCCAGAGCAGGAAGGCGAACTGGTCCAACAGCATCGGTTTTCCATATTGAACTCCTTTCTTTCCAGGATATCTGCATTGGTGGACATTGGTTTTAAGCAGTACGCCAAAAAGAAAAGTGCCGTTAATGCGGCTTATTCTTTCAACGCTCCGCATGCGTATATCAATGATGGTGAGGAGACAGTCTTAAATTACCCAAAATTGGTATATAGCCGCGGACAAGTCGATACGCCAGATTTTCCTCAGGTGAGTTTTTCGGGAGAGGATACCATTGTGTTTAGCTGGTTGCCGCAAGAGCAGTCGATGTATAGCAGAGCCAATGATCAGGCCAGCTTTTTGATTTATATACCCGAAAAAGATACAGCCTTTGTATTGAAAAATGAGGCTTTGCGGGCTGATTTAAGCTTTAGCGTTGAAATTAAACCGCCTGTGGATGGAGCAACTTATCATTGTTACATGAATTTTAACAACGAGAGCGGCAAGCTGGTCGGCGACAGTGTCTATGTCGGTATGCTAACCTAAACTTGATTTAAATATGGCTTAAGCCTGGTTTAACCCTGGCTTTCATAGCGTAAGACATAGTTTTTATACAGGCTTCTGAAGCTGAATACATATTGGAGGGTGATCAGGGAGATGACCGCCAACGCACTGTATTCAAAGAGATCAAATTTCCATAAGGAGTAGATCACCATAATGAGAATTCTCGAAAACTCGAGGTAATAAATCCATTTTCGTTGCTCGAGGAGTGCGCCGCAGTTGATGAGTGTCAATAAGACAAAAGCGATAATGAACAGCTTATCTTCAAAGCCAAGAAAGGCATAGAGCGCAGTGATCAGCATGAGTGACAGTACACTGATCAGGAGTTGGGCATTGAGGTATTTCCTGAATTTGAAGCGGTATTGATCGGAATGTTTATGTTGCAGGAATCTTTTTTCGAGCTGCGGGCGGATGTTTTGATCGAGGGTGGCCGGACTGCCGAAAATGATCTTCAATTTGTTTTTGAGACCTTTTTCTGCTTTGCAGGCTTCTGCTATTTCAAGGAAATAATGGAAGTGCTGCCATAGAAAGGAGTAGCTTTTGACAGGATGGGTAAGGCCGTATTTGGGTTCCTCTTCCTGTTGCTGATAGGTACCGAAGAGCTTGTCCCAGAACACAAAGACATCACCATAGTTTTTATCGAGGTATTTTTCGTCGCTGGCATGATGTACACCATGGAGGGAGGGGGTAATGAGGATATATTCCAGCCATTTGACACGCGCGATAAGTTGGGTATGGGTAAAGAAGGAGTATCCGCCGTGTACGACCAAAATGGTGATGACCATATTCGGATGGAAGCCCAGGAAGGGGATGACACACCAAAAGATATTTCGGATGAGGGCCTGGAAAACGGTGATGCGGGCGGCAACAGTCAGGTTGAATTCTTCGCTTTGGTGATGGACGATATGGGCGGCCCAAAGGATGTTGACCTGGTGGCCCAGGCGGTGGTACCAATACCAGACGAGGTCGGTGACCAGGATCAGTAACGCCCAGACCCACCAGGTATTGGGGATTGAAAAAACAGCGTAATGGGTATAGATATAACTGAAGAGGCCATAGAAACTGGCGGAGATTAAGAGGTTGAGGAGCCTTTCCGCGATGCCGATGCTGATGTTGGACACCGAGCTTTCGTATTTAAAGAGATGGCTTTTGTTTTGCCGGAGGGCGAGAAAATATTCGAGCAGCAGGAATAAAAAGAAGGCAGGTATTGCAAATGCCAGGTAATTAATCGTCTGTGTATGCATGTATATTTTATAATTTAGCTGTATAATTTAAAAGCCAGGCCATCCAGCCTGGCTTTACTTAACAAAACTTAGACTAACCAAACATCTAAAATTTTGGCAATTTACATCGTGTATTTGCCTCGACGTCACGGGCGGATTCGAACCGCCGTAAAGGGTTTTGCAGACCCGTACCTAACCACTCGGCCACATGACTATATGGTGTAATTCTCTAGCGAAATGGATCTCTATCAGGATTACACTGCAAATGTATATAAAGTCTACCTTTTTAGTCGTATTAAATTTAAAATAATTTGCAATTGATTGATTATCAAAAAAATAAATTTTAATTCTTTTGGTCCGGGCTGTTCAATATATAGATCTGTTGAGGCTGATCTTAAGATTTGAGCGGATTAATTCCTTTTCATTTAGTGCTTTACTCCCAATTAATTGTGGAGGCTGTGTTGATCAGGTCTCTCAGCACACCAAAGAGTTCATCGTCGAAGCCGCCGATGTTTGATCTGGAATTGCATAAGACTACGCAATTGATTTCTGGTCCCATTACCCACAGCACTGCTGTGCCGGATAGATTGCCTCCGTGGTACCAGGAATTTGGGAAATAGGAGTGATTGGTGCGCCAGCCGAGGGCGTATCGGTCGTATACTTTTGATGGGGTAAGCATGGCCGTCCTGATCTCTGGCGTTAGAATATCCGGAATATTGGATCTGCCGTCGATAGCGTACAGCATTTTGAGCATTTGCTCGGGAGAGGCGATTACTCCTCCGGCGGCTGCGATGACCTGCATATCATTCGCATAACCATTTGAACCATCCTGAGAATAATAGACCACTTCGTTCGTCCGGCGCTGAGATTTATTACCGCCCACGTGGATGTCGGTGATGCCGGCTTCAGCCAGCACTTCTTTGAGGTAGACCTCATAGGTTTTGCCGGAGAGTTTTTCGATAACTTTGCCGAGCGTGCCGAAGCCCATGTTGTAATAGGAGAATTTGGTGGAAGGTTCGGCCTGTGTGGAAGTCAGCATATAGTTGATGCGCTGGGTCAACGTTTGGCCGGCGAAAGAGCCGGTAAACATAGGGTCTGGGTCGCTGGTCCAGCCGGTCGTATGTTCGAGTAAATTACGTACGGTTACTTTTGCTGCTTTAACAGAAATGTTGGAAAAATCACTTTCCAGGATACCTCCGGGACCAAATACTTTACTGTCTATGGTTAGTTTTCCGGCTTGTACGAGTTTCATGATGCAGAGTGAGGTAAACTGTTTGGATGCACTGGCCAAACGGAAGAGGTGGTCGGGTTTCACCCTAACCTGGTTTTCTTCGATGGCGAAGCCAATGCCGCTGCGGTAGACAATCCGGGATTCCTGTGTTTTGGAGATGGCTATGGATATTCCCGGGATACTGTATTTTTCTTTGAAATTGTAGATCAGTTTGTCGAGGTCTTTTTTGCCCTCCTGGGCCAATACGGTATATGATTTTTTGGTGCCTGCTTCGGAAGTGATGGTCACCTGCAGGGTATTGGTCATGTTGATTGTACCGCTGTGGCCGCTTAGCTTTTGTCCGTTGACTTCTATAGTGGATTTGTCCGGTGCGTCAAATTCTGCTTTAACGGCGGCGAGGTTGCTGCCTGTTGGCAAGGTTACATAAATTAAGGTCTTGCCCCTGGCGACAAAAGCATCCTCTGTCATGCCGGGGTTATTGGCGGCTTTGATTGCAATAGCGGCGAGTTCGTTGGCTTCCGATCTGGTAATTTCCGGTTCGTCTACTCCGTCTTTTTTAGAACAGGAGATTAGAAAGAAGGAAATAAACAGGACTGAGGCTATTCTCTTGGAGAACGAGCTGCCTAATCGGCTTAGAGAAACGGTCATAGCGATTAATTTAGGTAGGGTAGTTTTGAGTTTAGGTTCCCGAAGATAGTATTTTTGTAATGGAAGCACATTATTTATATGAAATTGTTAAAGAAACACGTTATCTTTAAGTTTTATTTTACTAACCTAAGCCAATCACTTGAATATTATGATCAAATTGACCCATTTTAAGAACTTGTTAGCCGTTTTTGTTGTTTTTGCGATTTCTTCAAGCAGTCTGGCACAGACAAACACTGCGAAAGCCGAAGCCGATATTGAAAGTATTATGAAAAAGATGGACGCCGTTGGGTTGTCCGTTGCCGTAGTGAAGAAAGGGAAATTGATTTATACGCATTCGTTTGGATTGAAAGACCGGGAATCGAATACTCCGCTTAAAGACAGCGATATCTTTAGGATCGCATCAATCTCCAAATCCTTTTCTGCGACTTCGATTATGCAATTGGTAGAGGCTGGAAAGTTGTCTTTAGAGGATGATTTTAGTGATCTGGTGGGTTTTAAGGTTAGAAACCCTAAATTCCCGAATACGGTGATCACTTTGAAAATGGTGATGTCGCATACTTCCAGTATCAATGACCGTCAGGGGTATTTTAACCTGGATGTGATCAATCCTGAAAAAGGAGCGAACCCGGAGAAATGTTACAACAACTACGAGCCTGGTAAAGGGTATCAGTACTGCAACCTGAACTACAATATGGTGGGTGCGGTGATTGAAAAACGGAGCGGGGAGCGCTTTGATAATTATGTGAAAAACCATGTGTTGAAGCCCCTGGGCTTATATGGCGGGTATTGTGTGGATTCTTTGGATGCTTCGCGCTTTGTGACTTTGTATGAGTTTGATCCCGCTACAAAGAAATACACCGCATCACCTTCTGCATATGCAGCCCGTAGTGAGGAAATTAAGAACTATGTGATGGGACAGAGTACACCTGTGTTTTCGCCGACAGGCGGGATGAAGATCTCTGCCACTGATTTGGCGAAAACTATGATCATGCATATGAATTATGGCAAGTCGAACGGGGTAAGGATTATTTCTAAAAAGAGTTCGAAATTGATGCAGACTAAAATTGCTGAAGAAGAGGGCTATGCGCTGGCCTTGACCAATCTGACAGATCTGATCCCAGGCAAGCATATGGTAGGACATACGGGTTCTGCTTATGGCTTGTATAGTGCGATGTTTTTCCAGCCAAAGGAGAAGTTCGGGATAGTAATCATCTGTAATGGTGCGAACGGCGCGCTCACGAATGAAGTGAGAAATATCTCCAGGGCGACGATCAATAGTTTATATGCGCATTTTATAAAGTAGCGCATATAAATCTATTTTGGATCACAATTTTTATAATGTGTGATTACAATTTTATCATTGTGTTTTTCTTCAGGAAATCCATGATGGAATCGGCAAAGGCTTTGGAGAATACCGGTCTTCCGGCAGGATCCCTGACACCTTTGTAATTGCTTTCGATCTGCCAGCCGAAGACTTGCGGATATTGTGCAGAGGTATATCTGCGTGTATTGTATCCTCCGTTGAAATATTTACCGCCATCGGCGATATAAGGATCTTGTTTGGAAGGGATAGCAGGGCTGCCTTTGCTGGTGATCAGGGTGCCGAAGGCATGGTCTCCGATCATCAATTCTTTAAAATCTGAAGGTGCTTTTGAGCCTTTGTTGATGGTCAGAAGATTGTTGAGCGTCGACTTTTTAGCCAGATCCGAAAGGTCTTTGTCTGTGCTCAGGTCGGGGAGATCAGTGGCATTTAGGCTATAGCCCAGTTCCAGGCGCTGGTTTGGATGTCCGTGACCATGAAGATCGATATACAGGCTGCTTCCGAATTGTTTTACGGCTAGGGCCAGAGCGGTATCTATATAATTGTGGAAAGCGTTCCAGGGTTTTTGCATGGCTGTATTGCCGCAGGTGGCTTCCTCCATATCCCTGTTTTGGTCTACGTTTTTACGGGACAGGTGACAGATTACCATAAATGGACGCTTGCCGTATTGTTTGAGAAAGGCGTTTTGCATTTCCCGGGCGAGTTCGATAGTTCTGGAATCGGTTACGGTTACTGCGCCTTTGCAATCCCTTAAAGGTATTTCTGGTAATAATGTGGCGCCGCCATGAGGTACGCTGATCACTAATGGCATATCGCCAACAATAAATTCGGTCCATTTCTCTTCGTCAAAGTACGTTTTTCCGGCTTCGAATGATTGGGCGGATGCCGTTGCAACGCTGAGAAATAAAAATAAGGCAGCTAGTTTTATAGTTTTCATCTGTTCGTTTTTTATATAGAGCCTTAAATGCAGATAATGGACCGGATTATTAGAAAGTAAATTAATCTGTGTAGCTGTAATGAAAACGTAGCTAAATTATTGAAATTAATAAATTGATTTTTTTTCGGTCCTTAAGTTCCTCCGCTTACTCTATATCAATATCCAATGCTATGAAGTATGTATAAGTTTTTGAATTTTGTTGTTGCAATTATTTTGTTCGGCTTGTCTTCCGCCTGTTCTAAAGACAGTACTGAAGTTACTTTTGGAGAGGGAGCCGAATTTCCTGGTATAGACGTGATTAAATATAACAATAAGTGGTATAAATCCGGGGATACGATCTATGGCTACAAGAAATATGTGTTTATCGTGGTAGGGGATAGGGATGCTCCGCTGATGCTGGGCGTGCCACATGATGGTGTTTTAGAGGGTACTCCTGTCATCCCGGAAACGGGTGACACAGGAAGGGACTTGAATACGAACCCTTTTGCTACGGCTATCGCCCGACTTTTCAAACAGGAGACTGGTTACAGGCCCTGGATTATGGTCAACCTGATCGGCAGGAAGCGTGTGGACCCGAATACGTATCCTTCTGAAGTCAATGCACGCTATACGAATGAGGATGCCAGGAAGACCTGGTTAAGTTATCATGAATTGTTGGCGGCTGGACGGGCTGTCATGGCAGAATCGTTGAAGAATAAGGCTGGTGGGCTCTTTATCGATGTACACGGTCATGCGCACAAATACCAAGCCGGGCATGAGGTGGCATACACTTCAGCAACCACAGGCCATGCTGTGATGAGTAGTTTTATCGACCAGACGGAAGTGGGCTATGCGCTGAGCAGCTACGCCCTGGAACAGAATGATGCCTATCTAAATGCACTTGCGGATTCGTCGAGTATTTATGCGATTTCGAAAGGACACCCGGCTGTTCCATTTTCGGCATTGATCAGGGGGACGGATAGTTTTGGCGGATTATTGCAGTCGCAGGCGGTCAACGCGTTGCCGGGTAGTCTTTTGCAGAAATTGGACAGGGATGCAGCATTTTTCGGTATGCTCCCGAGCGGCAGCGCCGGGCGGCGGCCATATTTTACTGGAGGTTACCTCACAAGGAAATATGGGACCGTTCAGAAGGGCAGTACGACGGGCTACAATGACAATATATCGTCGATTCAGATTGAGACCCCTGGTATCACGGTCAGGAACAATCCGGGCATTATTGCGGTATCCGCACCCAGGTTCAAAAAAGCTATTGTGAACTACCTCAACAAATGGTTTGGATATAATTTCAGTAATAACTTATAGTTTTTAAAGCCATTTTTTATTGATTTTTTCAATCCCTTATTTCGGAGTTGAAAAAGGTTCATGTTTTTTTTAAAAAAGATCGGTCCTCTTACGGTTTTTTGCAGTCTATAGTATGGTATTGGGCATCAAGACATTTGCTACATATTGTCTTAGCCGCATAAAAATAAATTTTATCTGATTATATGGGAAAAAAGTTACTATTACTCATCATTGTTTTATTTATGTATTCGGGCTTAAAGTCCCAGGATGTCGTTATTAATAAGATGTTTAATTCTGCAGCGGCATCTCCATCAACGGGATCCAACGACGTCATTGAACTTTTGGTTATTAAAGACAAACTTGATATGCGGGGGATGTACATTAAAGATGTGACTTCCGCTTTGGTGGGCAGTAAGGTCTTTACAGACGGTGGTGCCAAATTTATGTTTGCGCAAAATGATTATTGGAGTGCAGTGCGTTCGGGAACGACGATTGTGATCCGTCGGGCGCCCTCCAATACCAGTTATGTAGAAGACCTGGATGCGTCTGACCGGACTATAGATATTAGGCTTGTTGCCTCTCCATATTTCAATTCTGTAAGAAGTGCTGCGGCGGCAACGGGTACATTTGCTTTAGGTGCTTATGACCTTGTGGTCATTAAGGCAGCCAATAGCGGTGGCGCGGAAGATGGTGCAGCCGATGGTTTTGGCAATCTGATCCATGCTTTTTTGCCGATGGTCACACCGGATATCAAGGCTGCATTTGACGCCCTTACCGGACCTGACGGTACGACTGCCAGCAGTAAGAAGCTGGGTGGACTGATTACGATCCCGACAGAGGGTTCTGTCTATCCAACCAATCCGACGCTGACCCTTGCTGATTATAACGGTACAAGTACCGCAAGCAATGCATTGGTGGCCGGACATGTGGGTAATCCTGCTTACGGTATAGGCGAACCAGGAAACAATGCCTCTTTTATTGCTTACCTGCGCAATGCACCGGTTGTAGAAAGTACCTCTTCCAGCTCTGCGCCGGGTTCTGCGTCCGTAGTTTTTGTGGTTAAGTTTTCTAAAGCAGTGACTGGAGTAGATGTGTCGGATTTTAGTTTGGGACTAACCGGCACAGCCACCGGGACAATAACTTCGATCAGCGGCAGTGGCGATACATATAATGTAACGGTAACCGGAGTCAGTGGAGAAGGCTTGATGAAATTGAATAAAATAGCTAACGGTACCGGTATTACGGATGGCACCAATGCTATTCTGGAAGGTTTCGAATTTACCGGCGGAACGGAGTATATCGT
>Ga0160464_100743_pt1 | contig 18541 bp, 12 predicted proteins | sample HID1971I_E11MG_FD_108275 | JGI IMG/M metagenome (GOLD analysis project Ga0160464, IMG submission 108275) | Enriched millipede-associated microbial communities from UW Madison campus, WI, USA - HID1971I_E11 MG | ecosystem: Host-associated > Arthropoda: Insects > Digestive system > Unclassified ... | reverse complement strand
TTGACGGAACAACGCTCGGATCTCCTGGATATTTCCGTCCGCAGCGGACAAGTTGCTTTGTCACCCGATCCTGAATTCAAAGGTTTTTTCGACCTGAAGACCACAACTGGGCGCGTCATAGCTCCTGATCCCTTGCAAGAGACGACGGATGTTATCAAGGTACGGGTAATTTCGGGTCATATTCGCATCCAGTGAATCAACTCGTCGAAAGGAGTTTAACATGATCAAAAAGGGAAAGTGGCGCAGAGCTGCACGGAGAGTCAAAGCAGCTACTGGGCGTTCATTAAAGCCTTTTCGATGGTGGCAACTGTTCTCCCGTGCCTTGTTTTACCTCCCCTTGACTAGCGATGACGGACGACAGGTTGTGTTTGCCATTGACGTCCCGTATTGGCAACAGTGGCAGACTGATGATGGGAAGGGCAAAGCCCATCTGTACCTGGATGGCAAACGTCATGCGATGTCCAAGCTTCCCGCAGCCTTCCCCGTGCCGGGAGGGGCGATTATTGTAGAAGCGTCGATGTTTGGACTGAAGCGTTGCCACTATGTTACTAATGAGGGAATCATGCAGCAGCTCATACCCGATGAAAGGTCTGCCGAAGGATATCGCGCCCGTCTTGAGCGCGAGCGCCCGGCGTTGAGCCGATGGATCGAATGGGGGTCGCTGCTGATGCTCATCATTCCTATCGGCCTCGTCATCCCGCAGATCATCGAAGCATTGTCTACCGTGCCGCCGATCGCTGAGCGATTTGGGGAGTTTACCTCGCCTATCCAATTGCCTGTTTGGCTTAACATCACGCTTGGAGTCTGCGGCGGTGTAGCGAGTATGGAGCGTGCCACGCGACTGCGCTGGAGTGCGTTTCTCGACGGATCAAGCTGACATCCAAAGGACAGCTTGCATCAAAGACCGACACGCGTTGCCTTAGCCTCAGACTGCCGAAAACTACGCTCAAAGCAACGATAGACCGAAAGTCAGAGATGGCGGTGCCGGGAATGAATCCCTAAGCACCGCCATCTCTTAGTTATTAACTTAAAGCCTGTCCTGGCGCGGGTTTTCGTACCCTGTGACAGAGGAGAGCAGAAATTGGAGGTTTATCCGCAGCGCGATATGCGCTATGGTGTAATCTATATAAGGGGCTGAGCTTCGGCAAAGGATTTGAAGCCATATTTGAAAGCGATTACTAAATAAAGAAGTTCCAGGCAAGGGGGCGCACGACGAATGAAGGAATGGGTGAAGAGACATCCAGCCGCATTGATTTTTGGCAAACGGTTCATGAAGTACGGCCTCATCTTGGTCATTCTGCTGCTGATGATCATCCCGCTGTACTACAAGTCCTACGGACTCGCCAAGCAGCTGACGCTCGACAATAGCGAATCCAAGCTGGCGGACGGCGTGGAAATGCTGGAGCAGCAGGTGCTGCAAGCGCAGACGATTACGAATATGCTGCGTCAGGAGGAGGCGTTCAAGCGTCTTTTTTTTCTGAAAGGGGCGCCCTCCAGCGAGTATTACCCGGACATCCACATGGTGCAGACCAAGCTGAAAAATCTGGCGTTGACCCAGGATATGTACTCCAATGCCTATCTGCGGTTCAAGGACAATCCGGTGTTCATCTCCAACCATATCTCCTCGGACGACTACGAGGACGTGTACGGCCGCTTCTACCGCTACAGCGATCTGTCGGCGGAGGCGTGGCAGGAGCGTCTGTTTGGCGAGAGCTACACAGTCAAGCTGTATCCGGCGGAGCAGGTATATTCCTCCTATTATAGTCGTCAGCCTTTCGACGGAATCACCGCTATCGTCAACAATTCCTACTTCGACGCCTTCGAGCCGCAGAGCGTGCTGGCGATCGATATGGATCGCAGGGATCTGCTCGACAAGCTGATCTATAGCGATCAATGGCAGGACCACATCGTCTATATCGCCGACAGCGAGGGCCGTATGCTGTTATCGCACAATTACGATGCCGATCGTCCGCTGGCACAGGTGGATGCTGCCGGTGGCCTGGCGGACGGGATCGAGGTGGGCGGCGTGTCGTATCTGGCGCTCTCGCAGCCGAGCGAGCTGCTGGGCTTGACGGCCGTGGTGGGCATCCCGTCAACGTCCTTTGAGAACAACGTCAATTCCCTGCTGCAACTGGTGCTGCTGTATATCTTCACCGGGACGGCGCTGATCCTGGTGCTGGCGTTTCTGTTCTCGATGCGGGAGGCGCTCTCGATCAAGAGGCTGGTGGATACCGCGTCCCGCTCGACCAAGACCGGATTTACGCTCGACAATGAGTTCAATTATCTGAACAATGCCTTTACCGAAATTCATACCCTTAATGAAGCGCAGCATGGACAGATCGAGGTGCTCAACGATTCCATCCAATATTCGATTGCCAAGCATCTGCTCATTCTGGGTGTGTTTACGGAGCGGGAAAAGGAGGAGGCCGCGGCATATTTCGGCTCCGCATTCGATCGGTTTGTCGTCGCTAAGGCGGTCTACCAAGTAGAGGATGAACGTCATGCCGCGTCCCGCGCCGCCCAGCAAAACCTCGGTCTGCGACTGGAGGCGGGATGCGGCGCTATGCTGAGTCAGCGGCCGCTGGCCTTGAATCTCCATGCCGACGAGACGGTATTCCTGCTGTTCCTGAATCCCGAAGAGGCGGGGGCCGGACGTCAGGCGCTCAAAGCCCGCTTGTCCGAGCTCATCCGCTCGCTCAGTGCGGAGGCGTCGCTGAACATCACCGTCAATATCGGTCTGAGCGAGACGATGTCCGGTCCCGAGACGGCGAAGGCCGCCTACCAGCAGGCCAAATACGCGCTGGGCATTAATGAGAACGAAGCGGCAAGCGGCGTCTACCTGTTCGAGCCTTCGGCGGGAGCGGAGCCGGGCCCTGCCTTCGACAATGCGGTCTTGCTCAAGCTATATGACGCGCTGATTGCAGGCGAGACGAACCAGGTCAGTCAACTGCTGGATGGATGCCTGGGACCTCTGACCACCTATGCGCTGTCCGAGCAGGACCAGCTGCAGCTCTTTTTCTCTGTGCGTCAGACCGTTGCCAGCGCCTATCGCGTCATCGGGGGCGGGACGGTCGACGAGGAGGGACGCTCGCTCGAGCTGCCAGTCTACGATCAATCGCAGGACATCGCAAGGCTCGCGGATCAGCTGCGACGGACCGCGCTGGAGCTATGCGACGTCGTCATCGGCAGCAAGAAGAGCAATAACGACAAGCTGAAGGCCAACCTGATAGATTACATCGGCGAGCACGCCGGCGATCCGGGGCTGTCGGCGGGCGCCATTGCCAGCGATTTGCTCATCTCCGAGAAGTATGTGTTCTCCTTCGTCAAGGAGCAGACCGGCAAAACCTTGGGCAAATATATCGAGGATATCCGCTTGACTCATGCGGAGCGGCTGCTGCTCGATACCGAGCAGGCAAATAGCTGGATTTGGCGACAATGCGGGTTCGGCAGCGAAAATACATTTTACCGCGCATTTTCCAAAAAACACGGCGTCACCCCGACCGTTTGGCGGGCTAATCACCGCGATCTTACGGAATGACAGCGCTCGCGCAAAATGGAAGTGCCCCAATTCTTACCCGCTGACAGCGGATGAGTGAAGTAACGGTTTTCGCCGCCGGCCTTCCCTCCTACAATGTGGATGTAAGCGATATCATCAGACCTTTGAAAAAATAATGCCTACGGTCACGGGATCGATCTTCCGATCGCTGTTGTCCCCAGATTTCTTTATTTGAACCGCATTAGCGGTTGAAATCCGGGTACACGCTTTCTGCAAGAAAGCGACTTCGGAAGCATAAGCTTCGCTTCTACAGATTCGATCCCGTGCCTCTTCGGCCTTTTTCAAATATCTGATTAAACATGGCTCAATTATGAAAAGGGAGGAATACAGAGTGAGGAAACAAGTACAACTGAGAAAGAAGCTGCCAGCGGCTCTGCTGGCCTGTACGATGGCGGGCGGCTTGCTGGCAGGCTGCGCGGGCAACAATCAGACGAATAGTACGACCCCTGCAGGCGAAGGAGAGGGAGCAAGCGCACGGCCGGTCATTACGGTGGCTGTGCAGGCCAATCCGAACGTCGAGGACTACAAAACCAATCATTATACCAAGCTCGTCGAGGAAGCGATGAATGTCGAGCTGAAGTTCCTGGAGCTGCCGAGCCAGGTCGAGGAGGCGCTGACGAAGCTCTCCCTGATGGTCTCCTCCGGGGCGGAGCTGCCGGATGTCATCAACATTTATCTGAATGAATCGACGGTGTACGATTACGCGTCCAAGGGTGTGTTCATGCCGCAGGACGACTATCTGAACGACCCGGAGCTGGCAGCCAATTTCAACAACATCCCGGACAAGGACTTCGTCTACAACGCGATGAAGCTGCCGGACGGCAAGGTGTACGCGCTGCCGCGTTATGCGCCGAACGAATGGAACGAAGGCTCCAACCGGGCCTGGATCAACAGCGAGTGGCTGGAGAAGCTTGGACTGGCCATCCCGCAGACGACGGATGAGCTGTACGAGACGCTTAAGGCTTTTGTAGAGCAGGACCCGAACGGAAACGGTCGGCGGGATGAGGTCGGTCTGGTCGGCTCTCTGAATGGCTGGTCGCAAAATCCGCGCGTCTACCTGATGAATGCCTTCATCTACGCCGATCCCGGCAAGAGCTACATGAATGTGAAGGATGGCAAGGTGTATCCCGCCTTCACTCAACCGGAGTGGAAGCAAGGGCTGGAGTATATGAACAAGCTGGTCAAGGAAGGGCTGTTCTCTTCGCAATCGTTCACCCAGGACGAGACGCAGCTCAAGGCGCTGATCAATGTGCCAGGGGGCATGGCAGGTATGGTCACTGCCGGCAGCTACAGCACGTTCGGCCCGGAGCTGGACAGTCAGATGACGCTGCTGCCTCCAGTCAAAGGCCCGTCCGGACTGGCGGCGACGCCGTATAGCCCGTCCTTGCCGACTCAGCTGTGGTTCATCACCAAGGACGCCAAGAATCCTGAGCTTGCCTTTAAGGTCGGCGACTTCATGCTCGACCCCGAGATGTCGCTGTCGAGCCGTTTCGGCGAGAAGGGCGTCGACTGGAGCGACGACCCGGCGGTCACGGCCGACTATCTGGGACCGTTCGAGGAGTCGCAAGGGCTGGCTGCCACCGTGGCCGAGCTGAATCCTTCGCTTTGGAACAATCCGCAAAACAAGCACTGGAACGATGCCAACCCGGCTTACCGTCCGCTGGAGGTCAGCCGCACCGCCTCCAATCTCAAGAAGGGCGAGGAGCATCCCGTACCGAACTGGCGTCCTGCATACATGGATGGTTACGTGCCGACCTTCCCGGAAGAGGTTATCGTCAAGCTTAACTACACGCCGGAGGAGCTGCGCAGCGTCGCCAACAGCAAAACGGCGATCGACAACTATGTCAATGAAAGCGCGGTGGCGTTTATTACCGGCAACCGTCCGCTCACGCAATGGGACGATTATCTGGCCGAGCTGAACAAAATGGGGCTCGATCAATATCTGGAGGTTATCCAGGCCGCTTACGAGCGTTCGGAATAACGGAACGGAGATCAGCTTATGCGAGCAAACAAAACGTTGAATCAGCCGAAGAGGGCCTGGTTGCCGGGCTGGCAGCTCTATCTGTTTTTGCTTCCCGCAACCGTGTACATTATTATTTTCTCTTATGTGCCGATGGCGGGCGTTCAGATTGCCTTCAAAAACTACAATTTCAACCTCGGCATCTGGGGCAGCGAGTGGATCGGTCTGGAAAACTTCCGGCGGTTCTTCGACTCGTACCAGTTCGGGACGATCATCTGGAATACGATCAGTCTGTCCGTGTACAGCTTGCTGATTTCGTTCCCGCTGCCGATTATTTTTGCGCTGGTGCTCAATTCCTTTACCGGGCTCAAATTCAAAAAGCTTGTCCAGTCCGTATCGTATATGCCTCACTTCATCTCGACGGTCGTCATCGTCGGCATGCTGGTGCAGATCTTTAACCCGCGGACGGGCGCTTTCGGGGCGCTGTACACGTTTTTTACGGGCGACCTGCTGACCGATGCCTTCGCCAATCCCGGCGCGTTCCAGCATCTGTACGTCTGGTCGGGCATCTGGCAGGGCATCGGCTGGAGCAGCATCATCTATATCGCGGCATTGTCCTCGGTCGACGAGCATCTGCACGAGGCGGCGCAGATCGATGGCGCGTCGCGGCTGCAGCGGGTGCGGCATATCGACTTCCCCTCCATCTTGCCTACAGCGACGATCATGCTGATCCTGGCGGTCGGCAATGTCATGGAGGTCGGCTTCGAGAAGGTGTTCCTCATGCAGAATGAGCTGAACATCTCGCGCAGCGAGGTCATATCGACCTACGTGTACAAGGTCGGTCTGACGATCGGCACCGGCGACTTTTCGTTCGCAACGGCGATTGGCCTGTTTAATTCCGTCATCAACTTCGTGTTGCTCATCATGGTGAACTACGCCGCCCGGAAGTTCAGCAACACCAGCTTGTGGTAGGAAGGAAAGTGACTATGGCAAAGCTCTCAACCTCGCTTGGCGACGCCAAGCCGCACAAAAGGAAGTTTTCCACGCATCCGGCTTCGGACCGGGCGTACTACATCGTGTCGGGCTTTTGTCTGACGTTTATCCTGATCGCGGTTTCCTATCCGCTACTGTATGTGCTGTCAGCCTCCTTCTCCTCTGGCAACGCCGTCTCTTCGGGTCAGGTGCTGCTGTGGCCCGTCGATTTTAGCCTGGAGGGTTATGAGGCCGTGTTCAAAAACAAGGATATTTTGCGGGCGTATGGCAATACGTTCCTGTACACGATTCTTGGAACCGCGCTTAACGTATGTGTCGTCATGACCTGCGCCTACGGTCTTTCCAGACCGGGGCTCAAGGGACGCGGGCTGTTCATGCTGCTGTTCACGTTTACGATGTTTTTCAGCGGCGGTCTCATTCCGTTCTATATCCTGATGAAGGATCTGCACCTGCTGAACACGATGTGGGCGATGGTCATTCCAGGGGCCTTGTCCGTGTACAACATGATTATCGCGCGGACGTTTATCCAATCCTCGATTCCCAAGGAGCTGATCGAGGCGACGAGCATCGACGGCTGCAGCGATGTCCGCTTCTTCTTTTCGTTCGTGCTGCCGTTGTCCAAGGCGGTGATCGCGGTCATTACGCTGTTCGCGGCAGTCGGCCACTGGAATGCGTATTTCAACGCCTTGATGTTCCTTAACGATCGTTCGCTCTATCCGCTGCAGATCATCCTGCGCGAGATTCTCATTATGAATCAGGTCGATGTCAGCATGATCATGGACCCTGAGCTGCAGATCGCCAATGCCCATGCGGCGGCGGTGCTCAAATATTCCTTGATTGTCGTAGCGACGATTCCGATCCTGTGCGTGTATCCGTTTATTCAGAAGTATTTCGTAAAGGGTGTCATGATCGGTTCGCTGAAGGGCTGATCGCATAACGAAACCGGGAGGGCGGCGGAGTGAAGAAGGCAGAGATGAAGCCGGGCAGGAGCGCTAGTCCTGTGCAGCTCCCAGCGCGCGGGGGCGGGGGCGGGTGGTCGTCCGACCGCCGGTTGTACGCCTACATCGACGAGATGGAAGTATCGGCTGACTTTGCGGCGACGAGCGAGACCAAGGAGGCCTACCTTCAATTAATGGAGGTCTCGCTCTCCGCGTACGGCCTGGATCGTGCGGATGCGAGCTGGGGCAGGGACGGCGACGGGAGACCGCACGATATGCAGTCGTACTCCCGCATCGTGTGTGTGCTCGGCGGACTCATCGGCGCAGGACGGCAGGCGAAGCTGCAGCCGCTCTGGGAGCAGATGATGGACGCGGCTTGCCGCCAGCTGCCCCGGATGACCGGGGATCAGATGGCCGACTTCGCGACCAAGGAGCTGCTGCTGGCCTACAAGGCGATGAAGCCCTATGTCGATGTCGGGCAGCGGCAGGAGTGGGCAGACTTGCTCGCCACTGTCGATCCCGAGGTCAACTATGTCCATACGCGGACTGCCGTATCCGACCCTGATCGCCTGCACAATATCAACCTGTACAATATGGCGGGCGAATATTTGCGCCAGACCGAAGGAATGACGGATGCCGCTCCCTATCTGGAGACCCATTGGCCGATTCAAGTAAGCAAATTCGACGACAACGGGATGTATCGCGATCCCGGCTGTCCGCTGCTGTACGATCTGGCGGCTCGCTGCCATATCCAGCTCATGCTCGCTTACGGCTATGAAGGGCTTTATGCGGAGGAGCTGGACCGGCATCTGGAGGCGGGGGGCATGATGACGCTGTTCCTCCAGTCGGCGGCCGGGCATATTCCCTACGGCGGGCGCAGCAGCCAGTTCCAGTTCAACGAGGCGCTGGCCGCTGCCTGCGCGGAGTACGAGGCGTCGCGCCATCAGCGTGCGGGCCGCGTCAAGCTGGCGGGCGCGTTCAAGCGGAGCGCGAGGCTGTCGGCGCAGGCGGTGCGCCGTTGGGTGCTGGAGATGACGCCGCCGCGACATGTCAAGAACGGCTACGCCATCGGTTCCGGTTATGGAGCCGAGCCATACGCCTATTACGACAAGTACATGGTGACGCTCGGCAGCTTCGCGTATATGGCATATCTGTTTGCCGATGACGCGATTGCCGAGCAGCCTTGTCCTGCGGAGGCGGGCGGCTACGTGCTGGCTACCTCGCCTGCCTTCCACCAGATCGTCGCCTCGGCCGGCGGTCAGTCCATCCAGCTCGACCCCGCCGCCGACGGAAGGTATGACGCGACGGGACTGGGACGGTACCATCGCCGCGGGTTGCCCGCCGAGCTGGGACTGTCCTCGCCGCTTAGCGGGCTGCCCGGCTACTCGCTCCCGCACGGCGTCGCGGCCCGGGCGGCAGCGATCGGGCCCGGCTGGGAGCGCCCCGACGGGACGGTCGCCTATCTGGCAGAGCAGGGCGCGGGACTGGAGCATCGCTTGACGGTGCATGCAGAGGAGACGGAGCGCGTCGCCTTCAGCCTCGTCTACTCCGGAGGAGAGCTGCCGGATGGCTACGCTCTGCGGGAGACGTACGCGCTGTCGCCGGAAGGGCTGGACATCGAGACTGTGCTGGAGTTCGATGGAGGAGGAGCGGATGGCGACCGCGCAGGCGAGCTGTTGGCGGTAGGTGAGTCAGTGACGGCAGACGAATCGGCGATGGCAGGTGCAGGCCCAGAGCTTGGCGACTCGGCGAGCGAAGAGCGGGGGGCGGGCGCAGTAACGGAGCTGCATGATGCGATGGGGTCAGAGCAAGGGAGGGCTGGTGCGCCTGGGCCTGGCGACTTGCGGGGAGTGCAGCCGGGAACAGAGCCGCTCGGACTCTGTTACAGGGTGCCGCTCTTCTGTGGCAACGGCGCTGAGGAGAGCGGCATGGCGATCAAGTGCAACGGCGAGGCGGTGCAGGCGACCGTCATCCTGGGCGCTGACCGCTACAGCCTGTCGACGACAGGCCGTCTGGACATCGAGGAGGAGCGCTGCGGCAATCGCAATGGCGAATACCGGCTTGCTGTCATCCGTTCGGATGAGCGAGCGATACGTGTGCGGTTAACGTTATGGCGGGCGGAGGCGGCGGATCGCAGGGCGGGCAGCTAACGGCTGTCCGTTTCCCGTTAACAGGTGTATCTCGCGATCATCTGTTCATATTGTCGATCGCCGAGTCCGTATTCGGGGAACTGTCGAAGCAGGTCGGCGACGAGGCTTGCTTGGCCGCGATGCTGCCGGATATAGCTGACGATGGGACTGCCCTCGCTCATATACGACAAGTACAGGCGGATCGCCTGATATGTCACCGGCATCGCCCTGGCTGTCGGCTGTTGGCGATCGCATAGCACCGACTGATAGAGCTTGGCATAGCCGCGAGGGTCGATCTCGTACGCATCCGCGAGGAAGTCGTCGATCCGTTCCAAAGCCATGCAAAAAAACACATCGCCCTCGTAGCCGATCTGGTCCAGATAAGCCAGTATCGTGATCAGATTGAGCTGACAGAACATATCGTCGCCGAACCACAGGACGATAATATCGAAGCGCTCTTCGAAGAGCGGCCGCAGCGACTCGATGACGATGCGGCGGTATTCCTCCTCCGTCGTCTGAAGGGACTGCACCCTCGCTTGGACAAAGGACGGCGAGAAAATCTCCGAGTCGGTCTCTCCCCAGCACATCGCTTCATTAAAAGGCACGTATGTCGCATTGTCCTTGGTCAGCTTGCCCGCTTTGAATTGCTCCAGCATACAGGTGCCGTTCAGCACATGCAAAATGTTCGCCGGAGCGTGCGCGCCAATCTGCTCCTGCAGCTGTTGGATCTTATCTTGCATGCTATCGATCCCTTGCCGGGGCGTCAGGAGGGGCTTGGGGTACGTCTCCTGGATCGGCGCTTGCGTCTCGCGATACCGACTGGGCGTCATTCCGTATTGTTCGACGAACGCCCGCGAAAAAGCTTCCTGCGAACCGTAACCGAAGGTTAGCGCAATCGATAGAATGCTCATGTCCGTAGCCTTGAGTTGCTCTGCTGCGCGAGTCAGCCGACGCTTGCGGAGATAGCTCTTCATCGTCTCGCCGAACGTCCGGTGGAAGGACACGGAGAAGTGGTACGGGGAGTAGTGGCAGTGCTGCGCAACCTCCTGTAGCGAAAATGTCCTCGTCAAGTTCTCTTCAATATATAACATCGCCTTCTCGATCTCCGTTCGACGCATAAAAGCTTCCACTCCCTTCTTACGATAGGATATCATAAGGAGAGCAAGCTTATATGATCGCAATTGCGATACTAGCGGTGACAAGAGAGGAAGGAATGCGACATGAAAGAAGCTTCGGAGCAACTTGTGGACCTGCTGGGCCAGCCTTATCATCCCCAACAGGTGCAAGCCGTGCTGCAGCCTTTGGGCATCAAGCGGATGCCCAAGCCTAACAGCTATTTTAATGACGACATCATCTGGTCGGCTAAGGCGTCGATCCGTCTGGACATCTATCTGCCGGCCAAGCTCCGGGAGCTGACCGGCAGCGAGTATGAAGACCCGGAGGGATGGAGGATCGGCTCCGTCCACTTCCTTGCCCCGGGAGCGGATGACCGCATCAAAGCGCCCTACGCCGCTCCGCTCCCGGGAGGACTGACGATGGCCTCTGCGCCGGAGCTGGCGATCGAGGCTTACGGCACGCCCCAGCTCGATGAGGACTGCGAGTGGCCGGGCTTTGACGGCCGTATCCTGGCCTGGCGCAAGCCCGGTCTCAATCTCGCCATCGAGTACGAGGCGGGCGAGTCCGGCTACGCAATGCGAAGCTATACCGCTTGCCTGATCGGCTGCATCGGCGCCTGGCGCAGCGATCATCCGGCGATTTTTGCGCCTTGACGGGACAGACTTGGCAAGGAAGTCTGCCCGCTCGTAGTTGCTCTAACGCTCGACACGGCGAGCGTTAGAATCTGGTGGACGGCTGTTTGTGTCCGCGCACCGTCGTTGAGGTAGCTCGCCTCGCTGGGCGACACGCGGGAGCAGGCGCTAGTCGACACCCTGAAATTTAAACGTTACAGAGTGCTAGCTACCTACTCCATGCCTACATGCCTCCATGGGCACCGCAGGGCGGCGGTCCGTTATCCCAGCGTGGCCTGATCGTTAAACGCCACACTTGGACGATCGGTACCGTGCAGCTCGAAGACGACGATCTCATTGTCGCCGCTCCGCAGCAGCGGAGCGGGGAGGTAGAGCGTCCGCTGCGGCCCGCGCTCCCAATACCGGCCCAGGTTGAAGCCATTAACGTAGACGACGCCCTTGGTCCAGCCACTCATGTCGATGAAGGTGTCGGCCGCCTCCTCGATGGTCAGGCAGCCTCGGTAGAAGACCGGCTGCCCGCCGTCCACTCTGCGGTCGCTCTCTCCTCGACCTAGGCGCCCCTGCTCGCCATCATCCCCCCGTGCTGTCCGCTGTTGTCCCTCGGACCAGGTCGCCTGCCCGCTCAACGGCTGGAAGGTCAGCGCCCGCAGATCGGCGAGCGGCAGCGGGCGGATCTCCCAGTCGAACAGGAATTGATTGTCGAGTCGCACGCCTTCCGTGATGCCCTTGCAATCCCGCAGGTAGGGCCCGTAATTTGTGCGCCCCATATTCTCGACCAGGATGGACAGCTGGGCGCCTCCCGCCGGAATCTCCACCTCAAGCGACTGCAGCTCCGGGCGGTCCCGCTCGATGACGCCGAGATACCGCCCGTCCAGATAGACGATAGCGCGGTCGCGCACCTCTTGCAGGTACAGGCTTGCCCTGCCTCGAGGGCCGCTCACCTGCGTCGTATACAGGATGAAGCCGTAGTCCTGGCCGAGCTTCTCCATCGCCACCGGATAGGCCAGCCGCGTCGGCTCGCCGAGCGCGTCGAGCTGCGCGAACAAGTCGGCTTGTCCGGTCATCTGCAGCGTGCCGTAGGAGAGCTTCTTGATCGGCGCAGGCAGCTCAAGCGGCGGCAGATCCACATACCGTGAGATTACCTCGCGCACAGCCGCGTATTTGGCCGTCGGCTCACCCGATTCGCTCAATAGCACATCGTAATCGTAGCTGGTGATCGTCGGGGCATACGGCGGATTGTTGGCGCCGTTGTAATAGCCGAAGTTGGTCCCGCCATGGAACATGTAGAAGTTGACTGACGCGCCCGCCGCCAGCATCTTGTCCAGCACCTGCGCGACATCGGCCGCCTCCCGCGTGTGATGCTGCTCGCCCCAATGATCGAACCAGCCATTCCAGAACTCCATGCACATGAGCGGCTGATCCGGCTGGTATTCCTTGAGCTTGGCAAACGCTTCGACGGGACGGGAGCCGAAGTTGACGGTTTCCAGTACGCCATCGATCATGCCGCCCTGCAGCATGCTGTCCTCCGGGCCATCCGAGGTGAAGAGCAGCACATCGATGCCGCGCGCTTGCAGGCTCGTTTTCAGGTAGTTTAAATACGCTTTATCGTTGCCGTAGCTGCCGTATTCGTTTTCGATCTGGACCGCGATGATCGGCCCGCCATTCGTGCACAAGAGCGGCTGCAGCCTGGGCAGCAGCGCATCGTAGTACCGATCGACCTTGTCGAGGAATGGGCGATGGTAGCAGCGCAGTCGCATATCGGAGTCGGCCAGCAGCCACGCGGGCAGCCCTCCGAACTCCCACTCGGCGCATATATACGGGCTCGGACGCACGATGACGAGCAGCCCGACCTCGGCGGCGATCGCGATGAATTGCTCGATATCGGCCAGCCCCTCAAAGCAGAACTCGCCTTCGCGCGGCTCGTGCACATTCCAGGCCACATAAGTCTCGACCGTATTGAAGCCGCACGCCTTCAGCTTCAGCAGCCGGTCCCGCCAATACTCGGGCACCACGCGGAAGTAATGGATCGCCCCCGAGATGAGCCGGATCGGCTGTCCATTCCATACAAACTGATCTCCTTGCACTTCAAATGTCCCCATCCTCACTTCGCCCCTTAATGTAATAGTTCGTACCTATAAACGTTCCGATCTGCGTTGCGAGGAGAGGGGGCTTCCGATCGCTGTTGTCCCCAGATTTCTTTATTTCTAACCGCTGAGCGGTTGAAATCCGGGGACAAAGGCGAACATTCCATTTCTCCAGCCTCCCTCTCCTCTCCACGCCTCATCGTCCGTTTATTCGGTTTACTCAATTAATCATAGGTCTACGTTCAGACAGAGGCTATATACAAAAGCTCCGTTAAGTTGACCATTTGTCGACATGAGCGCAGGGGGAAATAGACGTAATTGTGGCCGCGAACTATACTATTATAGAAAGAACTGAGTAGAAGGGCGGAGGACGGACAGATGGAGGGCGATATTCGAATCGCAAGCATGACCAATACGCTGCAAATTATCGGCTGCCATGTCGGAGCGCGGGAACAGGACTGGTCCTTCCCGTCCCATCATCACCCGCTGTTCGAGCTGTTGTATTGCCGGGAAGGGGAGGTGGAGATGACGGTGGAGCAGGAGCGGTTGATGCTGGCGGCGGGGGAGCTGCTGCTGCTGAGGCCGGGGGTCAAGCATGCCTTGCGCAACAATGGTGCGGAGCCGTACCGTTTTATGAACCTGCATTTCAATACCGACGATCAGGAGCTGCGCTCGCATCTCTCGGGCCAGCCCTATGCCTGGATGAAGCAGGAGGCGCTGGCACAGTCGCGCTTGCCGGAGAGCTTGCGGCAGATGGTGGACCTGCTCCAGCTCGAATCGCAGACGACGGAGTCGGGCACGATCGGTGAGGATGCGCAGGCGCTGCCGCTTGACGGCTGGAGCAAGCTGATGCTGCAGAGTCTCGTGCTGCAGATGATCGGCGAGGCTGCAATGCTAATGCAGCGCGGAGCCGGAGCGGAGCGTCGCAGCGATGTCGCGCGCTACAGCTCCGCCACGGAGGTGGAGCTGGCGCATGCCGTCGAGTCGTTGATCCGCGACACCCCCTACACCCGCCATACGATAGCCGAAGTAGCCCGCCATCTGAGTGTGAGTCGCAGCCAATGCTATAAGGTGTTTACCAAGGTCTACGGGATGTCGCCGCGCCAATATCTGTCCGAGCTTACGCTAAGTCAGGCCAAGCAGCATCTGCTCGACAACCGGCTGACGATCGACGAGATCGCGGAGACAATGGGCTTCTCCTCGACGAGCCATTTCTCCCGGCAGTTCAAGCGCTGGACCGGGATCGCCCCGACCCAGTATCGTCCCCGCATCCATCTGGGCGTTTCGACGGGCGGGGCTAGGGATAAGGGCTGATCGGCTTTGCGGGAAGCTGGAGACTTTTCGTCCAACCAGAGCCCGGTTCGTGCACAAGCGTGCGCGGACCGGGCTCTTACTCGTACCTTCGATCATGTGTTCATATTGTCCGTGACCCCCTTCCATTTCTATGCCAGATCCTTGAGATTCCAGAGTTATACATATCCGTAAAACTTCATATATAAATACCATCGGAATATTATCGACAGTAGTTTTAGGGTGGGGGGGGATGAAGATACGACGCAAACGCTTGAAACGGTATAGGCATGTGAAGGCGATATCGCGAGCTGTCCGTGCAAAGAGCAGGAAAGCAGGGGCTAAGAAACGTCTATGCAACAAAATAAAACGGCGGCGCTCTCCGGTCGGTAGCCTGAAATACAGTGTAGCTATTGGTCCTCGAGGCAAAAGGTTCCTGCAGCGGTTAATCGGCCCGGCAGGGGCGGCAGGCCGTCAAGGCCCTGAAGGCCCGCAGGGACTCCGGGGCCCTCAAGGCCCTCAAGGTCCTCAAGGTCCGCACGGCCCCCAGGGCCCTCAGGGACCCCAAGGATCTCAAGGTCCTCAAGGGATCGCAGTGGTTGGACCGGCGGGTCCTCAAGGAACGATAGGTCCAAGTGGACCCGCAGGTTCAACAGGTCCAACAGGTCCGACGGGTCCAACAGGTCCAACAGGTCCGAGCGGCCCGGCGGGTTCAACGGGGACGAGTGGACTGACAGGTCCGACAGGTCCAAGCGGACCGACGGGTCCAGCGGGTCAGAGCGGACTGACGGGCCCAGCAGGACCGCAGGGCGATATCGGAGCAGATGGCCCCACTGGGCCGCAAGGCTTTATCGGCCCGGCTGGCTCTACCGGCCCGACCGGTGCGCTGGGTCCGACGGGGTTCCTTGGCCCGACAGGGCCGCTAGGTCAGCAAGGGCCGACGGGAGCGCTGGGTCCGACAGGACAGCTAGGTCCCACTGGCGAGCTCGGACAGCAGGGACCGACGGGCGTGCTCGGCCCGACGGGGCCAGGCGGACCGACGGGCCCGACAGGGCCGCTTGGCCCGACAGGAGCGCAGGGCAATGTCGGCGCGTTGGGGCCGACAGGCAACGTAGGAGCCGTGGGCCCCACCGGCGCGCTGGGTCCGACAGGCAGTAACGGTCCCACGGGACCTACAGGTCCTGCCGGCCCGACAGGGCCCCAAGGCTTGGCGGGCCCGACCGGTACGACGGGCCCGCTGGGGCCCGCTGGTCCGACCGGCCCGCAGGGTCTGATCGGCGCGAATGGCGCAGCCGGCCCGACCGGGGCTGCTGGAACGGATGGCGTGACAGGGCCCACTGGCGATACTGGCCCGACGGGTCTGAGCGGCCCGACGGGACCGACGGGACCTGCGGGCGGCCCGACCGGCCCGACCGGTCCGACGGGTCCGACAGGTCCATCTGACGGTCCGACGGGTGCGACCGGTCCGACCGGCGATACCGGAGCGACGGGCCCGACCGGCCCGACCGGTAGCACGGGACCGCAAGGCCCGACCGGGCCGACGGGGATTCAAGGCCCGCTCGGTCCAACAGGCCCGACCGGCCCGACCGGCCCGACCGGTCCGACAGGCGCGGATGGTCCGACGGGGCCGCAAGGGTTGATCGGTCCGACCGGGCCGACAGGTCCGCTCGGTCCCGAGGGCCCTACGGGAGCGCAAGGCCCGACAGGTCCGCTCGGTCCGACGGGTCCGACCGGCCCGCAAGGCCCGACAGGCGCTTTGGGGCCGACGGGGCTGCAGGGCCCGACGGGTCCGACCGGCGACCAGGGTCCAACCGGCGCCTTGGGCCCGACCGGCCCGCAAGGCAGTATCGGTCCGACCGGCCCGCAAGGGGCGACCGGCCCGCAAGGCCCGACAGGCCAGCTCGGCCCGACGGGTCCAACAGGACCTCAGGGCGATGTCGGCCCGCAAGGGGCGACCGGTCCATTGGGTCCGACCGGCCCGCAAGGCGCGATAGGTCCTAGTGGTCCGACCGGTCCGACAGGACCTCTGGGAGCCACGGGTCCGACCGGCCCGACCGGTCCGACAGGACCTCTGGGAGCCACGGGTCCGACCGGCCCGATCGGTCCGACAGGACCTCTGGGAGCGACAGGTCCGACCGGCCCGACGGGTCCGACCGGTCCGCAGGGCGCGACGGGTTCGACGGGACCTGCTCCGACGACGACGACCAAAGCGATACTGTTCGGAGGAGCCAATGCCGGATTTCAACGGGTTTCCGGCTCTCCGGGCTCGCTGTCCAACGTAATCCCGTTTACCGCCGAAGGCAGCGGCAGTGTGGTTGGCTTCTCAGCATCGATCAACATTAACAACTTGTCAGTCGGGAGCTATCTATTCCAGATCTGCAGCAATGTTGCCAACAATGCAGCTTCGCCGCTTCCGGCCAATATCCTGTCGACGATCACGCTGACGGTTACAGCATCCATTACCGGGACAATTGTTTTTTCGAGCCTCAGGACTGATGTCGGACCGCAACCCGTATTCGTATTTAACCCTACCCGAGCGGCAGCGCCTGCAACGGTTACCTGGGTTAGCAATATTCCCGGGACGCCGGTCATCAGAGACGACGCGATATCTTTATATTCGAACCCTTCTACAACGCAGAGTGCGGTGTACTCCGTCTTCATCGCAACCAATGTCTAGCGTTCGCTGCACATTCGGCCGCTTATTAAAATTCGAGATCTGGAGGGCCTATGATTACGATCAGCCTGTGTATCATCGTTAAGGATGCAGCCGATACCATCGAGGCATGCCTGTCTTCGGTAAGGGATCTCGTCGACGAGATCATCATTGTCGATACGGGGTCGACGGATTCGACCAAGCAGATTGTTCGATCCTTCACAGACCGGGTGTACGATTTTGATTGGATCCACGACTTTGCGGCGGCGCGGAACGAATCGTTCCGCCACGCCGGGCAATCCCATATTATGTGGCTGGATGCCGATGATGTACTGCTCGAGGAGGATCGGGCCAAGTTGAAGGAACTAAAACAAACGCTAGCTCCCGAAGTGGATTCGGTGACGATGAGTTATCATTACGCGTTCGATGAATTCGGGAATGTGACGGTTCGCCTCCGTCGAAATCGACTGGTTAGACGGGATAGAAACTTCCTCTGGTACGGTGCTGTACATGAATATCTGGATGTCCGCGGGAACATCATCGACAGCGATATCGCGGTTACGCATCGACGGGTTCATCAGCACAGTGGGCGTAATCTCGCAATCTTCAAGCGTCGATTGGACAAAGGAGAGACATTATCTCCGCGCGACCAATATTATTATGCCAACGAGCTAATGGATAACGGAATGGAGGAGCAAGCAGCCATGGCCTATCGCGGGCTGCTTGCTAGCGGCGAAGGCTGGAGCGAGGACCTGTTGTCTGCTTGCGGCAGACTGGCGGACATTTACGAGCGGAGAGGCGATCATGAACAAGCGATAGGATGGGCGTTGCGGTCATTTGATTACGGCGCTCCAAGAGCCGAATTTTGCTGTCGTCTCGGCTATCGCTTCTTACAGGAGGATAAGCTGCGGCAGGCCGTATTCTGGTACACGCTGGCCACGGAGCTTCAGCGGCCCGACACCCAGTGGGGATTTTTCAACGATGCATGCTGGACCTGGCTTCCACACCTTCAATTATGCATCTGCTATTATCGGTTAGGCGATTTCGAAGCGTCTTATCGCCACAATGAGCTGGCGCGCGCTTATCGGCCGGGAGACGCGAACATTCTATCCAACAAAACGCTCTTGGAAGGGGTGCTTCGCCATGGCTAACGGAAATCCGGTTGTTCGCAAACGCATCGTACAGGTGGC
>Ga0160464_100742_pt1 | contig 18576 bp, 16 predicted proteins | sample HID1971I_E11MG_FD_108275 | JGI IMG/M metagenome (GOLD analysis project Ga0160464, IMG submission 108275) | Enriched millipede-associated microbial communities from UW Madison campus, WI, USA - HID1971I_E11 MG | ecosystem: Host-associated > Arthropoda: Insects > Digestive system > Unclassified ... | reverse complement strand
GCAGCTATTATTTGGCCTCAGAACGATATGATAAACAAATACATTATAGATAAGAAAAATAGCCTCAGGCATTCAAAACGGCCATTTTGATCCGGAATAATGGTGCCAGTTTGGACCGGAATGAAGCTTCAGTTTAGTTGCGGAATCAGGGGGCTACTATTGCCGAAATTCCCAATCCGGTTGCCAACAAAACCAAAATCCAATCCAACATTGAACATGCCTACTTTTTCCCATCTTAATGCCGGATTTGGTGGATTCTCAATTTGCTGAAACGGAAGTCTTGTCGGTGAGCTCTGTCCATCGCTGTAGCTCGCAGTGGTATAGGAAGAGAGCGATTTAAATATATTTCCACTGTAGCCATAGGTCATCCTCATTTTTAAGTAAGGTAAAATTGCAGATTGATAAAATCCCTCCTTTGAAATATTCCAGGCCAGCCCACCTGAAAAAAGTGGCACGCCTTTTTGGTTCGCATCCACACCGAAGAGGTTACTCTGATCGAATCGGACACTACCCGAAAGCACATATCTATCCATATAAGTGTAAGCAGCGTTGGCAAAATAAGATAGAAAGCGATCGGTTAACAACCTCATACTGTCGCGGTAAGGGATGGTCTGCAAATTTCCTGTATTGTATGAGAGCGGGAAGCGGGTGAGATAATCCACAATGGCTGAACGTTGATAATCTTCGCTAAAGCCATATAGCCGACTGTTTTGATTGGTGGTCCTTAACTGCCTTATCTCTGCACCTGCGATTGCGGTAAGATTATGTTCAGTATTTAATGTTTTGTCGTAATTCAGCAAAGCCCTGAGACCCTGACCTATTCCATTTGAATTAATTAAATCTTTAATTCCACCTAAAGGAATTCTCAAAATAATTGAATTGTCGGGATTAACTGTCGTATACTCGTTAATCAGGTTTCTTGCGTTATATGAGTTTGCTTTCTGAAGGTTCGAAGTCTCGGCCACATTTTTTGAGTATTGATAAGACATCAGTAAGCGCAGCGCTGGTGTGACTTTATAACCTGCCGATGCATTAATGCGAAACTCAGTAGTCAGCTGTCTGTTGTCGTATTCCTGTACGTCATTGATCGGATTAAAGCTCCAATCCTGGAAGCCTTTACTTTGCATGAAAGACTTGAAGGAATTGCGATAAAGCGATGTAACTGCTATAGGGGTTCCTTCATTGTCGACCAAACGCGTATAAGGCTGAAGATTGACAAGTCCCTGATTATTGTTTCTTACTTCATATTGCAAAAATCCGATCTTGAAATTCAGTTCCAGCTTCTGATCCAGAAAATAGCTTGTTTGATTTGCATTGATGGTAAATCGGTTATTGCTGTTCGCTACTTCATTTGCCCTGTTTTGGTCAAAGCCAGAAGATAGATAATAATGATGATTCGCACCACCACCACTCAAATTTAAAGCGTACTGCTGATTCAAACTGTATTGATTTAAATATTTAAGTTGATCGTTTCGCAGGTTGTATGCCTTAAGATCCTCAATAGATTTCTCAGCTAAATTCCCGTCTATCTTTCCATCGCGCTTGGCGATGAGCAATTCAACCACAGGGCTTAACGGCACCTGTGACAACGAGTTCTCCATTGATGCATAGTAGCCATTTGCAAAGAGTTTCTTTTCAGTTTCGATGTAGTCAGCAACGGACATCAAAGGATAGTAAAACAGATCGGGCTTTTCCCCCATTTGTACAGAAGAGGTCAGGTTTACTTTGGTACTGGTATTTAAATTCCCTTTTTTACTGTTGATAACGATTACCCCGTTTCCAGCCTTTGCGCCCCATATTGACGCAGCAGCAGCATCTTTAAGTATCGTAATGCTTTCTACATCGTTGGGGTTTATATTGTTAAGATCACCTTCAAAAGGATAGTTGTCTAAAATAATCAAAGGCATTGCCGATGTAAACAAAGTATTTTGTCCTCTGATACTTATTGCGCTATTTGAGTTTGCAGTTTTGTTGAATATCAATCCAGAGGTCACATCTTCCAGCCGACTAAGTACACTCGTTGACACCCTTCGTTCTAACAAGGTTTGATCAATCTGCACAAAAGCACCTGTGGCTCTTTCCTTTGGTAAAGTTTGATAACCTGTGGAAACCAACACTTCCTCCAGTTCGCCAGTATGACTTTCCATTTTAATATCTCCCAACCTTGCTTTTGCTATGATTTCTTTGACTTTATAGCCCAGGTAGGAAATCTCCAGCATTGCATCTTCTGAAACGCCGGTTAAGTTAAACATCCCACTATCATTAGTCGTGGTTACTCTATTACTACCCTTCACCTTTACACTCGCTCCGATCAACGGCTCCCCTTTTTCATCCACCACACGACCGCGCACGTTGAGGTCCTGAACTAATTCCAGAATAAGAGATTTAGCCTTATCCAATAAAGAAGGTATTTTCTCCTTAACCGTTACGGTTCTATTATTGATACTATAGGTTAAAGGCTGACTATTAAAGATCTGATCCAGCACTTCCTCCAGTCCGGCATTTTTAATATTGATGCTGACAGGCTTCATGCCTTTAAAAAGACTTTCTGCATAGACGAAATCATAACCGCTCTGCGTCCTGATCTTCTTAAAGATGGTTTTCAGAGGGACGTCTGTCTCAGACAAACTGATCTTCTGTGCAAGGCCAGTGGCGCTGACCTGCATTAAGGTAACTAATAACAATACGGCGGTTAAGCGCATAATTTGTATAATTTTTACATACATTTGTTTTGCTTGGTTAATAGTTGATACTCCAATTAATTTATTCATCCAGGCACCCGGCCAGTCAGTGTGCAACCACTTACTGGCCTTTTCATGTCTTGGACGATCGTTTTTTTAGCAGCTATTTAGTCACGATAATCGTCCTCCCTTCTATTTTAAATTTAACCTTTCCCGTCGCCTCCAATGGCTTCAATACCTCCGATATACTTTCATAACGCGACACCGCCCCGCCAAAAGTCTCCTTGGTAATTTCGCCATCGTAACGCACCTGTACATTATACCAGCGCTCCACCATTCTCATAATGTGCTGTATATTGTCGTTTTCGAAGATGAATTTGTTGTTTTTCCAGGCTATGGCTTCCGCAGGGTCTACGGGTACCACTTTTATCCGGTTGTTGCCACTTAGAACCGACTGTTGACCGGGTTTTAATATCGTTGTACCGTCAACACCCTGCTCGTCATTGCGAGGTGCACTTTGTGACGAAGCAATCTCATTTTGTTTTTCTATGTGAGATTGCTTCAAAGCCTGCCCTGAACTTGTTTTACGGGTTCCTTCTCGCAATGACGGAGAGGTGGCCAATGACGATACCCTTACACTACCTTCCAGCAAAGTGGTCTTCACGGCTTGTTCATCGCTATATGCATTCACATTGAAATGCGTGCCCAGAACGGTTACCTCTTGCCCCTTACTTTCGACGATGAATGGGTGTTTTTTATCTTTGGCGACTTCCAGATACACCTCGCCGGTCATTTCTATTCGGCGTTGTTTGGTTCCGGCAAAGCTGGATGGGAACCTGATGGAGGATGCTGCGTTGAGCCAGGCCTTTGTTCCATCGGGCAGCACCACTTGATATGTCCCACCACGTGGGGTTTTCACCTCTACGTCATTGCGAGAAGCATTTCGCGACGAAGCAATCTCATTATGGGATTGCTTCGTCGTTCCTTCTCGCAATGACGAAGAAATAGCTGTTCCATCATTATACTTTAGACTGTTTGGATCTATAACGACACCAGTCTTCGCATCACTCAGATTAATCACCTTACCATCAGCAAGTGTAAGCGTTGCGGTGTTGCGACCTGGGGCGATGTCATTGGCATTGGTTACCAACTCGTCATTGCGAGAAGCTTTTCGCGACGAAGCAATCTCATTCACGTACAGCCAGGTACCCAAAGTAACCGCTGCTAACGCAACGGCAATTTTCCAAGACATAGAGACAGCGGCAATACGCGGCCACATCCAGATTTTCTTTACCGCCTGACTGTGCTCCCTGGCTGCTTTTTGTTCCTGTATTCTAGACCAGATACGCTGCTCTTGCATTTCATAATCCATCTGCATGCCAACTGTTTCCGTTTGTGCAACCTCATTCAAATACCAGCTTTCGACCAAAGCATTTTCTGCCGCATTGGTTTCCCCTCTGCGGTACTTATCAAATAATGCCTCTGCCTCCTGGTGTTCCATATTATCTAAATTTCGGTTGATCTAAATTCATCTGATAGGGTAAAGACGGTAAAGGGTGTGCCCTACTCTCGGATTCGGACCAACATTTTTTAAAAAAAAATTAAAACACTTGTTTTCAGTGATTTAAAATGAAATAAAGTACCGCCAGGTCGCCAAATCTTGTTCTCAACACCTTTAGTGCCCTGCTGATCTGGTTGCGTACCACGTTTTCAGAAACACCGAGTTCTTCTGCTATCTCCCGATAAGACATATTGGAATTCCGGCTCAGCTCAAAAGCTTTACGCATGCCCTCAGGCAAGAGCGCTATTTCCGCTTCGATCATTACCCTCAATTGCTTTTCCCTGATCAGGTAATCAGTCTGACAATCGCCTTCCATGATAAAGTCCCTGAGTGAAGCCATATATTTGGCTTTCACTTTTCCATGCGCAATTTGATCAAAGATTTTATTGCGTACAGTCGTGTACAGATAGCCAGAAAGAGAACCTTTAATCTCTAATTCCGGAGCTTTGTTCCAAAGTGTCAGGAATACCTCCTGAACCACATCCTCCGCGCCATCATCATCGTGAAGCAGCCTGCGGGCATGGCGGTACAGCACCGCCCAAAACCGCTTATAGATTTCCTCATAGGCCCTCTCATTCCCCCCTTTCAACAGAGAAAACAGATCACCATCCGAAATAATACTGTAAGCAGCCATTCTTTATTAACCCTCTGACTAATTTAAGGAATCTGTGGCAAACTTATATAATATTTATGGAATTCAAATATTGACGGTATTCTTCAATGAGCACAACACTCCCTGTCATCCCTCACCTGCTCTGGCTCCGCCGCTACTTGTCATTCAGCACTACCTGTCATCCATAGCGCATCCAAGTACCTCACGACACTCGCATGTCAGAAATCAAATTGATCATACCAAGCGCGGTAGCGCCGGGATCATTCATCGTAATTCAGGATGACAACAAAGTACCGAGCGCATTCAAAAAACTGCTAATCAACACAAATTTATAAGCAATAACGCATAAAAATATGCGAATATAGCTACATAACAATAATTATATACATTAGGCAATCCATCAAGTAACTTAACTAATTATGAAAAAAAAGTAGCGCCGAGATCCCTCGCCATACCTCTGGATGACACCTCCGAAGCGATTTTTATAAAAACTATCAAAATGATAGCTAAAACCACAAAAGCCAGCTTGAATACAATTTAAAATATAAAAACTAATGAAAAAACAGCAGATCACAGTAAAGGGAATCGAAATTACAATTATTAAAGAAGCGCAATCCGACTACATCTCATTAACCGACATCCTAAAGGCAAAGGATGGGGACTTCTTCATTTCAGACTGGCTCAGGAACAGAAATACAGTAGAATTTTTAGGTATTTGGGAAAAAGTTCACAACCCCACTTTTAATTATGGCGAATTCGCCATAATTAAAAGTCAGGCCGGATTGAACAGTTACAAACTAAGCGTTAAAGAATGGGTAGAAAAAACCAATGCTATAGGGCTTAAAGCGACAGCAGGCAGATATGGAAAAACTCAATCCCTGAAAGCATTCCTATTCAAGTCATAAAGGCATGTGCTTAGACTGCATCAAGAGTTGATTTGTCATCCAGAGCGCAGCGAAGGACCTCACGACCGACAAGACAAAAGTAAAACACCACAAAAAAAAACCAGAAAAAGAGTAGCCATTTTTGCGGCAATAAATCTAAAGCATCATGAACAGAAAAAAATATCACGACACTTTCCGGCAAAAGAGTTTCCTTAACCTAAGGAAGCTAATCTTGCATAAAAAAAGTATACTATTATTTACTTTTACATTTGACATAAGTAAACTTTTGTTTACCTTTGCTTCCGCAGCATACCAGATATATTTTTTTAATTAAAAAGCACTCATAACATGAAATGGAATGAGCTGCTTAAAAAGTTAAAGAAAGCTGGATATGTTTATTTGAGAGATGCTAAAGGAAGTCATGAATACTGGCACCATCCTGATAAACCAGGAAGCGAAGAAGTTATTGCTAAACATGGAGCGAAAGAAATAGGCACCGGGCTTGCAAACAAAATTTTAAAACGAGCTGGAATTAAATAAGCCGGCTTCTAATTAATAACAATAATAAACAAATGAAGAAAAAGATCGTATTTATAGTGGAAAAAACGGGAACAGGTTTTTCTGCTTTTGCCGAAGATGATCATATTCCCGCAGCGACATCAGGAGATAATATGTCAGAATTAAGGACTAATATGGTGGATGCATACAATTCAGTAGCGGAACTAAAAGGATTACCTGAAGTAAGCATAGATGATATCTGCATCCAATTAGATGTCGCCCAATTTTTTGAGTATTATAAAATAATTAATGCCAGTGCCCTGGGCTCCAGAATCGGAATGGATAAAACCTTATTGTCGCAATACGTAAATGGCCATAAAAAACCCGGTCATAAACAGGTTGAAAAAATCATGCAGGGAATAAAACAACTTGGAAATGAATTAGCATCATTGGAATTGTCGCTTGGCTGAAAGGGTGCTAATTGATGAGTAAATACCCTCTGATCAGTTGTTACCGGATAAAGCTGCAGTCAAATTGATTATATTTGGTGTACATGAAAAGATACCTTGTACTTTGCGGCCTGCTGTTTGCAGCAACACTAAGCGCCTTCGCTCAACAAAAACCGGCTAAAACTTCTGGAAACCCGATTTTCGAAGGTTGGTATGCCGATCCTGAAGTGGCCATATTTGGCAAAAAATACTGGATCTACCCCACGTATTCCGCAAAATATGAAAAGCAAACATTCATGGATGCCTTTAGTTCGCCTGATTTGTTGCAGTGGACTAAACATGCCCGGGTATTGGACAGTTCAAATGTCAAATGGGCCAAAAAGGCCATTTGGGCGCCATCGATCACTAAGAAAGGCAATAAGTATTATCTCTTTTTCGGGGCAAATGACATCCAGAGCGACAAGGAGATGGGCGGCATTGGCGTAGCCGTTTCTGATCAACCGCAGGGCCCTTTTAAAGACCTGATCGGAAAGCCCTTGATCGATAAATTTCACAACGGCGCACAGCCCATTGACCAATACGTCTTCAAAGACAAAGACGGGCAGTATTACCTGTACTACGGCGGCTGGCGGCATTGCAATGTGGTCAAACTCAGTAAAGACTTTAAAAATATCGTTCCCTTTCCCGATGGCACTTTGTATAAGGAAGTGACACCTGAAGGTTATGTGGAAGGTGCTTTCATGTTTATCCGGGATGGAAAATACTATTTCATGTGGTCTGAAGGCGGATGGACAGGCCCTAATTATTCTGTCGCTTATGCCATCGCGGATTCTCCATTAGGCCCATTCAAACGGGTAGACAAGATCTTAAAACAAGATCTGGAGATCGCAACAGGTGCCGGTCATCATTCTGTCGTGCAAAACCCGAAGACAAAGGAATACTTCATCGTATACCACCGGAGACCTTTAAACAACAAAGACCGCGACCACCGGGTCACATGCATTGACCGAATGGAGTTTGATGAAAAAGGGCATATAAAACCTGTGAAAATCACTTTTGAAGGTGTACCGGCCAGTCCGATGAAATAAAATCTCGTGAACCAGATATTCCGCTACTTTCCGTCTTTCAGATAAAAACTGATGGCGATGGCAATCTCTGCCATACCTATCCGCCAAGACGTCGTCACTGCCACTAGCAATAAAAAACGCCCACAGGCTTTCATCCGCGGCGTATTAATATTTGAAAGTATTACTTTTTAGCTTCTAATTCCTTCCTGACTTTTCTAACAAAGGACAAAGAAACTTCTGCAACATCGGCAGCCTGCTGATCGGAAAGGCCTAGTTTTGTAATAAGGTTCGATACAACATCATGGCGCGCAATAGCTTCACCTTTTTTAATTCCGGTTTGAATTCCGATTTCAATGCCCTCTTCTCTGTCCAGCATTTTTAAAGTTTCTGTAATTCCCATTGTTAATGTTCCTCCTGTTATTTTTTGCAAACGCTTATCAAATATAGCGTTATATTTTTGATTTTTTACGATAATTATTCTGTTCAAAAACAGTACAAATTCTTTGATCTGTACTGGATTATAATTGCCACTGGTCTCCAGCGCAGCTATAATCTTCATTCGTGTGGTATGGCGGTCTTTATCTTCTAGTGTTTTGCAAAGTGCCTCCTGCTGTGCTACAATTATCGCCAGGGCAAAGGGGTTGTTCATAGCCAGCAATTCATCCTCTGTGTGGTCAAAAATCTGGTAGGTTTTGAACTTGAATTTTAATTCTGTTCCCAGCAAACTGGATCGGTACACGCTTGGTCGTAACTGGTTTTTTTTACCGGTATATACGGCTAGCGAAACTACGGAAGGGCCATATCTGTCTCGAAGCCGTATCCAATAGCCAAATAAGCGCTGGGGAAAGAGTGCAGTTGTTCTGGCCTGGATTTCGATGTGCAGATAGAAGAGTTGCTCAGTGCGGTCTTTTAAAAAGACCTTTGCCAGCAGATCAGTCCGGGTTGTTCCTCCGGCCAGGCCGGGATCAATATTTATTTCGGCCAATTCATTGTTCAAAAATTCGATTTTTTTACTAAAATCGAAGATCTGATCCGCGTTTGGATAAGTAAAACGAAGCATGTGTACAAAATGATCTTCAAATACGCCTTTAAAAATGATGTCATTCTTTTTGCGTAGTGTTTCAGCATCCGCTTCTTCAGGCACCTTGGTTTGTAAGCATTTTTCTGTTGGCATAGTGGGGGTTTAGTATTTCTGCGGCGAATGTAATTACTAAAGACTATACACCCGTTAAACAGCAAAATCCTTGCACAACAACTAAAAAAATTAATTTTCAACCAATTAAATCTAAAAATCCGTCAATATTTTATGCGCGACCGTCTAAACTTGTAAGACAGCATCGGATAAGTTGACACGATATCCTACGGCAATGATGGCGTCGACGTTGAATTTTGTTCTATAAAATTTACCGTCTGAAGCAGGTGCCGAGATTTCCTCGGTAACTGATGATACTATCATATGAGCTACATATCCTCTATACCTAAACCAATAAATTCCGCATCATAATCTTTAAGCTGAGCCTGAAGATTTTTAGCCTTGGTTATTAACCCAGGTATACTGATATTCTCTTTTTTACGCTTTACCTCCGCAAAAACAACAGATTTGTCCAGATCATTGACAGCAACAATATCAATTTCATTGTGGTTACTTTTTTCCCAGTACGTCCCGATCGCAGAGTAATTTCCCTCCTCCATCATCTTTTCGATAAAATATTTCTCCAGGATGCGCACGCTATAGGTTTGGTAATCCCGCTTAACAATTTCCATTAGATAGGTTAAATTCCCTATTTCTACCACACTTCGGTATTTATAAATAAAACGGAACCAGAAATTCAGGAAGTTATCATTGATCTGGTATTTCACCGACCGGCTATTGGGCTTGGCGAAAATAGGCCTCACTTTACTGATCAGGCTAAACTCACTTTCCATCCGGTCTAAAAATCCGCCTACCTGCATCTCCATGATGGATTCAATCTCGACTCGGGAAGTTTTGGAAGAAGCAATCAGCGACAGGATGGAGAAATAGTTTCCATATTCTTTCCCGAATTCATCGATGAGCACATTCTTTCCTTCATCCAAAAAAAGTGAATTTTCTGTCAGGATCACATTCAGGATTGACTCCAAGGTAAATGCATGCTCTTCGATCAGCAATTCTACATACTTCGCCACCCCGCCAGTCATCATATAAAAAGCAAGCAGATCATCATTGGTATATTTCGGGCGGTAATTCGCTAAAATCTCCTTAAGAGTAGAGATGGTGAAGGCCTTCAGGTGAATCCTGCCGGTTGCCCTGCCAAACAGGGGCTCCTTAGCATGTTCAAATATCCGGCTCATCAAAGAATAAACCGATCCGCATAAGATCAGATTAATTTTGGCTGCTCCTTTTTGGCTGTCCCAAATGTTTTGCATATCGCTATATACAGAAGGGTTAATCGTATTGAATTCCTGAAATTCATCTACAACCAAAGTAAAATGTCTGGTCTTTGACAACTCCATTAAATATCCAAACACACTTTTAAAGGTCTTCAGTTCCCCGAATATTTCAACTTGTAATTTATGCCTGATTTCGTGCACAAATTCCTCACAAAGCAATACCTCGTTCTTTTTAGCGACAAAAAAGTATAACATCGGTTTGCCTTCATTAGCCTTTACCAACAGACTGGTTTTCCCAATCCTCCGTCGTCCGACCACAAACGTCATTTGAGCCGATTGTTTAGACCGTTCTTCAATTTTTTGAAGCAAGCTAAGTTCCTTTTCGCGATTATAGAATTTCATCATTTCTTACATTATCGTAATGCACATTACCGTAATGCACATTGCGATAATACAAATATAACTTTTATTTGTTTATTACGGTACAAAGTTCGTCCCGATGCCTTGCTGACTCAAAGCATCCTGAAATAGATACTATTTTCCTCATCCGCAAAATCAATTGAAATTAAGATTTATCAGCGACGCATAAATCATAAAACGGTGATATCATTCTTGAGCGGCATCAATATGATTTGACTTTGAATACCCTGCAACTATTGAACATCGTATTTATACATAAAATACCGCCGTCAACATTACTTTCTATATCCAATATAACCTTTAAAACTTCTGCTGCCTGCATGCTGCCTACAATACCACATGTAGTATTTACAATTCCAGAAATACTGCAGCTATTTGCCGCGCGTTCGCGCAAGCTTAATTTAGAGAAGATATTTTCCAGCCTGACCTTGCTTTTATGATTCAGAACTGTAAGGTAACCTTCCCATTCGACAATAGCTGCATAAACAAGTGGTTTCTTATAATTGTAACTCATCTCGTCAATTAAAATTCTAACTTCAACCTCATCGGTACAATCACATATGATGGCATATTGTTCCATAATTCCCGGCGCATTGTGCGCATTCAGGTATACAGGATAAGAATCTACAGTTATCTCATGGTTCATCAACCTCAGTTTTTTTGCCAGTGTATCAGATTTTCCTGAACCTATATCCGCATCTGTATACAAGAATTGTCTGTGTAAATTACTCAATGAAATTTCATCCCCGTCAACAATACCTATACACCCAACGCCGGCAGAGGCCAGATAAGTGGCAACTGGCGTTCCTAAACCTCCTGCCCCTATAATTAAGACCTTTGCCGCCTTGATTTTCTGCTGGCCTTTTACGCCAATCTCGGATACCAGTTGCTGCTGTTGATATCTTGTCATTATTTCCTGTTAATTTGGGAAGTAATGGTAGTATCAGTGATTCTATCATCATCAGCCAGCAGAAATGCTTTTGAAAGAATAACGGACAGGCCTGCATCCCCTTCAAATGGAATAAATAAATTTTCAGTCATACTCTTTTGACTACGGTCCGGAACGATACATAAATACTGATCATTTGGTTCCATTAAGATATTTGTACTTCCGAGGTGAATCTTGTAGGTTCTCAACTTACCTTTCACGATCAAAAACTTATCCTTTATCTCCGCTACTTTATTAATCTTTAACCGGGGCACCAATCCGGTAAGGATTTCTTTCCTGTTTTTCGCTACCTCTGATAAATCCCCGAAAGAATACGAGGTCCAGTAATCCCGATGAGCTGGCAGTCCTCCTGAATCCATCCAGGCAGGATCATTTCCTACACTAGCTACACCCACAAATAGATCTACATCTCTCAATATTTCAGACAGTGGAAGTGCAGGAACATCAACAAGGTCGATTACCTGATTTGTCAGTGTGCTTACGAAACGTATTTGATCTGTTGCAATATAATTCCATATCCCTGTATCGTTAAATTCGTTATCCGCATTGACTTCATTTACCCAGTACTCCGCCCTTAAATTATATTCTGGAAGTGGTATTTGGGCTGTACCACTATCATAACCATTATCGAATGCCCCCATCAGGGAATACTTCCAGCCCCTGGTTTTGGCCAGCATATTAAATTGATGCTGTTTTAATATATGGGAAGCCATTCTGTTACTGTATGATTTCGTATTGATCTCCGCTTCAGTCAATAGATAGACCTCCCGGAAAGCTTGCTTTAATGGTTGCTGGATTTTAAGGTCAACCAAAAAAGTTCTCCAGTTTTTCACTTCGTCAATTGTACTTAAGGCGGGATGCCATAAAGAGACCGTACTATTCTCCTCTGGTACAATCTGATGCTTTTCATTGGTTAGCCATTCACCATCACTCCATAATGCGGATACTGCTGAACCCTCTGTTGTAAATACCCAGATAATTTTCTCTGCAATTACAGACAGCAGACCATGATCCAGATAGAATCTTTTAAAATCAGTATAGCTTAACTTTCTGCCTGTTCTAAACATGCGGTCTATCCTGTCTCTTTGAGCAGAACTGGTTTGATCTACCTGTTTCTGTGTTTCCTTCAGTTTTTTTAATTTTGCAGCATGATTTTCTTTAACAAATAACGGCAGTGTTTTTTGCACATTCCCATCAGGCTTAAGCCACTGAAGGTTCGATTTCCCTACACCGGTGATCCTTAATATACAGCTATATTCATCAAACATATAACTTCTGGATCCCATCACGAGTTTAAAATCATCTACTGCCATATCTTCAATCTCATGCGTGGAGACACCGAGCCTATGCGCTGCCTCAGCGATGTACTTTTCAATGAGTTGCTGGGTATTACTTTGTTTAATCCGAAGTTTTAACCTGGATAAATGTCCTATTCCATCTAAGCCTTTCGATTTGTAGAGCATATATAAACAGGCATTACCCAGACCCGCAGCAGTTGGCCCCTGTCCGGGAATTTTGCGAAAAGACCTTTCAGCAAGCTTGCTAACCGTGTTCAGGGTATGGTTATCGTAAAAATGTGCACACATCCATACAAAACCTTTTATCGCGTCCAGGTTAATGCTACTAAGAAATTCCCAACTGGTATGTGCGTAGGCCCCATTATCATGCCGTACAGGTTTTTCTTTAAAGTCGACCACAAACTTAAACCAGTCATTCGCAACTTTTTTGAATTTGTCAGTACCAAGCTCTTTAACCAGTACTAAAGTCTCATCCAGATACTTTTTGGTAGGCTTTGATCCATTCGCCTTTAGCGCTTTAGCAATCAGTTTATACCATATCTGTTGTTCACTTGAAGGTATTGAGTTGATCGTTGAATTGGCATAAGTACCAAAATCGTCCTTACCTAAGAACAATGTCGGTTTTACGAAGCCTGACCCATCGTTTTCGAACAGCAACTGATCAAGTTTTTCAATAATTTTTGACCTGGTCTTGTCAGCATGTACATCTTTTGCCTTTTCAAAAGCCGATTTCAATTTTGATAAGGAAAGTTTCATCTTATCCGACAGTCCAGTCGCTTTATATTGATTAGTCACCTGATTCACCAACAAAGAGACCGGCCATTGGTTGATAGTACTCCCTTTAAATTTCTTATTTTCAATAAACGTGTTTACAATCCTGTCAAGTCCGTCTTCATCAATTTTAAGCTTTGTCCTTAGTAAATGTGAAACATATGCCTGTCTAACCAGATTACTTTTATAATCATGAGATTCTGCTTTATCCCTTATTTTTGAGAACCGGGCAATCTCCCGGACACAGTATACAATTAGGTCTACCCTCTTCTGATCATCCCAACCGGCTACCTGCTCAATATATACTTTGACCTTGTTTAGTTTGATATCCCAAAAGTTGAGATTTTCTTTGACACACTCCATTCTGGATGCGGTGATTATCTCGCCAAATTCCGACATTTCACCGGCATTATTTACCAGATCTTTACTAAACAACGCGCTTTTAATTTTATTGATCAAACCCATAACTATCCGCCTACCAATGGTGTTAGTTTGATAAAGCTTACTGTGGTATTCTTTCTAAGCTCAACCTGCTGTTCGAGACTTTCGGACTGAAGGTTATCTACCAGCACAAAAAAAACATTCCTCTGAAAAGCGTCCAGCGCAACATATACCTGCTTTTCCGCATCAATTACTTTTTTAGGTTTTAATTTATAACCATTTAATGTTTTTTCAGCGTCGGATGGTTCAATAAGTCCGTTGAAATACTCGGGAAGTTTATTGTTATAACTTTCTACTTCATTTAACACTCTATTGGTAATAATATCTTGAACCGTAACAATATCAGTTGCAAATTCTAGGCTAATCTCCTGCAATATTTTGCCTGAAAAAGTCTCATCTTTAATGGTAATGATCATGGTTTGCAGATTAGGATTAGCGTTAATTAATTTAAAGAATACAATTGGAACCAAAATAACAATTTATGATTAAATAAAAGCGATTGTACCAAAGAAACATCCTTTTCTGGAGGAAAGCCTTCAACACCAAATCTAGCCCCTGCATATAACAACTGAATATCTCTCGAAAAGTTATAAGTATACTTATAACTTTTTGCATTTTAAATGTTTTCTATAAGTATAACTATAACTTTTACTTATCATGCATGCAGCACATCAACATCTTAGCATTTTTGATGCTGGAACATTAAGGTTCCAGGCCTTAATACTGACAATGGTTCATCGGCAACTTATTCAATAGCTTAAATGAAACTTCTGCCGAAAAATGTTTTAATACAAAAATCCAAACAGCCACAAAGGAATCTTATGCTGATGGCCAATCTCAATACCATCTGCGGCAACAAAAGAGTTTTCGACGTGTTGCACCTGCTTATTGGTTTTATTTTTTCCACCAACTTCAAATGTAAAGTTGCGGTACCTAAAGTCTCCCTCTGCAGCATAACTCACCGGACCAATTTTACTAAGCTGATTAATGAAAAAGCTTTCCCGCACATTGCCCATATTACTCTGATTCTCAGCCAGGGCATATTGAAGATTCGGATGATGCAGATAAATTTTCTCCGGCTTTTGTAACAGACCGATCCCTTTCACATCGGGATAAAGGTTGCGTATAATGCGCATTTCTTCCAAATATCTTATATACAACACAAGGGTATTTCTACTTATATCAATCCGCTCGCTTAATTTGGTGATATTCGGTTTGAATGGTACAGATTCAGCAATGATGTGCAGCAAAAGCCGTATTTTTTCAATGCTCTTGTAACCAATATCATGAAATGCGGGTAAGTCGATACTTAGTGCCAGGGAAATAGTTTCCGCTAACTTTTGCGGATAAAGTTTCACATTCTCCAGAAAATATGGATAATGTCCATACTGCAGATACTCACCAAAATATTCCAACGGTCGTACGCGCTCCACGATGTCCATGGCTAAAGGAGTATGCCCTCCGATCAGTTGTTCAAAACTGATCGGCTGAAAAGAAAGATCATGGGCAAAATTCAGATATTCCCTGAATGAAAGACCAGCCAGCTCATACATGACCGCCCTTCGGCTCAGATCTCCTTTCGCCTTATTGAGGTGCATAATTGACGATCCGGTAAATATGATTTGAAGATCAGGCTGATCATCATAAATATTTTTAATTTCTTGTGACCAGTTGGCATATCTGTGTACTTCATCCAATAAAAGGCACTTACCTCCCCTCTTCACAAACTGATCGGCCAGATCAACCAGTGTATTGTCTGTAAAATAAAGCGTATCCAAACTGGCATATAAGGTTTCTTTACCAGCAGGAAGGTTCATTTTAGCATATTGCAGCATTAAAGTTGTTTTTCCCGCACCCCGGGCACCCTTGATGCCGATCAGACGACTGCTCCAGTCTATCTCATCCAATAAATACCTCTTGAAACGTAATGGTACCCGGTTCAGTTTTTGATAGGATTTTTCAAACAAATTTTCCATTTAGCTTTCTATGTAAAGCAAAAATAATAAAAATTGCTCATTACATAAAGCAATTTCATCAATTAATGACTTTTACATAAACCAATAACTCTTTTGTGAACGAATATATATTCACTCTGGACTGTTAGTGCTGTTCACATAGTAGCAGTGATCACGTCATTACATTAATTAATAAAAAGACGGCTACATTTTAATTTTTATTCAAATACTACAGGCTCCAAATATTCCCTCCCTAAAGAATAAGGAATTATCTTTTTATGTTGCAGCCGGCCTATACTATCACCTCCTCGTGCCTCAATCGGGCGATATACTCATCATAACTTCTTTGGTGGTTCATCCAGAAATGCGCCGGTATTGTGGTCACCTTTTCAAATTGAACAGCCATATCCGATGTAATAGAACTCTCACCTTTAAGGACAGCTGTTATCGTTTTCTCAGGCTTACCGGTACGTAGAGCAAATTCTTTTGGGCCCATTCCCATTTCCTCTAGCTTCTCTTCTAAAGTTTCACCAGGATGCGGCGTTGATTGCGGGAAATATTGATTTTCGATCATTACTTTTCTTTATGATAATTTACAACTTCAACTGTTCATGATAGTCACTTGGCATGGTCAGGACATCTTCAAGCATCATTTTCTACAAACAACACAAAAATAGCTTTTTTACATAAAATAAACAGTAGTAATAACATAATTTATGTACATTTTTTTTTAAATCACTCAGCAAATATCCAAAATATGATCCCTACACCCACCATCAGCCAAAATTACCCTCAATGATGCTCAGCATTTTTTTTAGCAATGCGCGGGTGGAGGTGGCGGTGCTTTGGACGGGTTGTTTGTATTTGCTGAGCAGGCTTTGGTATCCAATCTGGGATAAAGCGGTGCGCGGGGTCTCTACATGCCTGCAAATGAATTGGAGCAGTTCGGTTTTTGGCGCGGCCGTGATGGCGCCAGCTTCCACCAGCAGCCGGATCAGGTAAGCCAGGCCATCCACAGAAAGTGTGGTCTTGATGCGGTACACCGGTTGGCCGAGCCGGTCGACCGAGCCCGCTGCCTGCCCCTGCCCTTCCCCGGCACCAATTTGCATTTGACCATAACCGTACATTCTCCTTTGCAGGTATTGCAGTTCTGCCTCTATATAAAGACAAAGCAACGTTTTTGCATCAGGGCTCTGGTTGTCATACCCCCTTCCTGCCCGCTCCGGCTGGGTTTTCATTTGCTTTTCGCAGCGGCACAAGTAGTCGAACTGCTCCGGCAGACTGTACATAAACCGCAATTGATGGGTTATTTTTTGCTGATAACATTTGATAAAGGCGGGGTGATTAAACCGAAAGTAGAGCAGGTGTTCTTCCACCATCGATGTAAAAGTTTCTTCCTGCTCCTTAGCCGGACCGATCCGATCAGACTCCTGCGCACAGAGCTCGATCAACGAAGCCAGTAAGCCCTTTATGTACAGGAGTCCGACAAAACTGCTGTCGCTGTGCAGCGCATCGATCATGATCTCCAGCAGAAGCCTGCTCAATTCTTCATTGAGCTTGTGCTTTTTAAATTGCGCTTTGAGGATATTGACCTGCTGGTCCATTTTTTCTGTCCCGCCAAATATTTCTTCCCGCAGGGCAATGAAGATGTTTTTACGGATGCGGGGCATGGCTTTGAGTAAAGTAAGTTCTGTATCCATGTTTTAGTTTTTAGTAATTAGTATTTAGACAGGTTCACCTAGCCGTCATTGCGAGGCCGGGTAGTGCGAGCCGAAGCAATCTCCCTGGACGCGGCCCGTCCACTGAAAAATGCCGAAACTGTTGTGAGATTGCTTCGTCGCGAAAAGCTCGCTCGCAATGACGAAACGGCCCAGCTTAAATGCCCCCGCCATGACGCCCGAGGTACTGACTGTTAGAGAGGCGCTTGCGGTTGCTGCTCACCATGCCAAGATAGATCTCTACAGCATGACCGATCATTGGAGGATTGAGGCGGAGGCGGCATTCTGTATCGCGGCGGATGGCGGCGCCGATGGTCCCTTGAGACCGTTGCAGGGCAGGGCAATAGGCGACCAGCATGACCTGGTCGTTGTAACTGGCGGGAAGGGCATTTGACTGTTCCCAGCGGAGGAGCAGCGTGTCGGGCGCGGGGAGCTCCAGCGTCGGGTTGTGGAGGCCGCGGAGGTTGCCCTGGCTGATCATGACCTTGCTGTAGTCGATATACAGGCTGGGGTACTCGCCCATCACGGCATGGTGGTAGAGGTAGGAGAAGGCCGCATTTTTAGCGGTTTTCCGCACTGCGGCATTCGCAAAGCCGACCTCTAGAAATTGCTGCATGCTGTCGGTGAAATCGCCGGTGAATTTGAACTTCTGCTGCGAAGCGATTTGCGCCGGACTGAAGATTTTGGGTTTGCCGGGGTCGGGCGCGATCTTGATGTAAGGGATGCCGTTCCAGCTGGAACCGATGATGGGGCCAATTTTCCCGGAAAACGGGCCCATAATTGTATATTTCGGAGAAAGTAACCCCTTCATTCCGTGCCAAACTGGCCCCTTAATTTTCTGCCGGGTTCGGTAGCGAATGCTCCGATATTTTAATCCATTTCGATTACCCTTCCTGAGCTG
>Ga0160464_100738_pt1 | contig 18629 bp, 11 predicted proteins | sample HID1971I_E11MG_FD_108275 | JGI IMG/M metagenome (GOLD analysis project Ga0160464, IMG submission 108275) | Enriched millipede-associated microbial communities from UW Madison campus, WI, USA - HID1971I_E11 MG | ecosystem: Host-associated > Arthropoda: Insects > Digestive system > Unclassified ... | reverse complement strand
GCGCTTATTCGTTGCGCTCAGGCAAGCTGTTGAATTTTTCTCGACAGCCCGACCGTGCCGCGAATAACGTCTTCGCGGCGTACGCTTCCAATCGGCACTGCCCGGTTAGCCGATTGGAAGCGCGGGCGGGGTCAGCCGCTCCAGACCGCCCATATAGCGCCGCAGCGCTTGCGGGATGCGGATCGAGCCGTCCGCCTCCTGATGGTTCTCCAGCAGCGGGATCAGAATGCGCGGCGACGCGACCGCCGTATTGTTGAGCGTATGGCAGAAGCGCAGCCTGCCGTCCGCGTCGCGGTAGCGGATGTTCGAGCGCCGCGCTTGAAAATCGGCTACGTTCGACGACGAATGCGTTTCGCCGTAAGCGCCGCGGCTTGGCATCCACGTCTCGATGTCGTATTGCTTGTACGTCTTCTGCGACATGTCGCCCGTACAGACGGCCATCACCTTGTACGGCAGCTCCAGCAAGCGCAGCACTTCCTCGGCATTGGCCGTTATTTCGTTCAGCAGCCGCTCCGATACGGCGGGATCGGCTTCGCACAGCACGACCTGCTCGACCTTGGCGAATTGATGAACGCGGTACAGCCCGTGCACGTCCCGGCCCGCCGAGCCGACCTCGCTCCGGAAGCACATCGAAGCCGCCGCCAGCTTGACCGGCTCCGATACGTCGAGCACTTCGCCGCTGCAATACGCGATAAGCGGCACCTCCGACGTGCCGACGAGCCAGCGCTCCTCCTCTTCGAGCTTATAGCTCTGATCCTGCCCCAGCGGGAAAAATCCGGTGTTCGTCATCGCCTCGTGCCGAACCGACAAAGGCACGTCGAGCGGCATATAACCGCGATCCAGCAGCAGGTCGAGCGCGAGCTGCTGAACGGCGCGATGCAGCAGTACGCCCGCTCCGCGCAAATAATAGTGACGCGCTCCGGCCGTCCTCACGCCGCGCGCCAGATCGAGCAGCCCGTGCAGCTCGCCAAGCTCGACGTGGCTGCGCGGCTCGAATTCGAAGGCGGGCGGCTCGCCGTCTCGCCGCACTTCGACGTTGTCCGCATCCGATTCGCCCCAAGGCGTATCGGGCGATACGACGTTCGGAACGCGCAGCATGAGCCGCTCCCATACGCGCTCGGCTTCCGCAAGCCGCCGCTCCGCCCCGTTCAGCCGCTCAAGAAGCTGCGCCGTCTCGCCGCGCAGCTTGCCCGCCTGCTCGCGGTCGCCGTCTTGCATGAGCCGGCCGATCGTCTGCGATGCGCGGTTGCGGGTCTCCCGCAGCCGCTCCGTCTCCAGAATCCGGCTTCTTCGCTCGTCGTCCGCCGCTAGCAGCTCGCCGACGCTCAGCGCAATCCGCTTGCCGTCCGCCGCCTGCTGCACCTCTTCCGCATGCTCCCTGATCCATTTCATGTCCAACATGTGCACCGCTCCTGTCCGTTGTCTGGATATAAACAAAGAACGCCCTCATCCTGTTGGGACGAGGAGCGTTCTAGACTCGCGGTGCCACCCAATTTGACCGTCCGGCGGCTAAGGCCGGGCGATCCGCTTGGTTCCGCGATAACGGGCGGGGCCGGAAAACTTAGGGCGATGGCGCAGTCGCAGCGAGCGGCGCGGCAAAGCCTTGACGGGAACGCCTCCGAGTTGGATGCTCTTCATCGGCTTAATGTCGATCTGAAATTAAGAAGTAGTATAACGAAAGAATGGCCCGGATGCAAGAGGCTCCCGCCGCCCCGGCTCGGCCCGCGCCGTTAGCCGCCCGCTGCTTCGCGCCGGATGTCGCGCGGCGCAATGCCGCGAAGCTGACGGAACAGCTTGGAGAAGCTGTTAATGCTGCTGCAGCCGACTTCGGCGGCGATGTCGGTCACGCTCATCGACGAATATTTCAGCAGATGCTCCGCCTTGTTGATGCGGTTGAGATTCGTATATTGGACGAACGTCTGGCCGGTCATTTTTTTGAACAGCCGGCAGAAGTGGTAGGGGCTCATATGCACGATTGAGGCCGCCTGCTCGACCGTAATGCGCTCGGCATAGTTCGCTTCCAGAAACGTGAGCAGCTCCTTGAAGCGGTCGGTTTTGGCGCGGAACGCTTCCATCTCGCTGTCGCTTCGCCGCTTCACCGTATACTGCCGGGTCAGCCAGGTGAACAGCAGTTGGCAGTACGAACGGACGGCCAGCTCGAAGCCGGGACGCTTCTGCTCGAATTCGTCGACGAGCCGCATCAGCGTATCGCGCAGCGCGGGATACCACTGATCCGTCTGCCCGATCCTGTTCGCAACCATCGACACGCCCGCCGTATACGGCGCGACGAGATCGACGATGTGCGGCTCCTTCAAGCCGAGCATGGAAGGATTGAACACGACCGCATAGACGGTGAACGTCTCGCCGGGATTCGGAGAGGTCGCCGAGTGCAGCTCGCCGCTGTTCACGAACAGCAGGTCGCCGGGCTTCGTCGGGAACGGCTGTCCGCCAATTTGATAGATCGGCTCGCCTTGATCGATGTAGATGAGCTCAAAATGCTCATGCCAGTGAAGGCGCAGCTTTCCTCCGATTTTGAACGTGGGATGAAAGACGTTGATCGGCAGAGCCGGGTCGTCCATTAACGTGTTTTCGTACAATTCTCCGCGCATGGCCGATAACCCCCTTGGAAGCAGCTTAGCAAGATCGGAATAATAAACGACAAGAAGCAGTAAGACTTTATGACGGATAAGTTCTATATTGGTTAATGTTATCACACTTTCATACGAAGTTGGATAAATTCCGAGGCGGATTCGAAGCTGTACGGACAAATACGGCTTATTAGCAAAATCGTTTAACAACTCAGGGAGGCCTCTGACAGGTTATGGCTGCAACACGTACAGACAGATCGCTTTCGCTAATGGTGCTCGCATGGCCGATAGCCATCGAGATGCTGCTGCAATTTTTAATGGGAACGGTCGACTCGATGATGGTCAGCCGTCTCGGAGACGACGCGGTTTCGGCGGTCGGGCTGTCGAACCAGGTGCTCCGCTCGCTGCTGACGATATTTGTGCTTATTAACGGAGGGGCGGGCATCGTCATTGCGCGCAGATGGGGAGCGGGCAACCCGGACGGAGCGAGACGGGCGGCCGCTATGGCGCTCAAGGTCGGCGTGATTGGCGGGGCGTTGGTCAGCGTGCTGTTCGCCTTCGGGGCGGGCGATATCGTCCGGCTGATGGGAGCGCCGGCGGAGGTAGCGCCGATGGCGGCCACCTATCTGGCGATGATCGGGGCTTGCTCCATTCTGACGGAAATGAATATGATGACGACGGTCATGATCCGTAATACGGGCAACACGCGCGGACCGATGATGATTGCGATCGGCATGAACGTCGTGCATATTATTTTGAACTACGGCTTTATTTTCGGCAAAATGGGCTTTCCGCAGCTCGGCATCGAAGGCCTCGGCATTTCGACGATAATTAGCCGGTCGCTGGCGATGATATGCGGCCTGTGGCTGCTGTTCCGCTCGTTCCCGCACAAGTTCCGCCGGAGCGACTGGCGCGGGTACGACAAGCCGATCCTGAAGGAGATGGTCGGCATCGGCTTGCCGAATCTGGGCACCGCCGCGTCATGGGGCTATTCGCAAATCGTGCAGCTTGCGATCATCTCGTCGCTTGGCGCGGTTCAACTGGCGGCGAATTCGTATTTCAACATCGTTCAGCAGTTGCCGTGGCTGATCGGCTCGTCGATCGGAATGGCCGTGCAGATTCAAGTCGGGCAAAAGTTCGGCGCGAAGCTGTACGACGAGGTGTACCGGGCGCCATACCGCGCGGCGGCGCTGGGCGTGCTGCCTACGATTGCGCTGGCCGTTATGCTGTATGCGTTCGGCGAGTCGACGCTTCGATGGTTTACGGCGGACGAGGACATTATTGCGGCCGTGCTGCCTTTATTCTTCTGGTGTATCATCTGGCAGCCGATGCGAACGTGGACGTACGCTTTCATGCAGTCGATGAATGCGGTCGGCGAAGCGAAGTTCGTCGCGCTCAACACGGTGCTAGGCATGTGGATATTCGCGACGGGCGGCGCGTATGTGTTCGGCGTTCTGCTTCATATGGGCGTCATGGGAGCGCTGATCGGGTTAATGCTGGACGAATTGTTCCGGGCCGCAATGGTCGGCTGGCGATGGAAAAGGCGGCGGAAGCTGCCGAGACAAAGCGCCGCCGGCGTAACGGTCTGACCGGCGTAACGGAGCCGTCGTTCGCTCATAGAGATAGACAGCAAGGCAAGAAAGCGGCAAGGACTGCTTAACGATAAGTGAAAGAGGTAGAGGGCAATGAACAAGCAGGCCAAGCTTCGATCGGCCTATTGCAAATGCGCCGTATGCGGCGGAACCGGCATCGCGGCGGTTGAAGCGCGCAAGGACGATGCGAGAACGCGCTTATTCGAGGAGCGGGACGGAGAGGAAGTACGCGGAGAGGCGGCGGAGCCGCCGCAGCATGCGTTCAAGCCGCTGTATCGGCCTGCCGCCGATCCGAATGCGGCCGATCCGTTCGTGGAGGACCCGTTCTCGGGCTTTGCCCCGCGGCGCTGGAAGGAAGCGTGGAATCGGCGGTCGTGCGTAGGCGATTCCGTCGTCCGAAGCGGCAAATGCGAAGAGGCGTTCGTCTATAATGCCTCCTATCTGGGGCAAGGGGACGACCATCGCATATGGTTTGAACAGGATGAGAGCATGCGGCGCAAGGAACATGCTGCGGATGATGGCCGATGCGAGGAATGCTCCGGCGCGGGCGTCGTTCGCGTCGAGTGGAAGGCGGAGCTGTCGATCGCCCCGGCATTCGTGCTGCTGGGCGTTGCGAGCTGCGCCGCCGCTTATACGGAGCGGCCGCTGCTGACGGCTGCCGTGTATGGAGCCGCCTTGCTGGCGGCGCGAATTGTTCGCTTCGGGACGGAACGATATTTCGTAACCGGTCCGGAGGTGTCGGCCGCGAAGCGGAAGACGGGACTTCAGCCGGTCCATCAAGAAGCCCCATGTAAATGCGAATTGGCCGATTCCTATAACTGACGAAACGCCAAAGAGCCGGGAATGAACAATCGTTCATTCCCGGCTCTTTTATTTGTCGTTTGGCGATATACGGCAGTATCGACTGCCGCTATCCGATCGAACGATTTCGCGCCTTGAATCTATCCTATTATTTTATAAATAAGTAAAAATTGGACAGATAGATTTGATAACGATAAAATACAAGGTGTGTATTAAATCTAGCAAATAGATGTTGGGAGGGTAATTATGCTGGGTACAAGGAAGCTGCTTGCGTTTGCTGCTCTTTCCGTATTGTCGGCAGCGGCAATCTCGGGGGCCGGCTACGCGGAAGGCGGCAATACGGCAGCAAAAGAGCGGGTGTATACGTTCAATGGCAAGGAATATCGGGAGACGGGCATCGATCCGTCGACGCTTTCCATTCCGAGTGCCGTTCCGGACCTCGTCGATGAATCAAAGGTTGTACTGGAGCAAAAACGCGGGGACGGAATTATCGAATTAAATACGATAATAGAACAATCGGCCCCGGAAATCGATGGCGGATCCTACGTCGATGAATCCGGCAATATCGTGATTCAGATTGCTTCCAAGAGCGATGCCGGGCTTGAGAAGAAATTGATGAAGGCGAGCGAGCAACCGGATAAAGTAAAAATCAAATATGTAAAGTATAGCGAATCCCAACTCCGGAATAGCCATAAAATCATAAACTCTAAGAAAAATCTCGGTATCGTCCTGTCGATGACGGACATTAAGAAGAATAAAGTGACCGTATTGGTATCGGAGAATAACTTGAAGAAATATAAAGCCGAGATCGCTCGCGAGGTTCCGGAAGATATGATCGATTGGCAGGTTGGCGATTTCAGATTCGTCGACCAGTCCGCAACGCTTTATCCGGGAGAGCAGGCGGAGCTTATGCTTAATGCAAGCACAGGCACGCTGCGACCGTGCAGCGTAGCATTTAGCGCCGCTACGGCGAGCTATTCCAAAGTGACGTTCACTGCGGGACATTGCGGCAATGGAACGTACTACGATATTTCCGATCAACCGGATACGATCGGGTCCATGTCTAATGCAAAGGCAGGTACCGGCTACACTTACGATGCCGGGTTTATTGTATTGAACGCCTCGGCCGAGGCGAGCCCTTATTTGAACGGCAGCACGCGAACGATTGGAACGTTCGATTACAACCAAGCGAGGCTTTCAGGCGGGTACTCGATGTATCTTCATGCAGCAAGTGCAGGGGGAACCAGCATGGGCGGAGTAAGCGTGGTCTCGACCAGCGCCTCGGCCGAAGACGGCACTTCGGATCTGGTAGTGGTGAATCCGGTCAACGCGCAAGGCGGAGATAGCGGAGGGCTGTGGTACTCGTTAATAACCAAAAACAACAAGACCTATGCAGTGATTGAAGGTATCCATAAAGGGGCGGTAATCGATAACAAGACCGGCAAAGTCGTATTTTGCGTTTTTAGCAAAGTAGCGAATGTGTATGATGGCTATTCTTTAAAGTCGGTATATGTCGATTCCAATTTTTAGAAGTCTGCCCTTCATGAGAAAACAAGAAGATCGCCTTCTTATCGGTTCGTCCGAGCGGATGGCGATCTTTTTGACCCTTTGACAGAAGGTCTTCCATACCGTCTTTGCAAGCTGCGCGACACGGGCCTTGCGGGAAAAACGTAATATGAAATGCAACTTTTACGAGCCGGTTGCAGTCTACTTATGTATTGGAGAAGAGACGGCGAAGGAGAACGCGGAGGTGAGCGGATGACACGAACAGCAATGGCTTGTGCCATCATAGCGGTTGCCATTTCAACGGTCGCGAGCGTCGGTATTGTATACGGAAGCAGTATACTTAGGAATGATCGTCTGATTGCACACGAATATCGGGAGACGGGCATCGATTCGTCAGCGGCTCTGAATTCGAATGCCGCTCCGGCCTTAATAGATGAAGCGAAGGCAATAATGGAGCAAAAACGCGGGGACGAACTAATCAGGCTGAAGCATATTGTGAAAGAAACGGCCCCGGCAATCGATGGCGGAGCCTACGTCGACGAATACGGCAATATCGTGGTTCAGGTTGCTTCCAAGAGCGAGACCGGGCTTGAGCAGAAATTGATAAATGCCAGCGAACGACCGGATAAAGTGAAAATCAAGTACGTAAAGTACAGCGAATCCCAATTGAGGAATATCCATAAACGGATAAGCGCCAAGAAAGATTTCGGTATCGTCCTGTCGATGACGGACATTAAGAGCAACAAAGTCGCCGTATTCGTATCCGAGGATAGTTGGAAGCAGCATAAAGCCGAGATCGCGAACGAGGTTCCGGAAGATGTGATCGATTGGAAGGTTGGCGACTTCAAGTTCGTCGATCAGGCGGATGCGATTCATGTAGAAGACCAACGATAAGACAACGCGAACATGACGCGATGGAGACGGCTTGCTGCCGGGAGGTCCATGCGTTTTATGTCCATATATATGCCGGTGTGCCGATGGCCCGCTTATGATGATAGGAGCGGCGACCCTTAAGGGCAATTGCCGCCAGTTGAACTGCCGATGTGCGACATCGGCAGTTTTGGGTTGTGCTCCCGAGGCAATCAGGTGGCAGTCGGTTCACGAGCGGCTGACCGGGCTGCCGGCGGCTTGACGGTAAGCGGACGGCGAGACGCCGGCCCAACTGCGAAATTTTTTGGAGAAATAAAGCGGGTCGTTAAAGCCGGCCGATACGGAAACCTGATCGATTGGCATGGCTGTATCCGCGAGCAGCTTCTGCGCGCGCTCCAGCCGGATCTGCATCAAATATTGCTTCGGAGACAGGCCGGTCGTCCGTTTGAACATGCGGCTCAGATGCGTGCGATGATAGCCGAGCGTTCGGGAGAGCTGTTCAATCGATACCGGCTGCGCGTAATGAAGCGACATGAACCGGATCGCTTGTTCGATCTGACGGTCGATGGCGGCGGCAGCGGCGGCAGTCTCCCGCTCGGCGCGGCTCGCTTGTCCGAGGCGGCTAAGGAGCAGCCGCAGCCAGCCGGACGATTCCAGATCCGCAATCCGCGGCTCGTCCGTCTTCGATAAACTGTCCATCAGCGAGCCGTACAACGTCCGAATGTCCGGCAGACGACTCCCTGACGCGATGGGCTTCTCCGGCGTAATGCCGACTGCGGCCAGCAACGACTGCGCGCCCGCCCCGACGAAGCTTACCCATACGTAATGCCACGGATCGTGCGCATCGGCCTGGTAGGAGAACAGCTCCCCGGGGAAAATAACAAACGAATCGCCCGCCCGGCACGAATAAGCATGCCCGCGCCATTCGTAAGCGCCGCTGCCGGACAAGACGGTATGCACAAGCACATATTCGTGTACGGCCGGGCCGATCGTATGCAGCGGATGAGGGCGTCCCTCGCCCGCGAACAGAACGGCAAGCTCGCCTTCCCCGGGCAGCGGATTAAGCCGGAACATCATATAGTCGTGCTCGTGTCTCGTATCCTCATGCCGCTCGGGCATTGGCTTTCCCCTCCCGGTTAACCGTTATCATGGCGCGCTTCATTAACAATTGCGGCTGGTTTATGGCAGCATCGGTTACCGTCCTAATGAAGCTGCGCTAAATAATTGAACGCTTCCGAGAGCGTCGCGACCGGTACGATGCGGAGGTCATAGCCGCGTTTCTTTGCCTCGTCGATGGCGTCCTGCGCGTTACCCTTCGTGCCTTCGGGATCCTTCGGACAGAAGAACAGATCGACGCCGGCGAGATGAGCCGCGATAATTTTGTCGCGAATGCCGCCGATTTGTCCGACGTTGCCGTTCATATCGATCGTGCCCGTTCCGGCTATTTTGCGGCCGTGCGTCAAGTCCTCCGGCAGCAACTGATCCATGATTTCGAGCGAGAACATAAGGCCGGCCGAAGGCCCACCGATTTCCGAGGCGGCAAAATCAACCTTCCGCGATGCCGCGATTGTATACTCCGGCTCCAACGTCAGGCCGAGTCCCGGACGCGCGTCGGCTCCGAGCGGGACGAGCTTCACCTGCTCGGTATGCTCTTCGTCATCGCGCTTCACGGTCAACCGGACGGTGTCGCCGATTTTCTTGTTGGCGGATAAATATCGGCTTATCGATTCGACGGAGACGGCCGGTTCTTCGTCTACCGATGTAACGATGTCGCCGATTCGGAGAATGCCGCCTGCTTTAGAGCCGGGCTGAATCATCGTCAGGAACAGGCCGGTTACACCCGTATCGACGGGCTGCCCGGCTTGCGTCAGCGCCGACGCGATTGAAGTGCGCTGCGAGGCGGCCATCATATGGTTCAGCACGCGGACATACTCGGCTTCGGTCAGGTTGCCTTTCACGTCGGAAGCTTTGCGGACTTCCGTATCTTGGTGGAGCATGCCGTACAGCAGCGTCGCCACGTTGCTCGCCCGAATGGAGAGCACGGTCGTCAGGTTGAACGAGCCCTCACTGTCCTTATGCCCTTCGTCTACCGTAATCAAGGACGACAACCGCTCGACGGTGCCGGGCTGGTACAAGTAGTAGGGGGTCGGGACGAGAAACAGAATAATAAAACATGCAGCCAATGCGGCAATCCAACGGGTTACAGCGTGCTTCAGCCATTTCATCGAATCGGATTCCTTTCACGCGGGCGTAAATAAAATTGTTACCTCATTATCGCACAATTCGCGCGGGGATGGTATTGAGCTGGCCGGTTGAAGCGGGAACGGTCCGCTTGGCGGAGCAAGTCGCTAGGTGACGTGCGGCATATGCGGGAGCGATAAGGGGTGATTGAAGACGCTTATCGTATCGGCCAAGCTGGATGATAGACGTTAAGCGTCTCGTTCAGACACTTACTGTGTCGCACGGCGCTCATGAGATGTGTGGGAGAGCATTATAAGTAACAGCGAGGGACGCTTAGTTGGTCAAAAGCGGCGAGGTGTGGGATTAGGAGACTAATAGAGGCTCTTACGGTAAGCTGACAATGGCGATAAAGGCATGGCACAGGGAAGGGAGCGGGGAAATGGCACAGTGTTTGCGGCATGCGGCATTGTAGCGCATGAAGTTTCCTAGCAATTGCAGCTATGGCATAGGAAGTGCTATGCGATGTGGTGGAGATCGATGCGTGGCAGACGCTAAGTGGCGTGGGACAAGTTCGTGCGGAGCAATAAGCGACTCTCAGAGGAGTTTATTGCTTCAGCCAAGCTGGATGGGAGACGTTAAGCGTCTCGTTCAGACACTTAATATGTCGCACGGCGCTCAGAGGGACGTGTGGGAGAGCATTTAAGTAACGACGAGGGACGCTTAGTTGGTCAAAAGCGGCGAGGTGCGGGATTAGGAGACTAATAGAGGCTCTTACGGTAAGCAACCAGGCAAACAGGCGCAAGTGAGCAACCAGGCAATCAGGCACAAGTGAGCAACCAGGCAATCAGGCGCAAGTGAGCAACCAGGCAATCAGGCGTGAGTGAGCAAACAAGCAATCAGGCGTGAGTGAGCAAACAAGCAATCAGGCGTGAGTGAGCGAACAAGCAATCAGGCGTGAGTGAGCAACCAGGCAATCAGGCACAAGTGAGCAACCAGGCAATCAGGCGTGAGTGAGCAAACAAGCAATCAGGCGTGAGTGAGCAACCAGGTAAGCAAGCTGGCAGTGCCCGCCCAAGCGATAGAGCGAGGCACAGCCAGACAATCGCTCGCGGCCAGCCGGCGCGGCGGTGCGTCCGCGCCGGCTTAACCGCGCTGCGCCGTCCGGCGCATTTTACCGATTGTCAACCTTCTCGGGATACAGATCGTGCTGCAGCAGACGCTGCTCCGCCATCCGCTCGTATTTGGTGCCCGGCTTGCCGTAGTTGCAGTACGGGTCGATCGAGATGCCGCCGCGCGGCGTGAATTTGCCCCATACCTCGATATAGCGCGGGTCCATCAGCGCGATCAGGTCGTTCATAATAATGTTCATGCAGTCCTCGTGAAAATCGCCGTGGTTGCGGAAGCTGAACAGATACAGCTTGAGCGATTTGCTCTCGACCATTCTCACATCGGGAATGTAGCTGATATAGATCGTCGCGAAGTCCGGCTGTCCCGTAATCGGACATAGGCTCGTAAACTCCGGACAGTTGAATTTGACGAAATAGTCCCGGTACGGATGCTTGTTGTCGAACGTTTCGAGCACGCCCGGCGCGTATTCGAACGGGTATTTCGTGCCTTGATTGCCGAGGAGCGTCAGATCGCTCATATCCTCGCGTTGTCTTCCTGCCATTGATGTGTTCTCCTTTAAGTGTAGTTTTTTAGAGAGGGAGTTCGCGAACCTCTACCATGCGCCCGCCGTCTTCGGACGAGCGGCAAGCATGGATTTGTTAAGGCGTCCTAGGACGCGCGTACCTATTATAGCAGGTTCGGGCGTTCTCTGCCGCAGCCATGCGGGCATTGCCATATTTTCTTGAAGTCGAATGCCGCGATCGCCAACGATTTTCCAACTCTTTTACAAAAACGCAACCGGGGCTTAACGATCCTCGAATGCTTGTCCGTTACGATGCTATTGGACCGCTATGAGTTTGACTTCGCGGCGTCCAAATCGAAAATGGAGGAGACCAAATGAACATCGTTAGTCCAGCCGTTCGTCGGCAAATTCAGTCGGGAGTTGCCTGTTTGCTTGCTGTTGCGCTTATATGGACGGGATTGCTTCCCGCTCTGGGAGACCGCAGCCAAGCCTATGCGGAGCCGACCGCACTGACCGTTGTCGAGGCGCTTGCCCGCAACAACGACGGCTCCACTCAGACGGTAGACGGTTACATTGTCGGTCAGGTAGCCGGCACTTCGTTAAGCAATCTAACGGTTGATCCCGCTAAATTCACACTCGATACGAATCTTATCCTCGCGGACAGCGCGGACGAGACGAGCGCGGCGAACATGCTGATCGTTCAAATTCCGGCAGGCGCATACCGCACGCAGTTCGGTCTTGTCAGCAACCCGGCTGCCTATCATGCGAAAATCCGCGTAAGCGGCGGCAAGCTGATCGCCTATTTCGGCACGAAAGGGCTGAAGGAGGCTTCCGGCTTCGAACGAATTGACGCCCCTCCTTCGTCCGATCAAGCGGCGAGCGTAACCGCAAGCCCGGCGAGCGGCGGCGTGCCCGCGAATACGCCGGTCAGCTTGTCGACAGCGACGGCCGGCGCGACCGTCTATTATTCGTTGTCGGCCGATGCGGACAAAGATGCATTCCTTCCGTATACGGCGCCGATCGCGATTGCCGAAGCGACGACCGTTCGCGCTTTCGCCAGAGCGGCGGGCGTTGCGGACAGCGATATCGCGACGTTCTCGTATACGGTTGCGGATCCGGCGTTAGCCGACATTCAAACCGCGCGCGGACAAGCTCCGAACAGCGCGGCGCTGGTGCGCGGGATCGTGACGTACCGCGAGGAATCGGGCGGCTTCGCGAACCTGTACGTGCAGGATGCGACAGGGGGGATCGTCGTACGCGGCTCCGGCGCAGTCGCCGACGTCGGCGACGAGATCGAGGCGTTCGGCTCGATTACGCATTACAACGGGCTGGTGCAGCTTGAGAAGGACAAAGCCGGCTTCGCCGGCGGCTACATCAACGTTCTGCGCAGCGGAGCGGCGCTGCCTGCTCCGGTCGTGCTGACGTCCGGCGACTTCGTTCCCGCTGCCGGCGGCGGCAAGGGCGAAGGCGGCCGTTACGAAGGCATGCTCGTAACCGTCCGCAACGTCAGCGTGACGCGCGGCGGCGGGACGACGTGGTATGCGACGGATGCGCAGGGCAAGGAGCTGACGATCTATGCCAAAAATGCTCCGTCCTCTCTTGCGCTCAATACCGCTTACGAGCAATTGACCGGCGTTCTTACCTATCATACGAGCTATGGGCTGGAGCTTCTGCCGCGAAGCGCTTCGGATATCGTGCGCGAGCTGCTTTCCGTGCAAGCGAGCGTGCCGTCCGGCGGCATCGTGCGCGGCGGTGCCATTGTTCTTAGCTCGCCGCAGGAAGGGGCGGTTATCCGTTATACGACGGACGGCACGGAGCCGACGGCGTCTTCCGATGTGTATACGGCACCGATTGTCATCAATAAGGATACGACGATTAAAGCAATTGCGATCGGAGCCAATGCGGCGGCAAGCTCGGTCTATACGTTCACGTATACGGCGCTTGAGCAATTGACCGGCTTGCGCATCCACGATATTCAAGGAGCGGGCCACCGTTCCGTATATAACGGCTTGACCGTTACGGGCGTTGAAGGCATCGTGACGGCGGTCGTCAATACGAACAGCTTCTATATGCAGGAGGTGCCGGGCAAGGAGGATAACAATCCGGCGACTTCGGAGGCCATCCGCATCTATCGCACGGCGCATAATGTTAAGGTCGGCGATCTTGTGACCGTCAACGGTACGGTGAACGAGTATGCGTCCGACGCTTCGCAGTTGACGACGACGGAGATTACGGCGAGCGCCGTCACGGTCGCTTCGTCCGGCAACGCGCTTCCGGAGCCGGTCAAGCTCGGCAAGGGCGGAAGAATTATACCGTCGGTTATCGACAGCGACGGGCTGACGGCGTTCAATCCGGAAGAGGATGCGATCGATTTCGACGAGAGTCTGGAATGGATGCGCGTTCAGTTGGATAACGCCGCGATTACAGGCCCGTATGCCAGCGATACGGGCGTGCCGGTCATCGTCGACAACGATCCAAGCAATCCGCTGCGCACGCCGGCGGGCGGCGTTATTTTGAAGCAGGACGGCCCTGCCTTCGAAAGCGCGCTTAACCCGCAGCGGATGTTCGTCAGCGCCAAGCCCTCCAAGCCGATCAAGACCGGCGATTCGTTCGCAGGGCCGATCGTCGGCGTCATGACGTACGCGGGCGGCAATTACAAAATCGCGCCTTCGAGCGCGTTGCCGGCCATCGTAGACGGCGGGCTTCGTCCGGCGGCGGCGACGCTGCTTCCCGACGCAGACAAGCTGACGATTGCAACGTTTAATGTAGAAAATTTTGCGGCAAGCAGTCCGGCTCGGGCCGGGAAGATCGCAGCCATCGTTAAGGACAAGCTGCACAGTCCGGATATTGTCGCGCTGATGGAAGTGCAGGACAATAACGGCGCGGTTAACGACGGCACGGTCGATGCAAGCGCAAGCTTCAAGGCGCTGATCGACGCGATTGCCGCGGCGGGCGGTCCGGCGTATACGTACACGGACATTGCGCCTGCGAACAACATGGACGGCGGCGAGGGCGGCGGCAACATCCGCGTCGGCTTCCTCTATCAGGCGAACCGCGTCGCTTTGAAGGGCGGCAAAGCCAAGGGAGACGCCGTTACGCCGGTTGCGGTCGAGCAAGACGGCCGTCTGTCGCTCAATCCGGGGCGTATCGATCCGCTTAATTCGGCCTTCGCCTCTTCCCGCAAGCCGCTTGCGGCGGAGTTCGAATTCCGGGGCGAGCGAGTCGTCGCGATCGCGAACCATTTCAACTCCAAGGGCGGCGATCAGAAGCCGTTCGGCAGCACGCAGCCGGCGATCCGCAGCACGGAAGCGCAGCGCGCGAAGCAGGCGGCCGTCGTGAACGGCTTTGTGAAGCAACTGCTTGACCGCGATCCGGGCGTGAACGTTGTCGTGCTCGGCGACTTGAACGATTTTCAATTCTCGCGCACGCTCGATATCGCGACGGGCGGGGGCAAGCAGTTAACGAATCTGGTCAATACGCTGCCGGAGAACGAGCGGTATTCGTACATTTACGAAGGCAACTCGCAGACGCTGGATCATATTCTGGTCGATCCGACGCTGGCGGAATACGCGCAGCTTGAGGTGGTGCACGTCAACGCCAATTTCGAAGAAGCGGACGGCCGCGTCAGCGACCACGATCCGCTGCTGGCGCAATTGGATATCGCCGGCCGCAGCGAGGCACGGTTCGAGCTTCGCGTGCTTCATACGAACGATACGCATGCGCATCTCGACAGCGTGCCGCGCCGGATAACGGCCATCAAGCAAACGCGCACGTCGAACAGCCTGCTGCTCGATGCGGGCGACGTGTTCTCGGGCACGCTGTATTTTAACAAATATGACGGACTTGCCGACCTGTGGTTTATGAACAAAATCGGCTACGACGCGATGACGTTCGGCAATCACGAGTTCGATAAAGGGCCGGCGACGCTGAAGCCGTTCGTGGAGGGCGCGTCGTTCCCGTTCGTCAGCGCGAATATCGACTACGGCACGGAGCCGAATCTGAGTCCGCTGTTCCAATCGTCCGTAGGCGAGCCGGGATCGAACGGCCATATTTATCCGTCGATTATTCGCGTCGTCAACGGCGAGCGAATCGGCATATTCGGACTGACGACGCCGGATACGGCCTCGCTGTCCTCGCCGGGCGAGCAAATCCATTTCAAGGATATTAAAGCAAGCGCCGAGGCTGCCGTCGCGGCATTGGAAGCGAAGGGCGTCAACAAAATTATCGCGCTGTCCCATAGCGGCTTCAACGTGGACGAGCAGTTGGCGCAGCAGGTGAAAGGCATTGACATTATCGTCGGCGGACACTCGCATACGCTGCTGTCCGAGCCGAAGGTTTATTACGCGGAGGAGCGGGAGCCGACCGTTGTTGTGCAGACGGGCGAATACGGCGCGAACCTCGGCCAATTGGATGCGACGTTCGACGCGGACGGCGTGCTGACGGCATGGACCGGGAAGCTGATTCCGGTAGAAGGCAAAGACGACGCGGGCCAGTTCGTGTTCGCGCCGGATGCGGAAGCGGCGGCCAAGCTGGCCGAATTCGCCGCCCCGCTCGAAGAGCTGAAGCAGACGGTCATCGGCCATACGCTGACGGTGCTGGACGGCGAGCGCGGCAACGTTCGCAAGAAGGAGACGAATCTGGGCAATCTCATGGCGGACGGCATGCTGGAGAAAGTGAAAGGCCTCATTCCCGCTGCGTCGGACGTACGAGGGTATGTGACGATTCAAAATGGCGGCGGCATCCGCGCATCGATTGACGCAGGCGACATTACGCTAGGCGAATTGCTGACGGTCATGCCTTTCGGCAACAACCTGACGGCGCTCAAAATGACGGGCGCGGAAATCGTTGCGGCGCTTGAGAACGGCGTCAGCGGCGTGCAGACGGGCGAAGGCCGCTTCCCGCAAGTGGCGGGCATGCGCTTCTATTACGACTCGACGAAGAAAGGCGAGATCGTCGATTCGGTCACGAATCAAATGAAGCAGATCGGGGAACGTATCGTGAAGGTACAAATCCGGAATGCGGACGGGACGTACTCGGACATTCAGCCCGATGCGTATTATATCGTGGCGACGAATTCGTTTATGGCCGACGGCGGCGATTTCTACGCTTCCATGAAGCAAGCGAAGACGGCGGGCAGACTGTATGAATTGAACCTCGTCGATTATGAGGTTTTCCGCGATTATCTGGATACTATAGGAACGGTCAACCGGACGACGGAAGGACGCATAGTCGATTTGCAAGGCGAGCCGCTGCCGAATACGGATAACGGCTCGGGCAACGGCTCCGGTTCGGGCAACGGCTCGGGTTCCGGCACGCCGGGGCCGGACAAACCGAACACGGGCGGCTCGGAGCAAGAGCCGGGCGCCGAGGAGCCGAATGGTGGCGGCAGCGGTACCGGACCGAATAGCGGTGCGGGAGACGGCGGCAATTCTGCCGCGAAGACGTTCGCCGATGTCAAGACCGGGCATTGGGCGGCTGCGGCGATAACGCGGGCTTCGTCGCTCAGCATCGTAACGGGCTACGCGGACGGTACGTTCCGGCCGGACGGTACGACGACGCGCGCCGAATTCGCGGCGCTGCTCAGCCGCGCGTTCGACTTGCCGGCTGCGACGGCGACGCCGAAATTGGCCGATTGGAGCCGCATTCCGGCATGGGCACAACCGTTCGTCGCCCAGATGGCGGAAGCGGGTATTGCAAGCGGCTATGCGGACGGCACGTTCCGGCCATCCGCGACCATCAGCCGGACGGAAATGACCGTCATGCTCGTACGGGCGATGGGGTTACCGGTTAACGGCAAGGCGAGCGTTCTGCCGTTCGACGACGCAAGAACGATTCCGGCGTGGGCGGTCCCTTCTATTGCCGCCGCGTATGACGCGGGTCTCATTCAAGGCTCGGGCGGCAAGTTCAGGCCGAACGGCGAAGCGACGCGCGCCGAGGTCGTAACGCTGCTGCTGGCCGTCATCGACTATATGGGCAAATAAACGATGATTGCGGGATGGCCCGCAAGCCATAAAGTCCGCCGAGGCTGCGAAGCCTTGGCGGGCTTCTTTTTTGCGCCGATGGGAGGAAATAAGGAAAGGAGGGGAATCGCGCCGGGAGCGGATTTTTTATACAATGTGGATAACACCGTATCGATGCGCGTTATTTTTTCGTTATACAAGGGGAGAGGTCGAATGAAGCGGAACAGGAGGTGCCGTATGAATAGAATGGCCGTGCGCGAGGCCCGGCGGCCGGAGGACGGCCGAGAGCAGGCTGGAGCGCAGTATGCGGTGCATGATCGGCAATTGCTCCGGTTCTGCCGCAAGCTGACGGGAACGGCATGGGATGCCGAGGACTTGGCGCAGACGACATGGATGAAAGTGTGGACGACTCGGTTGAAGCGGGCGAGCGACGGCGGGGAGGAAGCGGCAGGGATAGGAACGGGGGAGTCGGTTACACGTTCGTATTTATATCGGATTGCGGCGAACGCATGGACGGACCAATGCCGCAGAAGGAAGGCGCAGCGTCAGGACCGGACCGAACGAATGGAAGACATGGCGGAGACAATCGGAGCAACTCCGCCGCCGGTGTGTCCGGAATCACTGCAAGATGCGATGGAGCGGCTGGTTGAGTTGCTGCCGCCCAGACAGCGGATCGTCTTGCTGCTGGTTGAAGCGCTCCGGTTCACGTCGGCGGAAGCGGGCGCTCTGCTCTTGATGACCGAAGGCGCGGTGAAGGCCGCCCTTCATCGCGCGCGCGAGACGTTATCGCGGGCGAGAGAGACGGGCGGCGAGGCCTCCCGCGGCGTTCGCCGCCGGCGAACGCTCGGCGGCACGGCGGCGATGGAACGGGGAGCGGGCGAGGGGCGAAGCGCCGGTGAGGCGCTCGTCTACGCTTATTTGGAGGCGTTCCGCACGCACAATGTTCAGGGCCTGCTTCAACTGCTCAACGTCGAGACGGCACCGGATGATGTGCTGCCTGCTGTGCAGGGCATTCAGATTGCGAAGGTTCGCGCTCACTCGGAAGGCTCTGCGGGCCGCGCTTCCCGCAATGCCGCCGTTCCGGGCGGCAGCGTTCTTGCTCTTGCGGCGTAGGAGCCGATTGCATCTGCACGAAATCGAACCGTCGCCGCTCCATGAGGCCACCGTCCGCTCGGACTCAGCTCTAGTGACACAAAAAGTGATGCAAGAGGTGCCGCCGGATGAGCGGCGTGCCTGTAGCGACACAAAAAGTGATGCAAGAGGTGCCGCCGGGTGAGCGGGGTGCGTGCAGTGACACAAAAAGTGATGCAAGAGGTGCCGCCGGAAGAGCGGGGTGCCTGTAGCGACACAAAAAGTGATGCAAGAGGTGCCGCCGGGTGAGCGGCGTGCCTGTAGTGACACAAAAAGTGATGCAAGGAGTGCCGCCGGGTGAGCGGCGTGCCTGTAGTGACACAAAAAGTGATGCAAGGAGTGCCGCCGGGTGAGCGGCGTGCCTGTAGTG
>Ga0160464_100737_pt1 | contig 18642 bp, 14 predicted proteins | sample HID1971I_E11MG_FD_108275 | JGI IMG/M metagenome (GOLD analysis project Ga0160464, IMG submission 108275) | Enriched millipede-associated microbial communities from UW Madison campus, WI, USA - HID1971I_E11 MG | ecosystem: Host-associated > Arthropoda: Insects > Digestive system > Unclassified ... | reverse complement strand
CAGACGGAATTATACGATTGCCGAACCCATTATCGTAGGTTTTAGGTCGAATAGAAAGGTGACTTTCGAGAATGCAGGAATTAATGAATTACAAGGCGAGCAGGTTTTGCCGAAATCTCTGTTCGAAGCGCAGCTGAAACTTAGATTAGAGGCCAAATAGAAAACCGCAGGTGTGTAAGATGCCTGCGGTTCTCTTAAGACAGATCCTGCGACTAGAATCCCGGATGGTGATTGATCATCCAACAAATGCCATATTTATCTTTAAAGCTGCCGAAATAGTCGCCCCAGAACATATCTTCCATAGGCATCTCAATTTCGCCGCCTTCTGATAAGCCTTTAAAAATGCGGTCTGCTTCTTCCCGGCTATCCGGATGTACAGACACATACATATTGTTGCCCGGATTAAGTACTTGTCCCATAGAAGGCACACAGTCGGAAGCCATTAATGTGATCGTATCACTGATCGGCAGCGAGATATGCATCAGGCGGTTTTTTTCTTCCTCAGGCAGATTTTCGGTGCCCGGTGCATCGCTCATCTTGCTCACCATGGAGAATTCCCCACCGAAAACAGATTTGTAAAGGTTAAATGCTTCTTCAGCCTGGCCGTCGAAGTTTAAATACGGGTTCATTTTTATCATAGTTCAATATTTAAACTCAAAATTATCTGATTTGGCCCGAATAAAGGCTGTGCAAAACAGTCATAATAAGGGGTGGTTTAAGACAAAATAAGGAGTGCCGGATTAATGCACTTGCAGAGACGGAGGGGTGGTGGAAGAAGGCAGTTCATTGCCCTCATCAAAATGTATGGGAAAGGTCAGGTAAAAGGTGGTGCCTATATTTTCTACACTGCTGAAAGAGATGTTGCCGCCTTGAAGATCAGTGAATTCCTTGCATAGAAGAAGACCAAGTCCGACACCTTTCTCATTGTTTGTTCCATAGGTACTGGTTGTGCCTGAAGTATCAAAGGAAAAGATATTCTTTAATTTATGCTCGGCAATACCGATCCCGTTGTCCTGGATGATCAGTACCGCATGGTTGCCTTTTTGCTCGCTTCTGATATTAATCTCACCACCTGCTCTTGTAAACTTGATGGCGTTGTTGACCAGGTTTCTGATGACCAGCTTAAGCATATCCATATCTGCCAGAATGAAGATATCGGCATTGATGTCATTTTTTATGGTGATCATTTTCTGAAATGCTGCGGTCTGCTGAATCTGTATCGATAGTTTCAATGACTCGTGCAAGTTGACCCGGGTCAGGTTTACTTTCACGCCGCCGTCCATCTGCGATTTCGTCCAGGAAAGCAGGTTAAAAAGCATCACTTGTGTATTTTTTGTTTCATTCAGCAAGCTGGATTTAATGGCCTTTTGCTCATGTTCTTCCAAATCATACTCCATCAGCAGCTCAAGAAAACCCTGGATAGAGTTCAATGGCGCTCTTAAATCATGGGAGAGGATAGACAGCAATTTGGTTTTGGAGTCATTGGCCTCTTTCAGTTCTATCGATACTTTTAGGGCATTTTCTTTTTCTGCCTGATAGCTCTTTAAAATGTAATTGATGATTACCCCGATACAAGCGATGACGGCTACATAAGTAAAACCTATATCTGTAAAATAGCTGTTCTTGTCTATATAACTGCCCGTTACCAGTTCCGGGAACCTAAATTCTATGATCAGCAGAAAGATAACAAAGCAAGCGTTAAAAACAACCCAGAAGATATAGCGTCTGGCAGGGGCTACCGCAAGTGTGAAGATCAGCGAGAGCATAAATAGCATTAAGGTCGGTCCTTTAATGCCGGAGTTGTAAAAGTAATTGACCAGGATGATGACATTTATGCAAAGCGTGAAAGTGAGGATGCTAAACCTCGTATTACCGAGATAACGGGAATTAAAGTACAACAAACCCATAAAAATCTCCATACCCAGCATGATCATCGATACCAGGGGCACCTGTACGAATAAGTTGATGAGTATGGCAATCGGAAGACCGACCATAGCAATCAGGGACAACTCATGAAAAATCCTTGCCTGGAGAGAAAATGAAGAATTGTCGCCAATAAGCCTATAATGGAGTGCCTTTAGAGCGTTAATCATAAAGATCTTGTACTGGTAGAAATTTAAACCCTATTTCTTTTTTTGAAGGTACAAAAAAGCAAGTGATTCGCTGTTTTTTATTTACAAAATATTCAAATATTAAGACAGATGATGACTAAAGGTGAAATTTTTTGCCATAATATAAAATGTAACCGGAGTTTTTTATCTTTAAAGTCTAACTACAAAAGATGAATAAAAGTATCAGATACAGCATTGCCATACTCTGGTTGTGTATAATGGCTCCAGTGCTGGAAGGTTTTGCGCAGGCTTCTCCTGAAAAAACAGCCACAGGTGTTTCCATAATCAACAGATCTATCAATTATGAGCGCTTAAAGAAGATCGATTCTATGGTCAACCATCATATCAAGGAAGGCTGGGCAAATGGGGTGGTGACCATGATTATGAAGGACGGACAAGTTGTACAGCACAAAGCCTATGGCTATGCAGACCTGGAAAATAAAAAGCCTATGGCGTACAACTCACTGTTCAGGCTCATGTCGCAAACCAAGGCCATCACCAGCATTGGCATGATGATGCTGTATGAAGAAGGAAAGTTTCAGCTGGAGCAGCCCATATCTGATTTTATTCCCGAGTTTAAAAAACCGGTCATCCTGGACCAGTACAATCCTAAAGATTCTTCCTACACCACTAAGCCTGCAAAGCGGGAGATCAACTTTGTCGATCTGTTCACCCACACTTCAGGTTTGAGCTATCCTGATATAGGGGAGAACAAAATGAAGGCCATCTATGCCAAAGCTGGGATTCCTTCCGGACTGGGCAGCATCCATGCAAGCCTGGAGGATAAGATGAAAGCCCTGGGCAAATTACCGCTTTTACATAACCCCGGAGAGCAGCATACCTATGGAATAAATACGGATCTGTTGGGTTACCTGATTGAAAAGATCAGCGGCTCTACGCTGGAAGCTTTTTTGACCAGCAGGCTGTTTAAACCCCTGGGCATGAACGATACCTATTTCAATGTGCCGCAAAGCAAGGCAGACAGGCTGACCGCGGTATATACCGAAGACGCCTCCAAAAAAGTAGTCAGGTGGGGCTCCGCATTCAGAAATATAGATCCCAATTATCCGATTATCCCCACCACCTATTTTTCGGGCGGTGCAGGGCTGACCTCTACCGCCAAAGATTATGGGCTCTTTCTGCAGATGATCTTAAATAAAGGTACGTACAATGGCCACCAGTTTTTATCACCCCGTACGGTAGAAATGATCCTGACCAATCAGACAGACCCGCCTGTGACTTTTAGCCACGGAATTGCCTTTGAGATTACCTCTAAAGAAAAAGCCAGGAGACAGCCCCTAAGCGAAGGATCTTTTAGCTGGGGAGGCTACCTGGGCACAAATTATTGGGCAGATCCGAAGTACAATTTGGTATGCCTGTTTATGATCCAGCAGACGCCAAACTCTCATCCTATGCCCAAAAAGTTCCAGCAGCTGGTTTATCAAAGTTTGAAATAGAGCATTTTTTCCGCCATGCGTTTCCCCAATAAAGTTGCAGATGGGCTATCCAGATGGGTGCCATCGCCTTTATGCACCAGGCCTTCAGAAGAAGCAACGGCCGTATATTTCACCATCCCTGGCAGCTCTTTTAGTTTGTCGTTGATGAATGCATAATTGTCCCGGTACCTGCCCAGTTCGCCCACCACAAAAGGCAGCTTCTTATTTTTAGTTTCTTTCCTCACTCTTTTGATGAGCTCGGACAACTGAGCGAGGTAAGTTTCAGAGCCTTTCTCACTGCTGTTTCCTTCACCCTGATGCCAGACCACGCCCTTAACCACGCCATATTTCATGGCTTCTTTAATCCTCAGCAAAGCCTCATCATATGGAAATTTCTTGGTTGCTTTGTCCTGTGCACCCGGTTGCCATGCCTCTATCGGTGTGCCGCCAACTGCGCAGGGGATTAGGCCGATCTTTACATCCGGGTTGGCCTTGGCCATTTCCAGACCGAACGACAAGCCCGGTCCCACACCGGCTACTTTAGGTTTGTCGAAATGCAGCGGGTGCCGCGCCTCTACCCATTTATTCTCCGCATTGAACATCAATACCCGCTCATCGTGCATTTCCTGGTATTCTGAAGTAATAACTCCTCTGCCAGCCATATTTGATTGACCTATAAGGATATATAAGTTCAATTTAGGGTCTTTTTTTGGAGCTTCCTGTGCCTCCGCAGGGGCGATGCACAGCAGGCATATAGAGAAAGTGAATGCTTTGAAGATAGCAGGTATTAAAGATGTTTTCATGGATTTAAATCAGGAGAATTTAGCTATGTGTGTTAAGGGGTTTTACTAATATAAAAGGATTTTTACTAATAATAAAGGCCTTTTTATAGATGGATTTTATATTAATATAGAGGTGCTTTCGGTTTGGTCTGCATAATGTTTTCGATCTCCTCCATCACCTGATCGGTCAATAGTGGCAGGATATCCAGCGTCGTCAGGTTTTGCTTCAGCTGCTCTGCTTTGGAAGCCCCCAGGATCACCGTACTCACATTTGGGTTTTTCAGGCACCAGGCGATACAGAGCTTAGCCAGGGGAACATTCAGGCTGTCCGCCAGACCTTGCAACTTTTGCACTTTGGCCAGTTTCTCTTCCTGCATGACCCGGTCTTTCAACCATTCCATGCCTTTCATATCCAGTCGGGTGTCTTTTACCGAGCCGGAAGTATATTTGCCGGAAAGCAATCCTGAGGCCAGGGGAGACCAGATAGTAGTACCCAATCCGTGGTCCCTGAACAGCAATTGATAATCGCGTTCCATATACGTTCTTTCGATCAGGTTGTACTGCGGCTGCTCCATGGTCGGGCCGATCAGGTTGTACTGTTTGGCGACGCCAATGGCTTCTGTGATCTCTGCCGCACTCCACTCCGAGGTACCCCAATACAGGATTTTGCCTTGTTGCAGGAGCGTGTTCATCGCCCATACCGTTTCTTCGATCGGGGTGTTTTTATCGGCGCGGTGGCAGAAATAGAGGTCTAAATAATCCACCTGCAGCCTTTTTAGAGCACCATTGCAGGCTTCTATTACATGTTTCCTGCTTAGCCCAACGCGGTTCGGGCCTTTATTTTCTGTACCAAAAAATACCTTACTAGACACCACGAACGATTCTCTGTCCCATCCCCGCGATTTAAGGATCTTTCCCATCACTTCTTCAGATTTACCCTCGGCATATCCCTCTGCATTGTCAAAGAAATTCACCCCCGCATCATAGGCAATGCCCATCAATTCATCGGCTACCTGGTCGCTGATCTGCTGACCAAAGGTCAGCCAGCTGCCCAATGACAATGCACTTACCTGTAATCCTGATTTACCTAAACGTCTGTATTCCATTTTTTTATTGCTGTTATATTAAAGTTTTGTTTTATTTATTACCTCTCCATCACCACCTCGCTATCATCTCGTCATCACCACCTCGTCATCCTGAATTATTCACTAGTAAACATTGATTTTTGCCTTCATGAGCACTAAGTGGTTTATTTCAGGATCTTAAAGCGAACGCTAAAATAAATGCTCAGGCGGAGATCCTGAAATAAGTTCAGGATGACGGGGAGCATATACCTATCCCTACAATAGCCTGTACATCAACATCACGATGCAAATTAGCGCTTAAAACAAGAACATTCCCTATCCTTCAAAGTTTTTACAAAAGGATGTGCTAGACAAAAGCCGGTGCTAAATAAAAGCACGTACCTAATGATTATTCAGTCTTGCTTCTTCCAGGTCGAGGCTGTTCTCCATATCCATGATCACCTCATGATCGAACTTCTTAGTCGCCTTCATTTTTTTAAGTCCGGCGCGTCTGAAAGCAATTAACTCCAGCATAATATCCCGGTACAGCTTTCTCACCGAAGTCACTTCTTCTTTTTGGCTTTGCTCAGATAGAGAACGCTCAGTAGCCCGGATGCTCCGTTCCATCTGTTCCTTGATCCTCGCGATGGTTTCAAACTGGCTCATTTCGGTACTGTACTTATCGTCCAGGTACACCACACATTCTTTCGCCAGTTGCAACCGGATCGATTCGATCTGTTCTGCTTCAGGCACATGCTCATCTACTTCTTCTACTTTCAGCAATCTAAGAAATACAGGAAGGGTCAGTCCCTGAAACACCAGCGTGACCAGTATCACGATGAAAGTGATAAACAGGATCATATTGCGGTGCGGAAAGGCCTCGCCCGTATTTAAGGTCAGCGGTATCGCCAGGGCAGAAGCCAATGAAACTACGCCCCGCATCCCCGCCCAGCCAATAATAAAAGGCAGCTTCAACCCCGGACTTTTCTCCCTTTTGCGGATCCGGGGACTCAGCATCCTGGGGATAAATGCCGAAGCGTACACCAGTACAATCCTGGCTACAATAACGATCAGACTGATCATCAGCGCATATTTGATGGCTTCATCCATCGAATAACCCTCCAGACCATTCACAATTACGGGAAGCTCCAATCCGATCAGGATAAAGACAAAGCCGTTCAGCAGGAAGCCAACCGTCGCCCAGACTTCCTTAGCTTGGATACGCGTATGATAATTCAGGAAATCTCCCGAACGGAAAGACAAAAACAATCCCCCGCTCACCACTGCCAGTACACCCGACCAATGGAACTCCTCCGCCACGATATACATCAGGTATGGCGCAATCAGCGTAATGGGCGTGGTAATACTCGAAGATTTGGCCCAGTACCTGAGTATAAAATACAGGATATGACCGATTACCAAACCCACCACCACACCCATCACCGACAGGATGAGGAAGTCGGTCGCTGCCTTCTGCAATACAAATTGTCCGGTCAGTATGGCCGCCAGCGCAAACCTGAACACCGTCAGGGAGGCCGCATCATTGACCAGGCTTTCGCCTTCCAATATCGTCAGCCCTCGTTTGGGCATACTCACACCTTTTAGTACCGAACTTGCAGCCACTGCATCCGGTGGAGAAATAATGCCCCCAAGCAGGAAGCCCAGGGCCAGTGTAAAGCCCGGTATAATGCTGACCGAAAAATAGGCGATGGCCACCGAAGTGATCAGCACCAGCCCAAAACCCAGGGAGAAGATGGACCTTTTCCATTTCCAAAACTGGTTCCAGGAGGTATACCATGCCGCCTCAAACAGCAGCGGGGGCAGAAAGATCAGGAACACGATATCCGGATTGACATTGATGGCCGGCATACCCGGAATAAAGCTGATCCCCAATCCCCCGATCACCAGGAAAATAGGATAGGAGATCTTCCAGCGCTGGCTAAGTAAAAACAACAGGGCCATTGCGAAAAACAGCGCAAGGATCAAGAGAAGGTTTGCATGGATCATGCAACTAAATTAAGGAATTCCTGCGGATTGTTGTTCATATAATCCTGATGCAGTCGACCGAAAAAAGCGCTATTGCCGTTTTATACCCTCTATGGTTCTGAACTTGCGTTTTCGGACAGCTTCTTCTCAATCCTCGATCAGCATTTTTGCCAGCGCTTCGTCCCTGCTGTAAATGTCTTTTCTGAAATTCAAGAGATTATTCCGGTCGGTAAATGCGGTAAAATAGGCGATAAAAACAGCTATCTTATGTTTTAAGGTCACATATTGCTCGGTGCCCCGCTGCATGCTTTTCTTTATTTTCTCGTCGTTCCACTTGTCGTCGTTCTGCAATAGAAAAGAAGCCAGTTTAAAAGGCTCACCCACACGGATGCAGCCATGACTAAAGGCCCTGGAGCTTTCGTTGAACAGGGACTTTGCCGGACTGTCGTGCAGGTAGATGTTGTAACTGTTCGGGAATAAAAACTTAACCAGGCCCAATGAATTTTGCGGCCCTGGTTTTTGTCGTACATTAGGGATTCCGCCATTGTAGCCCGTGATCTCCATTTTATGGTTTTTTATATAACCCGGATTTCGCCGCATAGCGGGCATAATTTCATTGCGGACGATGCTCTCCGGTACGTTCCAGTACGGACTGAAGACCACGTATTTCATCTCCCCTGAAAAGATCACTGTGCGGTGCACCGATTGTCCGACCACCACGTTACAGCTCCATAGCAGGCTGTCGGCATTGTACACATGTAGTTTGAATTCGGGAATATTGACACCCAGGTACACCGAATCCATATGTACCGGCAGCCAGCGGCTCCGCTCCATATTGACCAGGATCTGCCTGATGCGCCTGTCCAGCGGCACATTCATCTCGTTTAGCGTCCCTTTCCCGATTGCGCCATCAGAGCTGAGCCCATGCCGCGATTGAAACTGCTTCATCGAGGTTTCCAGCTCTTCGTTATACAGATTGTTAAGCGTATCCCCTTTGAAATCCCCAAGCTTAAAGAGCCTTTTTTTAACTGCGCCGATCAGTTCTGCCGAATCACCTTTACGATAAGATTTGGCAGTACCTGTAATTGGTTGCCATGTATCCGTTTTTTCCAGCTCGCGGTAGCGGGACAGGTGCTTTTTCAAAAGGTCATATTGCCGGTATACCGGGGCCGCGGTGTTAGAAGCTTTTTGAGGGGCTTTGATCAGACTGTCAAGGTAGGCGGTATACGACATTTTCTTCCTCGGCAGGTACCACTGTGAAGATTTACTGATGGCGGGGTCCATGCCTTCCCAGGCCAGTTTAGCAAAGACAAAATAATTGGCGGTCAGCATCAGCTCCAGCTTCAGGTCCGGTTTCCCTGTACTTTTGGCATACAATAGCGAATCCAGTGTATTTCTGTACGGGGCTTCCCTGGTGATGCCTTCATTTTTAAGGTTTTTCACCCGGTCTGCCAGGTTGCCCGCCTGTTCGATCAGGCGGTTGCCAGTATACCAGGCATAGGCATGGTTGCGCCCGGAATAAAATTCCTTTATGGAAGGGGCATACGCTTTAAACAGGGGATAGTCGGTCAGGAAGCTGTCTATTTCCACAGAATCCAAAAACTGCTTTTGCTCCGCGCTAAAGTTGCCGGGAATGGTTTTGTTCCATTCTTTAATAGACCTGGTCTTTTCAGTTTCCTGTGCCTTTACTTTTTTCTGCTCCTGGCGGCAGCCCAATATGCTGATCGCACAAATGCATATTCCTATCCAAAGTGTATTGTGCTTCAATCTTCTCATAGATACTAAATTTTGTTTGCAGCCATTTATCGTAAATGTAACAGAATTTGTAAAGCATTTTAAATAATATAGGTAAAGTGATTAAAAAAATAATTTTAACTTTATGGAAATAGAATGAATAGAAGGAGAGGTATATTTCTAGTTGCTTAGAGTATGTAATGAGTTTGATCTGGGTTTGTTTTGAGCTCGTTCTGAGGGGTATATTTTTTCAGCTATTATCCAACTATTCTTCGGCTATCCTTCGGCTTTCCTTCGACTCGAGTCGGCCAATTGGCGCACTGTATCCTTCCAATAAAAAAGTTTTATAATATCCAGATGAGACCTCAGAACGAATTCATAACACAGTCTTGATGAAGGCAGATGCTTTAAGTAAAAAGAAAATAAAACTTGAAGTGTATATTTATAATATTGCTTTTTAGGAATAATATAAGTATATTCCGCAAAATGCAGTCAGCAAATTGGCTGATATACGATCAAACAACTGAATATATATGGATAGAAATTTCACAGACAAAATTAACGAATCCCCCTTTCTGAACCGGATCGCACAAAACATCCGTATGGTATTGGGCGCCCTGGTATTTTTGATCATTTTATGGAATACCATATTCCAGATCGGGACCGAAGAAGTCGGTGTGATCACCAGGCTGGGCCGCTATAGCCGCACTGTAGAACCGGGCTTGAACCTGAAAATACCCTTTACAGAAAAAGTGCACAAGGTACCGGTAGAGCGGCAGCAGAAACTGGAGTTCGGTTTCCGCTCTGCGGAAGGAAGTGAACAAAGTTCTTTCAGCAAGGATGGTGTCAGGGATGAGTCGTTGATGCTGACCGGCGATCTGAACCTGGCTGATGTGGAATGGGTGGTACAGTACAGGATCAACAATGCATACAATTACCTTTTCAAGGTGCGGGACCCGGAAAGCACGCTCAGGAATATTTCTGAAGCGGCCACCAGGCAGATTGTAGGCGACCGGACGGTCAACGAGGTACTGACCATCGGACGGACGGAAATCACGGTAAAGCTCCACGAGCTGATCCAGGAAATCTGTAATGAATATAGCCTGGGCATCAAGGTAGAGCAGGTGGTACTTCAGGATGTGAACCCGCCAGACCCGGTCAAAGCGGCCTTTAATGCGGTGAATGAGGCCCAGCAGGAAAAAGAAACGCTGATCAACCAGGCCAAATCGGAATACAATAAAGTGATCCCGAAAGCCAGCGGAGACGCCAAAGCAACCATTCAAAAAGCGGAGGGTTATGCCATAGAGCGGGTCAACAACGCACAGGGTGAAGTGGCCAGGTTCAACGACCTGTACAATCAATACATCAAAGCACCGGAGGTGACCAAAAAACGGATCTACCTGGAAAACATGTCTAATGTACTGTCCAAACTCGGAAACGTGATCGTCACCGACCAAAACGGGGCCAATGTATTGCCCTTACTTCAAATGCAAATGAACAAAGAAAACACTAAAAAAGACTAAGGATGAACGTAAAACAGATAACCATAGGTATTGCCGCATTCTTTGTATTGCTGTGTTTGTTGCTGAGTACTTATACCGTCAGAGAATACGAACAGGTAATTGTTACCCAATTTGGCAGGCCTATTGGCAATGCCATCACCAAACCGGGCATCAACTTTAAACTGCCCTTTATTCAGACCGCCAATGTGTTTGAAAAAAGGTTTATGGAGTGGGTGGGCGATCCAAATCAATTGCCTACCAAGGACAAGAAGTTTATTTTTGTGGAGACTTATGCCCGCTGGCAGATCACAGATCCGCTTCAGTTTTTTAAGCGGCTGACCAATGAGCGCGGTGCGCAATCCAGGCTGGATGATATCCTGGATGGAGAGACACGCAATGTGGTGGCCAAGAACAATATCGAAGAACTGGTGCGCAGCAGCAACAGAAAGCCCGAACTGGATTCGATCAGTGAGGTATTGGGCGATTCGCTGGCCACGGTGTTTGTGGGCAGGGACAAAATGCAGAACATGATCCTGGCCTCGGCCAACAAACAGGCGAAAGAGCTGGGGATCAAGATCCTGGACTTTAGGTTCAAGCGCATCAATTATGTTCAGGAGGTGCAGACACAGGTGTACGAAAGGATGAAGAGTGAGCGCTTCCGGATTGCGGACAAGTTCAGGTCGGAAGGACAGGGAGAGGCCGCGAGAATCAACGGGGAGAAAGACCGGGAACTGAAAACCGTGCAGTCGGTGGCCTTTAGAAAAGCCGAAGAGATCAAGGGTAAGGCGGATGCCAATGCCGCCTCTATTTATGCTTCTGCGTACAATCAGTCGGCCCAGTCCAAAAACCTGTACAGCTTCCTGAAATCGATGGAGACGCTGGAAAAAACCTTCAGTGAGAAGACTTCGGTGATCCTGTCGACCAATAGCGAAATCTATAAATACCTGAAGAAATCAGACTAAAATATGGTCTATTTTATATATATTTGAGAGAAAACATTAACACGCATTCATGGAAAACTTTTTAAATAATGCAGTTGTCTGGTTTGCCATAGGGCTCGCTTTCTTCCTGCTGGAGTTTGTGGTGCCGGGCTTCATCCTGTTCTTTTTTGGTATCGGTGCCTGGATCGTAGCGATCCTCAGCCTTTTTGCTGATGTGTCGATCAATGTACAGCTGATCATCTTCCTGGGCAGTTCCGTCCTCACGGTGGTCTTTTTCAGAAATTGGGTCAAAACCAGGCTGGGCATGTCGACATCCGGGCCTTCTATTCTGGAAGATGAGTTCATCGGCAAGACCGCCAAAGCCGAGACGGTCATTGGTCCGGGCAGGAATGGCAAAGTAGAATTCAAAGGTGCCAGCTGGGATGCCAGTTCGGAAGACCATATCGCCGAAGGCGAAAACGTACTTATCACCGATTACCATAGTATTATTTTAACCGTTAAATCAATTCAATCCGTATGACAGCTACCACTATTATTTTAGTCTTGCTGGGCTTTTTTGTCCTGACAGCTTTCCTTTCCACCTTTAAGGTGGTTCCCCAGAGATCCGTTTTTATTGTAGAGCGCCTGGGCAAGTACAGCCGTAGCCTCGAGGCCGGTTTCCACATCCTGATCCCTTTTATTGACAAGATTGCTTATAAACAAAACCTGAAGGAACAGGCCATTGATGTAGCTTCGCAGATCTGTATCACCAAAGATAACATTGCTGTAGAGGTGGATGGGATCCTGTACCTGCAGGTGATGGACCCTCAGAAGGCTTCTTATGGGATTGACAATTACCGTTTTGCGGTGATCCAGATCTCCCAGACTACGATGAGAAGTGTGATCGGTAAAATGGAGCTGGACCGTACCTTTGAGGAAAGGGAGACCGTAAACGGTACGATCGTGAGTGCGGTAGACAAAGCCAGCGAGCCCTGGGGCATCAAGGTGTCCCGCTATGAGGTGAAAAATATATCGCCGCCACAAAGCATCCGCGATGCGATGGAGAAACAGATGCGTGCAGAAAGGGAAAAACGGGCGATGATTGCAGAATCTGAGGGAGATAAACAAGCCAAAATAAACAGGGCAGAGGGAGATAAGCAGGAAATGATCGCACGCTCTGAGGGTGAGAAGCAGCGTAAGATCAACGAAGCCAGCGGTACGGCTTCTGAAATTGAGATGGTGGCAGTGGCTACGGCCAAGGGTATCAAAGAAATCGCGCTTTCTATCAATGAAGAAGGAGGTATGAATGCCGTAAATCTTCGGGTAGCAGAGCAATACCTGACGGAGTTTGGCAAACTGGCCAAGACCAACAATTCGATGATCGTGCCGGCAGATTTGTCTGATATTGCAGGTGTGATATCGAGCATTACCTCTGTGTTTAATAAAACGACTGTGGAGCCGCCTAAGGCGCCTGTGGTTGTGCGTAAGCAATTGCCACAATAAAATGCTATTTTTTTAGTTTAATAAAAGTTAAAGGAGGCTGTCAAAAAAGGAACATGCTGTTTAAACTTGCTCAAGCGGAGATCCTGAAATAAATTCAGGATGACGAGGGGCATAAAACAGCAATTCGTGCCTTTTTAGACAGCCTCTTTATTTATTACATTTACCAAAATTTCACTATGAAAAGAATTCAATTACTGCTCTTCGTTTTTTTTACAAGTATCAGCTTTACCTATGCCCAACAGGCGTACTGGCAACAGGAGGTAAAGTACAACATCGACGTCGCGCTCAACGACAAAAACAATTCATTGACAGGATCTGAGACGGTGGTCTACAAGAACAATGCGCCTCAGGCACTGGATTTTATCTGGTTCCACATCTGGCCCAATGCCTATAAAAATGAATCTACAGCACTCTTACAGCAGATTAAAAGCGATACCTCCAGACAAAAGAAACTGGAGAAATTCACGTACGGCAGTATAGAAGGGCTTAATTTTAAAGTAAACGGAAAGACAGCGGTTACAGAGGCGCATTCTAATCCTCAGTATATAGATGTGATCAAGATAAAGTTGCCAAAACCTTTGAAAACGGGGGAGTCTGTGACCATTTCTACAGATTTTAAGGTGAACCTGCCTTCTTATTTTTCCAGGTCAGGCTATGCCGATGGGGAGTTCATGATTTGCCAGTGGTATCCAAAACCTGCGGTATATGACAAAGACGGCTGGCACGAATTTCCATACCTGGATATGGGTGAGTTTTACAGCGACTATGCCGATTTTAATGTGAACATCACCGTACCTGCTTCTTACATTGTGGGCGCAACTGGTGTGTTGAAAACCCAGGACGAGGCAGCCCAATATAAATCGATAGGCAGTAAAAATGTAGCCAACAGGTCTGCCAAGCCCGTGTTGTACCAGGCTAAGAATCCCAATGGGACTAAAAAGCTGCAATACCAGGCGAGTAATGTACCTGATTTTGCCTGGTTTGCAGACAAGAACTTTGTGATCCAATACGATACGTTGAAACTGGCTTCAGGACGCGTAGTCGATGCTTTCACGTACTACCACAATAAAGACACGACCTTATGGGTCAATAGCATTGACTACACCAAAGACGCTACCCGCAAATACAGCAACTGGATTGGGGAGTATCAGTACCCGACGGTGCAGGTGGTAGAAGGTCCGGCCAATAATTCGAGCGGCGGAATGGAGTATCCAATGATCACGCTGATTACGAGTCCGGATGCTAAGGTAGAATCGCTTGATGCGGTGATTGCCCACGAGGTAGGACACAACTGGTTTATGAGTATGCTGGGCAGCAATGAACGCAAGCATACCTGGCTGGATGAAGGCTTGAACACCTATTTCCAGTTCCGCTACGAAGCGGATAAGTACCGGTACAATTCGATATTTGGTGACGCCATTCCGGAGGAGGTGCGTAAGTTGCCGGCAGATGAGTTTCTGAGAAGGATCTACTCGGTGCTGGACCAGATTCCTATGCAGACGGCCATTGAGACCCCTTCGGATCAGTTTAAGACTTCTGAAGATTATGGTATGATCTCTTATGTGAAAACGGCATTGTGGTTGTATAAGATCGAGCTCAAGGTAGGTAAAGAGAAGATGGATGCAGCCTTCAAGCATTATTTTGACCTTTGGAAGAACAAACACCCTCAACCGGAAGACCTCAAAGCCGCTTTTGAGCAGAGTACAGGTGTAAATCTCGAGGAGGAATTCAAATTGCTAAATAAAGAAGGAAAGATTTAGGGTTGATCATGAACCACATATCCCGGAATTCTCTATTGATCTTTGCATCGCTGTGCGCTTTAGGGGCACAAGCGCAGGTCAACACAACGATTAAAAACAGTATGATTTATCCTGAAACAAAACAGACGACGACGACAGATACTTACTTTGGAACTACCGTACCAGATCCATACCGATGGCTGGAAGATGACCGCTCCGCGGAAACCAAGAAATGGGTAGACGCGCAAAACGTGGTTACCCAGGCCTTTATGGCTAAGATCCCTTATCGGAATGCGATCAAAGAGCGCCTAACCTCGCTGATGAACTATGAGAAATATTCCAGTCCTTTTAAAAGAGGGGCATATACCTATTATTATAAAAATACAGGACTGCAAAACCAGAGTGTATTGTACCGCGAAAAGGATGGGGGTACTGCGGAAGTATTTCTCGATCCAAATACCTTTTCTAAAGACGCAACGACTTCGGTCGCGGGTTTAAGCTTTACCAAAGACGGTTCATTGGTGGCTTACCAGTTGTCGGCCGGTGGCTCAGACTGGAGCAGTGCGGTGGTGATGCGTGCAGACGACAAAAGCATTGTGGGCGATACGTTGGTGGATATCAAATTTTCCGGTATCGCCTGGAAAGGCAATGAAGGTTTTTATTATAGCAGCTATGACAAGCCCAAAGAAGGCAGCCAGTTGTCCGGGTTGACGCAGCACCATAAATTGTATTATCACAAGCTGGGCACCGACCAAAAGGACGATGTATTGGTATTTGGCGGTGATCAGACACCGAGAAGGTATATCGGTGCCGGACTAACGGAAGATGAACGCTTTTTGATCATATCCGCCGCCAATTCTACTTCAGGCAATGAATTGTACCTGCAGGATCTGGGCCAGCCTAATGCGCCGATCCGGGTGATCGTGGATAATTTCGACAAGAGCCATGAACTTGTTGACAATATTGGGAGTAAGCTATACCTCTATACCAATCTGGATGCGCCAAATGGGCGTGTGGTGACAGTAGATGCGTCTGATCCCGTGCCTTCTAACTGGAAGACATTAATTAAAGAGACAGAGCATGTACTCAATCCATCAACGGGTGGCGGTAAACTTTTTGCCAATTACATCAAGGATGCAGTTTCTTTGGTGCTGCAATACTCGATGGACGGCGTGCTGGAGCACCAGATCGCTTTGCCGGGATTGGGGACTGCCGGTGGTTTTTCGAGCAAGAAGACGGAAAAGGAATTGTATTATACGTTTACCTCCTATATATACCCGCCCACGATATTTAAGTATGCTGTAGAATCGGGCAAATCTGTCGTGTATAAAAAGGCAGGAGTAGATTTCAATCCTGCCAATTATGAGTCAAAGCAGGTCTTTTATACCTCTAAAGATGGCACTAAAGTGCCGATGATCCTGACCTATAAAAAGGGAATGAAACTGGATGGCAGGAACCCGACTTTGTTGTATGGATATGGTGGTTTCAACATCAGCCTGACGCCCGCATTCAGCACATCCAATATTATATTGATGGACCAGGGCGGGATCTATGCAGTGGCAAACCTTCGCGGGGGTGGGGAGTACGGGGAAAAATGGCATCTGGCGGGCACCAAACTGAAGAAGCAGAATGTTTTTGATGATTTTATCGCCGCTGCGGAATACCTCATTGATCATAAATATACCTCGAAAGATTACCTGGCGAGCATGGGCGGTTCTAATGGTGGTTTATTGGTCGGCGCTACGATGGCCCAGCGCCCGGATCTTTTCAAGGTAGTTTTTCCGGCAGTAGGCGTGATGGATATGCTGCGTTATCATAAGTTTACCGCAGGAGCGGGATGGGCGTATGACTATGGAACTGCTGAAGACTCTAAAGAGATGTTTGAATACCTGTATGCATATTCGCCGGTACATGCCTTAAAAAAAGGGATAAAGTATCCGGCTACGTTGGTCTCTACGGCCGATCATGATGACCGGGTGGTTCCTGCACATTCTTTTAAGTTTGCCGCCAGCTTGCAGCGCGATCAGGGAGGTGAAGCACCGGTATTGATCAGTATCCAAACCAATGCCGGGCATGGAGCAGGCAAGCCAACTGATAAGGCCATTGAAGAAATAGCAGACCGCTGGGCATTCCTGTTTTACAATATGGGCATAGATTATAAAAATAATAAATAATTGATTGAAAATTATTTCATTGATTATGAGTTGATTATGTGTTTTTTAGACTTGGATCAAAAAATATTTAATATTTCTTAAAACTTTTTTAGACTACAGGCGTTATTGATGTAGTTTGTTTGGTTTAGGTTTATCTGTGGTGGATAAACCATCTTTTAAAAAGCAGGGATTCACTGGAATGTGGTCCCTGCTTTCCCTTTTATAGGTATATTTGCTTTCTCCCTGATCGCCTCGTCGCGATTGCTTATAGTAAACAATCAAATATGGAAGCAAAGAACGATATTAAGAACCTGGATGATATTGAATTATTTGTAAACCGGTTTTATGAAAAGGTTCAGCAGGACGATCTGATCGGACCTGTCTTTAATGGTATCATCGAAGACTGGACGCCCCATCTGCAAAAAATGTATGCTTTCTGGAATGCGGTTTTGTTTGGTGTTCCCGGCTTTACGGGAAACCCTTTTGCAAGACATGCGCCCTTGCCCATCGATGAAGAACATTTTGACCGCTGGCTTTTGCTGTTCCGGGAGACTATTGATACCCTTTTTGAGGGTGATGTGGCTGAAGATACCAAGAAAAGGGCAGAGACAATGGCGATTATGTTCCTTAGTAAACTTAAACATATGCGGGGCGGATCCGGGAAGGTTATTGTCTAAGCATTTGTAACTGAGAGCCGAGTGTGGCGCGAGGCTTGGAAAGCGGGTATGTAGGGAGAAGATTAATTCATAGATACCCTAAAATATTTCAAATAGATTTGTGCTTATACGCACGTTTTTATATCTTTGGCGCTCCTTAAGGGGAATGCCTCGGTAGCTCAGCTGGATAGAGCGTCGGTTTTCTAAACCGAGGGTCAGGGGTTCGAGTCCCTTCCGGGGTACAGATCGGATTTAAGTCCGTTTTTTCAAAGGGTTGCTCCAAAAAGAGCAGCCCTTTTTTTTGATTCCCGCCGACCATCTTCTTTCAGCTTCAGCGGTTGATCTGCTAATGCTTTAGCAGCTTAAAGTAAAGAAGCCATCAAATGAGCTAATATACTCTGATTCATTCAATCGCACGGTTTAAGCACCTATCAGAAAGCTCAAACAGCTTTGCTTTTTTAGTGTTTATCATAAACATCCTTAACATTTAAAACTATGAAAACAATGAATCAAAACATCGACAAGCTAAGGTATTCTATTTTTAGCCCATTTCTTAATAGTAAGCTGCTTTTGCTCCCGGTTATCGCGTTGTGTTTGCAGTCTTGCGGGGGATCTGGTAGCCAGGATCTGGCCAGTACGACGGATTCGCTAAGCAGCTATCAGTCCGACAGGCGGGATTCTTTGTCACAGGATTCCGCGTCAGGAGATATGGCCAGCCAGGGCGACGCTTTAACTACAAAATCTAAGGTTGATGATGATCAGGCCAATTTCATGAAAGAGGCTGCTTTGGGTAGCATGATGGAAATTGAGGCCGGGAAACTTGCGGCCGTCAAAGCGGCCGATGCGCGAGTAAAAGAATTTGCCTTGAAAATGGTGTCCGATCACACCAAAGCTTCGGCGGATTTGAAACCGATAGCAGCTGAACTGGGCGTTATATTACCTTCAGTATTGTCGGGCGACCATGCGGATCACCTGAAGATGTTGGGCGCCAAATCAGGTGCAGGTTTTGATCAATCCTATATGAGCATGATGGTTAAAGACCACGCCAAGACTGTT
>Ga0160464_100736_pt1 | contig 18650 bp, 13 predicted proteins | sample HID1971I_E11MG_FD_108275 | JGI IMG/M metagenome (GOLD analysis project Ga0160464, IMG submission 108275) | Enriched millipede-associated microbial communities from UW Madison campus, WI, USA - HID1971I_E11 MG | ecosystem: Host-associated > Arthropoda: Insects > Digestive system > Unclassified ... | reverse complement strand
TCACGAGCAGCATACCCATGCTAATGATACCCACCGGCGCTACCTGTCTAATTAGATTAGACAGATTCGTCGCTGTAAAAAAAGCCTCTGATATCGATGCCGAAACGACCATCATGATTAGAAATATAAGGAGTGTGTTGTATTTAATGAGGTATGAAAATGGTTTGTTTAAATGGAATCCCATATAGTTGTATGTTAAAAATCTTAATGCTAAAGTATTTATCAATGCCCGGCACCAATGGAAAGCCGTAATATTGCTTCTTCTGTAAATTCATCTTTATTCAACAGACCGGCAACCTGACCTTCGCGCATCACCAGTATCCTGTCGCAGGTACCCATCAATTCGGCAGTTTCTGAGGATATAATCACACAAGCTACACCCTGGACAGACAGCTCATTGATGATGTTGTAAATCTCTACTTTTGCTCCAACGTCGACTCCACGCGTAGGTTCGTCAATGATCATTATTTGACAATCCCGGGTCAGCCATTTGGCCAGTGCCACCTTTTGTTGATTTCCGCCACTCAATTTTCCGGTCCCTATATTTCCGTCGGGCGCTTTGATCTGTAGCTTATTCATCAACTGTTCAGTGACTTCCTTTTCTTTACCAGGCAGGATAAATCCCAATCTATTGGATACCGCAGCCAGGTTACTTAAATTAATATTGTCTTTGATAGATAGCGACAACAGTACCCCATGCCGTTTCCGGTCTTCAGGAACCATTCCTATTCCCTGCTTTACCGCTTTGGCCGGTGAGGTCAGGAAAGCCTCTTTTCCTGAGAGGTAGACCCGTCCCCTGCTTTTTTCGTCAGCGCCAAAAATGGCACTCACCATTTCCGTCCGTCCACTGCCCACCAGGCCCGCTATGCCCAACACCTCGCCCTCATGAACAGAAAAAGAAACATCCTTTACTTTATTGGCAGCATATAAAGATTCAATCCGCATGACCTCCTTTCCCCTCTTTGAGTCCCGTTGAGGAAACATCGTTTGAAGAGAGCGGCCAAGCATCAGGTTGATGATAGATGCTTTATCCGTTTCGGCTACCTTCAGGCTTTCGCTTGAGGTGCCGTCCTTCAGTACAGTAACGCGATCTGCAATCTGGAAAATCTCGCTTAAATGATGTGAAATATAAATGATGGCAACACCTTCATTTTTAAGTTTCTGTAAGGTTTCAAATAATTTCTGTACCTCCGTCGGCCCAAGCACCGCTGAAGGTTCATCTAAAATCAACACCTTCACGCGCTCCGAAAGTGCTTTAGCGATCTCTACAATCTGCTGCTGTGCAATACTTAGGTTTGTCACCTTTTCTGCAGGATCAATCTGGAAACCAATACTTTCGATCAGAGCGCCTGCTTCCCGTTTGATTTTACTCCAGCTGATCCAGGCACCATTTTTATTCAGTTGATTGAGAAATACATTCTCAGCCACAGAGAGTTCAGGCACCAGGGAAAATTCCTGATAGATAATTCCGATCCCCAGTTCCTTGCTGTCATGAGTATTTCTGATCAGCACTTCTTCTCCGTCTATAAAAATTTGCCCATTGTCTTTTTGATAAGCCCCTGAAAGAATCTTCATCAAAGTAGACTTGCCTGCACCATTTTCGCCCATTAATGCATGAATCTCTCCCGATAATGCCTTTAGGGTTACATTTTTCAATGCAGCAATCCCACCAAACGACTTAGAAATATCTCTTAGCTCTACTCTATTTATCATGTGTCCTTCAATTTTACCTACGCCAATTGATCGCTCTGCTTATCCTAGAAAATGGCTTTAGGATCATAAAACTGGCCGACCGTTTCCTTACTAATTAGTTTTGCGGTAGTATAAATAACTTTATCCTGATTTTTTTCGCCATTTAAGTGTTTGACTGCAGCCTGTACCGCCAGTTTACCAAGCTCAGCTGGGCTATTTAAAGCCGTTGCGCCAAACTTTCCGGCCTTAATCAATTCCAAAGCTTCTTTTTGTCCGTCAAATGCCGCAACCAATATATTGGCTTCCTTACCTGCTTCCCGGATAGCTTTCTGTGCACCCATCGCCATTGCATCATTTTCTGCCAGTAATACATTGATATCTGGATGGGCGACCAAAATATCCTCCATCGCCTTCAACCCACCATTGTTGGACCAACCACCCCAGCCTTGTGCTACGATCTGAAAATCAGAATTGCCCTGATTTCTTAACTGTGTTTCAGCCATTCCTCTAATAAATCCGAGACGCTTTTCCATCCCTACCGGATTGCCTTGAGCACCAGAAATAATGGCAGCTTTAATTTTGGTTTTGCCCATTTTGGTCACTACCCATTCCCCTACCAATTCTCCATTGCCCTGATTGTTCGCCAATACGGATGAAATATAATCTGCTGAAGGATCTATAAAGCTGTCTACAATAAAAACTGGTATGCCTGATTTGCTGGCCATATTAACCGCTGGAATTAACGCTTTAGGGTCCAGTGGATTTATAATCAGCACTTGTACACCTTTAGCGATCAAATCTTCAACTGCCGTCACTTGTTTAGCAATATCTCCCTGTCCGTCTACCGAAATAAACTTCATACCATAACCCTCTGTATTTTTCTGGATCGATTGCGATAGCGCTACATAAAAGGGAGCATTCAGAGATGGGGTACAGTAACCAACTTTGACGTTCGACAAATCGGTTTTACTTTCAACAACCGCAGAGCTCTGTTGGTCTTTTTTTGCTTCTTTGTTGCCGCTACATCCTGGCATCAAGTACAGTGGGATTACGATAATTGCCGATATCAGGCTATAAATCTTGTAATTTTTGAGTTTGAATATAGAATTCATATGATTTTGTTTTTTGGTTAGGTTATGTGAAAGAAAAATAATTGTCTAGTTCCTTTCTCTGGAAAAGGTTTTTTCGTCTATTTTTTTAATGGCAAACCGCTAAATAATGAAGGATAATCGGTTTCAATAATGTCAGGTTTTCTGGCTATTTCTTCTTTATAAGCGGCTTGTTTCTCCTCCAAATTTTTTATTTTATCTCTTGTGGGCCCTACCGCAATCATACACATCACTCCATGAGCATGCAGCAAGTCGTATACGTGTTGCTGAGCCGGGTCCATCGTATATCCTACATAAGCCATTATCCTATTCCATGGAATACCAGAATTTTTATAACTGTTATACTCCTCCATATCTTTGATGCTTACACAAAGAATGACATCGTCATTTCTTTCAAAATAAAACAATGCCTCTTTCAGACTTCTGACACTGAGCATAATATTTGGATATTTCTTTTCCTTCAATAATTTGGAATACATTTCCCATGGAACTCCCTTATTGTCTAAATTAAAAATGGTTTTATCTTTACCCCATTCCAGCATCTCTACCAGGGTTGGAATCCGATATGGGGTTACATTGCCTTCTCTATCTTTTAGCGTAAATTTTTGCAACTCTGCGTAGGTAAAATCAGCAACCTTTCCTTTTCCATTTGTTGTACGGTTGATGGTGGCATCATGCATCAACACAAGTACACTGTCTTTTGTGAGCCGTGGATCGATCTCAAAAAACGATGGCATTAGTGATAGCGTTTTTTCGCAAGATTCAATTGAATTTTCAGGATAACCTTTCATCATACCACCTCTATGGCCACTAATAATCACTGGTGCTTTCTTTTTGTAAGTAAAATATCGTTGAAGCTCTTTAAAGCTGTTTACTTTAACCAGGTTAAGCTTTTGTTTCTGAGCGTAAGCATCGGCCCCAAAAAGCAGTAAAATCATCAGGGTAGATAATCCTATACAGAAGGTCATTGTAATTTTTAATTTCATACGGCTTAATATTTAAGACTTATTTAATCGATTAAACATTTTGATTATTTTTTAACGTTGCTTCCTGGGAATAGAAGATTCATTGACGACCAGTTCCGCATTTAAGATCACATGTTCAAGAGCTTCCGGTGCCTTTATAGACGCCAGCAATACTTCAACTGCCTTTTGACCGATTTGTAAAAGGGGCTGCCTGACATAGGTTAGCGGACAGTAAAACAAATTATAGGCATTAGCTTCATCAAAACACACGATTGCCAACTCTTCCGGAACTTTAATTTTCAGACTCTGAATATAGGCCATCCCCTCTATAGCCAGATTGTTTGACCCAAAAAAAAGTGCATCAATTGCTGTTGTTTTGCCTAATAGTTCATCAATACGCTGTTTTACTTCCTCAGTGATATATTTTTCATTAACCTCCCTGAAGTTCGCACCTGATACATCCATATTTCCATCTTTGAGGGCTTCGTTATATCCTCGGACACGTTCCTCCAAATGAAAAAGTGTGGTTTTAAAGTTAATCATTCCAATTTCTTGATAACCATTACGGATCAAGTGTGCCACCGCATCGTAGGCAGCTTTATAATTATCTATAGCGATATGATTCACATTTAATCCGGGAAAATACCTGTCTATTAATACAAAAGGAACATCTTGTTTTTGCAGAAGAAGCAGTTGCTTTTCAGAACCTTCAGCAGGGGCAATGATAAAACCATCGACCTGCCTGCTTAATAATAAATTGATTAAATCCTGAGATTTTTTAGGATTCTCGTCTGCGCTCCCAAATATAACAGAGTACTTGTTTTTTTTTGCTTCATCTTCAATGATGCGGGCAAGATGAGCTGAAAAGGGATTTGATATATCTGCAAGAATAAGTCCGATGGTGTTTGTTCGGTTACTTTTAAGACTTTTTGCAATATGATTTGGCCGATAATTTAGTTCCTCAGCGAGTTGCTTTATTTTTTCCGCGGTATCTTTATTTATCCGATCGGTTAACTGATCATTCAGAACATATGAAACCAATGCAGTAGACACGCCCAGCTGTTGAGCTATATCCTTCATGGAGACCTTTTTCTTCATATGCTATTTGGTTATTTGACGTATACTATCGCTAAGTACGTGTTTAATCGATTAAACTGCAAATTTATTTTATTAAATTTCCTTAATTCTAAGAAGGATGTAAAACTGGGGTTATTTAAAATATGATGAAATGGAAAATATTATTCAAAAAAAAAGCAGGTCTTGCGACCTGCCTTTTTACCTAACCAAGATAACTTCTATTCAATTCAATTGTTTAGAAGATTAATTCGCTGCTTTAGAAAAGTTCATCACAATGTATGCTGGTGAAGAACCATATTCTACAGGTGATTTAATCACCATATTGTCTTTTGTTGCTGAGGAGATGATCAATCTGTAACCGTCTGTTACATTCTTAGGTTTCTCACCTTCATATATTTTCTTAAACTGGAAAGTTTCGTCCGCTGCACTTGCTGACCAAAAGATACTTTGTGTCTTGGCTGCGCAATCTGCTCCACCCGGCAATATATATGTACCATTTCCACTATTCGTCAATCTCCAGGTACTGCCTACAAAACATCTGTATGAGGACTCCCCAAACATAGTTTTAACATTTGCGGCAGGCACGCCTTCAAAAGTCACATCATTTAACACCCAGTTTCCGGTGACATTGCCTCTTTTAATAGGCGTAGTGGTTGCAGTGCGGGTAGATGAGCAACTTTGAAACACCATTAATGAACTACATAAAATGGCGGCTATAACTAATATTCTTTTCATACTTTTTTGTTGTTAAAACTATTATTTATTAATCTTTACATAGCGCTTGCATAAATCCTGCCAAAAAAGAGTTTAATTAAATTTTTAAGGGTTAAATTTGCTTGAAAGCTTAAAGCCACGCTAATTCTTAGTCGTTATGAAACCAGAAACCCTTGCTATCCATTCTCCTGAAATCTATAAAAGTGCAACCGGAGATGTCACTCAGCCCATCAGTTTGTCGACGACATTTTTGAGGGATGAGCATGGTGGATATCCTGGTGGACACATGTATAGCAGAGTAAGCAACCCAAACCGTTCTGCCTTGGAAAAGGTGCTATCGGCATTGGAAAATGGTCTGGAAGCGGCCGCCTTTTCTTCCGGAAATACAGCAGGAATGACGGTTTTTCAGGCACTTAAGCCAGGAAGTCATATCATCGCACCTGACGATATGTATTGGGGTTTTAAAAGACAGCTGCAAACAATATTTGCAAATACACTTGAATTTGATTTTATTGATCTGACAGATCTATCTGCAATAGAACAGTATATAAAAGGCAATACTGTATTGATCTGGCTGGAGACACCATCCAACCCATTGCTAAAGGTCACAGATATTGCAGCAATATCTGCAATCACCAGAAAACATGGTCTAACCCTCGCTTGCGACAGTACCTTTGCTTCACCATCCTTACAAAACCCGATCGGTCATGGCGCCGATATTGTCATGCACAGCAGCACCAAGTATATTGGGGGGCATAGTGATGTACTTGGGGGTGCATTGATAACATCAGCAATCACCCCACTTTGGGAAGCCATACGCAATATTCAGCAGGTCGGCGGTGCTGTCCCCTCTCCTTTTGATTGCTTTTTGTTGCTGAGAAGCATTAAAACCCTGCCATACCGTATGCGCGGCCATTGTGAGAACGGAAAAGCATTGGCTGAATATCTTGAAAAGCATCCAAAAATAGACGCCGTCTATTATCCAGGTTTGATCTCCCATCCACACCACGAAATTGCTAAAAAACAGATGACTGATTTTGGCGGGATGCTTTCTATATTAGTGAAAGGTGGGGCAGCCGAGGCACATAAAGTAGTCAATAGTGTGCATATATTTGCTCAGGCTACCAGTTTAGGCGGTGTAGAAAGCCTTATCGAACACCGGGCTTCCATTGAAGGGCCTGACACGAAAACGCCACAGAATTTAATTCGGATATCTGCCGGCTTGGAACATATCGATGACCTTATAGCCGACCTGGAGCAAGCTTTAGCTTAATTTCTTGGTATATTTCATGAATAACTGTCCCGATTTTTTTGATCAGGCTCTCATTCTACTTACAAAATTTTAAAATTATCACATTAAATATCAATACTTTATATATTTTTCAGAATATTATTTTGGTAATTTTAAAGCTTAAGCATACTTTTGACCCAACAATTAGCAAAAGCTAAGCAAGTCAACACTCTTAAATAAAGGGCTTTGATTTATAAAGAAGTGGCGAGAGACAGGCTCTTTGACCCACTGGCAACCCTCCGAAACGGAGAAGGTGCCAATTCCTGACCAGATTACATGGTGTAATTTGGAAAGATAAATTAAAAAAATGCAAACAGTAAACACAACATTACCGCAAAGCAAATTTATACCCTTACCTTTTATAGGTAAATCTTATTCTATCATGCCGCACACCATCTGTATGTGCTGTCGCATACGATAATCTGAAAATCTTCCTTTTGCATTCTATTCAACCGGAAGGCCTCTTTTCACGAGGTACGTCAACACAGTATGGTCTTTGTGAACCATTATTCTTAAAAAACCGAATTGTTATTAATTAAGATTTCACCAATTAAATTCAAAAAACGATGTCAACTCATAAATTCGAAACATTACAATTGCACGCCGGACAAGAAATAGATCCTACTACAGGCTCAAGAGCGTTACCAATATATCAGACTACCTCTTATGGCTTTAAGAATTCTGAACACGGCGCCAATCTTTTTGCACTAAAAGAATTCGGAAATATCTATACCCGTATCATGAACCCGACTACGGATGTTTTTGAAAAACGGGTAGCCGCACTCGAAGGCGGAGTGGCAGCGGTAGCAGTCGCTTCAGGACAAGCCGCACAATTTATTGCATTGAATAACATATTAGAGGCTGGAGACAATTTTGTATCCTCTTCTCATTTATATGGCGGCTCATACAATCAATTTAAAGTAGCCTTCAAACGTCTTGGAATAGAGGTAAGATTTGCCAATGGAGATGATGCTAATGATTTTGAAACCAAAATAGACAGCAACACCAAAGCAATTTACCTGGAGACAATTGGAAACCCGTCATACAGTATTGCAGATTTTGAAAGACTTTCTGCTATTGCCAATAAACACGACCTGCCTTTGATCGTTGACAATACTTTTGGCGCAGCAGGTTACTTGTTCAGGCCATTGGAACATGGTGCACATATTGTTGTTCAGTCAGCTACAAAATGGATTGGCGGACATGGAACCAGCATTGGCGGCGTAATTGTCGATGGAGGTACTTATAACTTTGGAAATGGTAAGTTCAAGCAATTCACAGAGCCTTCCGAAGGCTATCATGGCCTGGTATTCAATGATGTCTTTGGCATCGGCGGACCTTTTGGCAATATCCAGTTCGCCATCCGCGCACGTGTAGAAGGACTTCGGGATTTTGGTCCGGCATTGTCACCTTTCAACTCTTTCCTGTTGGTACAAGGATTGGAAACACTATCGCTAAGAGTACAACGCCATGTTGATAATGCATTGGCTTTAGCTACCTGGTTAGAAAACCATGCAGATGTAGACAAAGTATATTATCCAGGATTGGAAAGCAGTCCATATCATGCAAATGCAAAAAAATATCTGCAAAATGGGTTTGGAGCCGTTCTATCTTTTGAAATAAAAGGCGGTAAAGAAAAAGCCACAGCTTTTGTGGACAACCTGAAACTGATCAGCCACCTGGCCAATGTAGGCGATGCAAAAACGCTGATCATCCAGCCCTCTGCAACCACACACCAGCAATTGAGCGAATCGGAACAAATCGCCGCAGGTGTATTGCCTAATCAACTTCGTATTTCTGTCGGCATCGAGCATATTGATGACATCAAAGCTGATCTGGAACAAGCTTTTGCAGCAATAAAATAAAAATCGAATAAGAGAATGAGTACTTCTTCCACATATCATCATACCAGGGTTTTTAAACTTGAGAATGGCAAAAAACTGCGTAATCTGCAGATAGCCTATCAGACCTATGGTAAGTTGAACGCCACAAAAGACAATGTGATCTGGGCCTGCCACGCACTTACCGCAAATGCGGATGTGCTGGACTGGTGGAAAGGATTGTTTGGCAACAATGCACTATTTAATCCCGATGAGCATTTTATTATCTGCGCAAACGTATTAGGCTCTCATTACGGAAGTACAAATCCATTAAGTATAAATCCCGTTACGTCTCTGCCCTACTACTTGTCTTTCCCTGATTTTACAATAAGGGACATGGTTGCCGCACATCAATTGCTTGCCGCACACTTGGGCATCAATAAGGTTAAAGTATTGATTGGCGGATCATTAGGTGGACAACAGGCATTGGAATGGGCACTGACAGATTCTAAGGCTATTGAAAACCTGATCGTCATTGCCACCAACGCTGCGCATTCCCCTTGGGGAATCGCTTTTAATGAAAGTCAGCGTCTGGCTATTACGACTGACCGCACATTTTATGCACAGAAACCAGATGGCGGACAAAAAGGATTGAAAGTGGCACGAAGCATTGCTTTGTTGTCTTACCGCACTTATGATGCGTATGCGGCTACTCAGTTGGAAAGCGTAAATGATAAAACGGATAACTACCGCGCATCTTCTTATCAGAATTATCAGGGAGAAAAACTATGCAAGCGCTTCAACGCCTACAGTTATTGGTACCTGAGCAAAGCAATGGATAGCCATAATGTGGGCAGGGGAAGAAAAAGTATCGTAGACGCACTGCAGACGATCAAAGCAAATACACTGGTTATCGGTATTGACAACGACGTTCTTTTTCCTTTATCGGAACAGGAGTTTTTAGGAAAATATATTCCGGGCGCTATATTTCGAAATATACAATCTGCGTACGGACATGATGGATTTTTAATCGAAACGGATACACTCACCAATATTATCGGCAATTTCCTGAAAGAGAATATCAATAATAACATTATTAAATTACATAAAACAGCATAAAATTCGATGAGCAAGAAACTTAAGATAGGCTTATTTGGTTTTGGAGTCGTAGGCCAAGGCCTGCATGACATTATCCGTGGTCAGGATTTAAATCTGGAGATCGTAAAAATAGCCATCAAAAATGCAGATAAAAAACGTACACTAGACGCCCATCTTTTTACGACCGATCACAACGAGATCCTGAATAATGAAGAGATCAACACGATAGTTGAACTTATAGACGATGCGGACGCCGCTTTTGACATTACCAAAAGGGCTTTGACAAGCGGAAAAAATGTAGTTTCTGCCAACAAGAAAATGATCGCCAACCACCTCGCAGAGTTGGTCGAACTTCAAGCAAAATACGGCACTTCCCTATTGTATGAAGGTGCAGTCTGCGGGAGTATCCCAATCATCCGTAATCTGGAGGAATATTATGACAATGAACTTCTGCATGGCATCAGCGGTATATTTAATGGCTCATCAAACTATATTCTTTCTAAAATCTTTAATGAGAACCTGGAATATGGTGTGGCGTTAAAGCAGGCCCAGGACCTGGGCTTTGCCGAAACTGATCCGATCATGGATGTAGGGGGTTATGATCCTAAATTTAAACTCGCGATCGCTACAGCACATGCTTACGGGCTATTTATAAACCCCGATAAGATTCTTAATGTCGGTATACAAAACCTATCCGAGAATGATATCAGGTATGCAAGGGAAAAGAATTTCAAAATTAAGTTGGTTCCTACAGCACGTAAGATCAGCAGCAAGCAGATCATTACCTATGTGCTCCCTAAATTTGTAAAATCAGATGATTTTCTTTTCAATGTGGAAAATGAATACAATGGGGTTACCGTTCAGGCCGCTTTTGCAGACAAGCAGTTCTTTTTCGGCAAAGGTGCCGGCGGGCATCCTACTGGTGCTGCAGTTTTATCAGATATTGCGGCCTTACGGTATGACTACCGCTATGAATACAAGAAGTATCATCAGCAAAACGGATTGGTGCATACGGACAATGTAAACATAGAGATCTATCTGAGATATGTCCATGAATACACCGTTGAAAAACTGGGCATTACAAATATTGTAGAGCGTTTTTCCAGAAATGATTATAAGTATGTGATCGGCAGCGTACGGTTAAAATCTCTGCTGGCCAATCGTGACCTGATTCTGCAGAAGGATGTTTTTATCGCGCATACCGGAAAGCTTACTTATACCGATCAGGATATCCAAGTTATTGCAGAAGAAGAACTTCTGGCACACTAACATTTTTATTTTGTTTTGATAATAAAAAAGGCATCCTAAACAGATGCCTTTTTTATTATATTATCCTATTGACGTCCCACTGCTCCAGGTAATCAGCAACCCTGCGCACAAATGATCCGCCTAAGGCACCATCAACGACACGATGATCATAAGATAAGGACAGAAACATCATGTGCCGGATGGCGATCACATCGCCAAATTCTGTTTCCAGTACTGCGGGCTTCTTTTTAATAGCGCCGACCGCTAGTATAGCTACTTGTGGCTGGTTGATAATGGGCGTGCCCATCACATTACCAAAAGAACCCACATTGGTTAAAGTAAATGTACCATTTTGTGTTTCATCTGGCTTTAGTTTTGAATTACGGGCTCTTGAGGCCAGATCATTTACAGATTTAGTGATACCTATCAGGTTTAGCTGGTCTGCATTTTTGATCACCGGAACAATTAGGTTGCCACTCGGCAATGCCGCGGCCATACCGATGTTGATGTCCCGTTTCTTGATGATCTGAGTGCCATTTACCGAAACATTGATCATCGGAAAATCCTTGATCGCCTTCGCTACCGCCTCTATAAAGATCGGCGTAAAAGTGATCTTCTCGTTTTCACGTTGCTCAAAGCTTTTCTTTACTCTATCCCTCCACACTACCATATTGGTGACGTCAGCTTCCACAAAAGAGGTTACATGCGGAGAGGTGCTTTTGCTCATGATCATATGATCTGCGATAAGTTTCCGCATTCTGTCCATCTCTATAATCTCATCCCCGCCACTCACGCTTGCAGCAGATACAGGAGTGCTTTTTGCTGAGGCTGGAGCGGCAACCTGGGGAGCTGGTGGAGCTACAACAACTTCAACAGTTCTTGTTTCTCCCTTTCTATTTTGAATATAACTCAGCAAATCATCTTTGGTCAGTCGCCCGTCAGCTCCAGTCCCTGTAACAGCATCCAATTCTGCTGTGGAAATCCCTTCCTGGTTGGCGATGTTCTTCACCAATGGAGAATAAAAGCGATCTGAACTTTGCTCTCTTACAGGAACATGATCAGCATCATCACTGCTCAATTGTTCTGTTCCTGGTATATTTTCAGTAATCACATCATAAGCAGGCTGCGCTTCAATTGTTTTTTCCTCCGCAACAGCAGTACCTGCAACTGCATCAGTTTCAATTATAGCAATAACCGCACCTACCTGTACGATATCGTCTTCCTTAAACAATTGTTTAATTAACTTACCCTCGATTGGTGAAGGAACTTCAGAATCGACTTTATCCGTAGCAATCTCCAATATAGTATCATCCATATGGATCATATCTCCGGGTTGTTTTACCCATTTGATGATTGTTGCTTCTGCAACACTTTCGCCCATTTTTGGTAATAATAATTCGTATTGAGCCATATTATATACAATAAATTAGTATTTCGGTATCGGCTGCAAAAGTAAAGCTTTTTAGCAACTTAATCGGCATCGCCACAAAGTTGACTTTAATGAAATAAGTTAATCAAATGATTATAAACAACATAAGATCTATTTGTGTGCACTAAGATTCCTTAAGAATATGGAGAATCATCGTTAATGCGGCAGAAGCAGAACGTTCAATATTCTGTGTCCTCTTGCTGCCGTATTTAAATAATCGTGTGATAACTTTACTTTTATTTGCTGCCGCAATCCACACAGTCCCGACCGGCTTATCTACTGTACCTCCATCCGGCCCTGCAATACCAGTGACTGCAACGGCTATATCTGTCTGGAAACGCTGTAAGGCACCTATAGCCATTTCTTTTACGGTCTCTTCACTCACCGCTCCATAAGATTCGAGCGTATCGTGCCTGACCCCTAAAATGGATTCTTTCAGTTCATTGGAATAGACTACCGCTCCACCCTGATACACTGATGAGCATCCGGGATGCTGGGTGATCAGCTGCGCGATATATCCGCCGGTACAACTTTCTGCAGTAGACAGCGTAAGTCCCCTTTCTTTCATTAGCTTTAACACAGCCTGTTCCAGTGCAATATCTTCTTCAGCAACTACATATTGATTAATTTTATGGACAATCAATGCTGAAAAATGGTTGAGTTCTTCCTGAAGTATGGTTTCGTCTGTTCCGCTGCCGCTCAGCCTGAGTCTGACCTGTCCCAGCTTTGGCAGATAAGCCAGTTTGATATGATCCGGAAGACTATCTTCAATTTCCTCTATCTCCTGTGCAAGAAACGACTCACCAATATTGGAGGTCAGAATGGTTTTATGAATAATACTGGGCAGATTAAAAGCAAGCTTTAATCTTGGGAGGATCTCTTCCTCCATTAAATATTTCATTTCAAAAGGCACTCCGGGCATAGAAACGACAATTCGTTCCGTTTGAAACCACATACAGGGCGCAGTACCGTTTTTATTTAAAATCACAGTACATCCGTCAGGCACATCGGCCTGACGAAGATTGGATTCTATCATTGGCCTGTTGGATTTACTGAATATCTGTCTGATGATTTCCAGGGTAGCTTCATCCCTTTTTAAACCCATATTAAAATATTGGGCTAAGGTCAGTTTGGTAATATCGTCTTTTGTAGGGCCAAGTCCTCCGGTGATCAGGATTACATCGGCTCTTTTTTCGGCAAGCTGCAAGGCTTCAATAATATGCCCCGCATCATCAGAAACAGAAGTGACCTGCTTTACTCTTATACCGATCAAATTTAGTTGAGTGGCCATCCATGCAGAATTGGTATCTACAATCTGGCCTATGAGTATTTCATCACCAATGGTTATTATTTCGGCTAACATAGATTTGAATTAAAATCTGGTATAATAAGCTTTTCTCTTGCTGAGTTTTAAATCCTGCAAGATAGAAGCCTTCACTTTGATGTCTACAGAATAGCTTTGGTATTGTCCGAAAGGTATCCAACTCATACTCATGTCCCAGCAATGCAGGTCACGATAGATCGAAAATGAGGTCTGAGAGAATGTATTGGCTCTAAAATCCCATCCTGAGGTAAACTGCACTTTCCATTTTGGGGTAATATTGGCATCCCCGTTAAAGTTCAGTGTATTGCTGATGGAGCTATTCCGGCCATTGGGTTCGGTATTGTATTGAAAACTATAACTAAACGCAAAATTCCATGGAATGGTAAAATCAACAAAAGCATTGGGGTCCCGGCTTATCTTATTCAATGCTTCGGCCTGTTCAGGCGTCATGCCGCTTTGGGTGGCCTGATCTTTTGCAGCATCCAGGTTTTGATTTTTCTTTTTTAAGGCGTCAGGGTTCAGACTATAATCAAAAGAAAAACCAAAACTTGTCAGTCGGGGCAGTCTCCCTTCCTCCCACACGTAGCGGTCACTATTTACGACACGCACGATTTGTCTTTCGCCGTTAATTGTCGAATCCACATCTTTTACAGCATAGGGGTTTAGACTTCCATAATAATTAACTCCTAGTTTTTCACTAAACTGTGATCGTCCGTTAAATCCAAGCTGAGAGAGCTTTTCCTTTTTAGCGAGAAAATTATAACTTCCGCTGATGCCTAATCCCTGTATAATCGGAAGCTTTCTTTCACCTGTCCCTGTAGTATCTTTGGATGAGAGGATCTTTGCCTCCACTGTATTGTCTAAAGAGAAGCTGATACTCGCATTTTGTCCTGCTCCCGGTCCTCCATACAAACTACCCTCATGGATAGAATAACGACGAGGGGTTCTGCCATCAGATTCGTAGGCCGCTGTTCCATCGATATAATATGCATTTTTGTAATTCCCAAATTTATCAGAGGAGAAATCAGGCTGATAACTGAAACTCGCCGAAGGTGTCATGACATGCCTCAAGGCTTTAAAATTACCGAGTTTACGGAATTGGGCCGTACTGTATACCTTAGTAGACATACCCATGCTTAACGAATATTGCCCGGATCGGTTAAATCCAGCTATGGTATCGATTACTGCCAGGTCCCCATTTTCCTGTTTAATATATGTTTTCCGTATACTTTGCAAATGCCAGCGCTCCATATAGTTTACACCCGTATTAAAATTAAAATACTTCAATACATTAAAAGCCATATTTATGGGAATGCTATGGCTCATGCCATTGTTAAATTTACTCAAGGTCTCCTTTTTAAATAATACACTGTCTGCCGTGGTTACACTATTGCTGGCCTGCATACTATAACCCACAGTGATCTTCTGATACCATTTTTGTTCCCCTACCCTGTCTTTAGAATCAAAGGGGTTGAGTGTAGACATATTTAAACTCAATTCCGGAAGACTAAGATTGACCATTTTGGTTTTGGTATCCTGTGAATGTCCCAGGGAACTACTTAAGTTAAATAGGCCGTTGCCAAATACTCTTCCATAGGAAATACTGGACCTGAGCTGATTCTCTGCGATTTTATTCGGATCAAAGCTGTTACCACCCGCGGTATTTTCATTGAAAGAACTGGTTTGAGCATTTACAGATGCAGAGAAAGTAGTACCCGGTCTGGCGTTTGCATTTTGTGAATGACTCCATTGTATACTAAAATCTTTCCGGGCTCCGTATTCCGGCGTACCTTCCAGACCGTACCGGCTGTTGGCATACCTTAAATTAACATTACCGTTATATTTATACCTTTTGGTATAATTGGAGAGTAAAGACCCCTCATAAGAGCCTCGGGTAAATATAGTCCCCAAAATCTTCGCATCCCAATAATCATTTAAACCGAGATAATAGCCACCATCTCTTAGAAAAAATCCCCTCGTAAAATCCTCTCCCGGGGTCGGTAGAATGATTCCTGAAGCCTTTTTATTGGGTTTTGGAAAAAAGGCAAAAGGCAGGCCTATGGGAAACGGTATATCCTCTATTTTAAGGTATACCGGACCAGTAATGATCTGGTTTTCTGTAGCGATGCCCTGGGTAATATGAATACCAAAATGGGGATGGGGAAGGTTGCAGGTACTATAAGTCTGCCCTTTCGCATGAACCTCATTATCTGGCTGCTTCTTTGCCCTTCCACCTGAGAAAAATCCACCCTCCTGTTCAGAAAAAACATTAAACACACTGGCTTTGCCTGATTTGGTATTATACAAAAGGGAATCGGCAACAGATGTCCCCTGCAGTTCCATTTTAAAAATCGGCCTTCCAACATATTTACCATTTTTATCCTTAGATCCCCTTGCGAAAATAGTACTGTTCTTTTGGTCGAACCGGATAAAGTCGGCATCAAGCTCTAAACCCTGATAATTTACCCTGGCATTTCCATATAAATAAACAATGTTCTGTACTTTATCAAACTCGGTAGAATCTGCTTTATACTCAACCTTTCCGTTTACGCTATCTTTTGGTTGAGTACCGGCAACAGCATTGGGCCGCTTCAGTGCAGTGCTGTCCTGCGCAGGGGAGTTTCCCCGCTTCAGCGAATCATTCTGTACCACCTCCTGAAAAAAAGCGGCATTGGAAAAAGCATAGGTTTGGTTATTAACGGATGTTAATAAAAGCAAAAATTTTATTAAGAGGAGATTCCGTAAAAGTTTCAAATTCGTGTGTGAATGTTATTTTTGCATTACTGTTATAACCCAAAACGTTCAAAATTAATGAAAAATATATCATTGCCGGATGCAAATTTGATATTGACGTTGATAATTTACCAATACCACAAATTAACCACTAATAATCAAACAGTTACTTATTTATAAAAATAAAAATATGAAAAAAAATATTCAAACTGACCATAAAAAATATACACAGTCAGCAAGGTATTCAGCACTAAAAAAATTAATATACTATCTTTGTCCTGTAACACCAGATACTTATTAAAAAACAGGCAGCGTTATTGATGTTAATTAACAGATTAAATGATCAAGAATTTTTTTTAAGAATAACTAATGAAATTTAAAGGAACTGCATTATTATTGCCAATTATATTTATTTTAAGCGTACAAAGCTCTTTTTCTCAGGGATATAAAATGAAGACCATCGTTATCGATGCCGGGCATGGCGGCGACAAACCGGGTGCCCGCGGAAAGTATTCTCTGGAAAAAAATGTGGTACTACAGGTTGCATTAAAACTCGGCAAGAAATTTGAAGAAGAAATGCCTGACGTAAAGATACTTTACACGAGAAAAACGGATGTTGATGTAGAGTTTCACAAAAGATCCGCAATGGCAAACGACAATAAAGCAGATTTATTCATTTCAATACACGCGAATTCGATGCCTAACGTATCTAAGATCATCGGATATACAAAAACAAAAAGCGGCAAAAAGATACCGAAGTACGGCAGCGTTCCAAACACATCCACCAGAGGAACCGAAACATTTGTTGCGGGTACAGCCAGACTAAACGAAATGGATGCCGCCATCCGGGAGAATGCAGATATCAAATCTGAAAAAAACTACAAAGACAATTACGACGGCTATGATCCAAACGATCCTGAAACATTTATTATACTATCTTTGTTTAAGAATACATTTAGAGACAAAAGCTTGAAACTGGCCAGACATATACAGGACAACTATACCAATGACAACAAACGTGTAAACAGAGGGGTGAAGGAACAGCCTTTGGTTATTTTACAGCGTTGTGGTGTTCCTGCTGTACTTACTGAAATTGGTTTTATCTCCAATCCGGAAGAAGAAGACTATATGAATTCTGCAAGCGGGCAGGAAGAGATTGCAAGTGCTATTTTTAATGCAGTAAGAACTTATAGAAAAGAAACTGAAATAAATTAAACGACAACTACGTGAAGATAACTAACGAAACTAAAGTAGGCATATTAGCAGCCTTTTCCATCGCCCTATTAATCATAGGTTATAATTTCCTGAAAGGCAATGCCATCTTTTCAAGTGAGACAATCCTTTATGCCAGGTATACGCATGTAGATGGTCTGGGTGTGTCAAAACCTGTATTGATCAATGGTTATCAAATTGGCCGCGTAGATGCTCTACAGCTCGAGCCAAATGGCTCCATATTGGCAACCCTAAAAATTAAGGGTAAATATGACATTCCTAAAAATAGTGTGGCACGCCTGGAAAGCACTGATCTTTTAGGTAGTAAAGCGATTGTCATGGCATTAGGTTCAGGTGCTTTTGCAGAAGATGGGGATACCTTAAATGCAAATGTAGAAAAGAACCTGATGGAAGCCGTACAACCCGTTCAGAAGAAAGCTGAACTGATCATTGGAAAAATGGATTCTATTCTGACCAGTGTGAATTCGATTCTTAACCCTAACTTCCAGAAAAACGTCGACAAAAGCTTCAACAGCATTGCTTCTACGCTTTCCTCCCTGGAAGCTACTTCAAAGAAAGTAGACAATCTGGTGGGTGCAGAAGGCTCCAGAATTTCGGTCATTTTAGCCAATGTAGAAGCGATATCCAACAATCTCAAAAACAATAACCAAAAGATTAACGGCATACTGAACAACATCAATTCTATCACAGACCAGGTGGCAGCGGCCAACTTTAAACAAACGATCGATAATGCCAATAAAGTAGTGGCTGATCTTCAAAGTATGGTCAGCAAAATGAATACAGGCAACGGCTCTTTAAGTCTCTTACTTAACGACAGCAAGATGTATGACAACCTGAATAGTGCATCCAAAAACCTTGACAACCTGATTATAGATTTAAAGGAAAATCCTAAACGTTACGTACACTTCTCGGTGTTT
>Ga0160464_100735_pt1 | contig 18652 bp, 18 predicted proteins | sample HID1971I_E11MG_FD_108275 | JGI IMG/M metagenome (GOLD analysis project Ga0160464, IMG submission 108275) | Enriched millipede-associated microbial communities from UW Madison campus, WI, USA - HID1971I_E11 MG | ecosystem: Host-associated > Arthropoda: Insects > Digestive system > Unclassified ... | reverse complement strand
GCACGAACACTTCCCAGATCGGCCATTCCTTGTTCATCTTCATCGTCTCCATGCTCATGCAGCTTGTTTGTGGGCGCGGACCTTTTGCTTCTCCGCGTAGGCGAGCGCCGCTTCGCGCACCCAAGTGCCTTCGTCGTGCGCCTTCACGCGTGTGGCGAGGCGCTCCTTGTTGCACGGGCCGTCGCCGTTGACCACGCGCCAGAATTCTTCCCAATCGATCTCGCCGTAGTCATGCGCGTTTCTTTGCGCGTTCCACTTCAGATCGGCGTCGGGCAGCGTGACGCCCAGAATCTTCGCCTGCTCGACGGTTGCATCGACAAACTTCTGGCGCAGGTCGTCGTTCGAGATGCGCTTGATGCCCCATGCGAAAGACTGGCCGCTGTGAATCGAATCCTTGTCGCTCGGGCCGAACATCATCAGCACCGGCCACCACCAGCGGTTCACCGCCTGTTGCACGAGATCCTTTTGCGCCTGCGTGCCCTTCATCATCGCGAGCAGCGCGTCGAAGCCCTGGCGTTGATGGAACGACTCTTCCTTGCAGATGCGGATCATCGCGCGGGCGTACGGCCCATAGGTGCAGCGGCACAGCGGAATCTGATTCATGATCGCCGCGCCATCGACCAGCCAGCCGATCACGCCGACATCGGCCCAGGTGGGCGTCGGGTAGTTGAAGATGCTCGAGTACTTCGCGCGGCCGGCGTGCAGCGCGGCGACGAGCTGATCGCGCGAGACGCCCAGCGTTTCAGCCGCGCTGTAGAGATACAGGCCGTGGCCACCTTCGTCCTGCACCTTCGCGAGCAGAATCGCCTTGCGCTTGAGGCTCGGCGCGCGGCTGATCCAGTTGCCCTCGGGCTGCATGCCGATGATCTCCGAGTGCGCATGCTGCGAAATCTGCCGCACCAGCGTCTTGCGATAGGCCTCGGGCATCCAGTCCTGCGGCTCGATCTTGCCGTCGGCCTGCATCACCGCGTCGAAGCGGGTTTGGTCAGGAGATGAGGCGGATCGGTCCGCTTCAGTGGCCTGCGTGGGGCTCGGGAGGTCGAGGGATTGGGTGTACATGCGGGGCTCCGCCGTCTTTTTTGAGATGCGATGGAGCGAGTATAACTATTAACCGACCGGACGGTTGATTAATTTTGCATGCAACTATTTCGCCATGAATAGCATCGCGTTAACCCGAAATTCCAGTCTCACAAGAGGTCCGAACACACGCAAAAAAGCCCAGCCTATAAACGGACTGGGCAAAACCACCGGTTAGCCGGCGGCGGAGGTTGCTTCACGTTCGCGCAAGCCGCGCCGAGAAGCGCATTTCGAATTTCGTATGCAATCGACCAAAACGTGGCATCACGGATGCCGATCGTCGAACATCTTGAACTGCGTTATTGCCCGAAGAACACACCCTGCGGATCGACGCGCTTGCTCGCACGGCCCGATTGCGACGCCGCGCCCGTGGACGCTCCATAACCTTCCGCCTGCGCCTGAGCGATGCGCACATCGGCGACGCGCGTTTCGGCTATCTGAAGTCGTGCCGGGTAAGACGCGTCTTCCGCGATGGGCGAATAACCGGCCTTCTGGAGTTGAATGAGTTCCCCGCGGACCTCGGCGCGACTCACAGGCGCGCTCGATTGCGCGAAGGCTGCAAGCGGTGCGGACAAGACGGCGACTGCGATGACTGCATTGACCCATGATTTCATGATCGGCTCTCTCTGTTGTTCGATGAAGCCCGGCGCGCTCGAAGTCTGGAGACATGCCAAGCGGACGACCGAAGTGTAGGTGCACAGCCGTCGATGATCATTCACCGGTACAAAGAAGCATCTTTACGAAAATCGTAAAGAACGAGCGAATTGTCGTGATGCAGATAATGCAATGCAATGTCAACACAGCAGGAGCAAAACCCACAGGCCTGTCTGCGCGATCATCGCGCAAACACTTCCACGCAATGCAACAATGCCTCGACGCAATTATTCCTATATCGACAAAGATCATTCAACGGAAACGAGAATGATCTTCGGGAGGCTCGTCTTTACACTCCGTTCACAAGCTGCTTAACACGAAACCAGCAGCACGATCAGATATCCGAATCGGAGGTAGTCAACATGAAGACGTTTATTTCCGCAGTCGCAGTCGCCGCTGCTCTTGCCGTTCCCGCACTCTCGTTTGCACAACAGGCGGATACGCCGGTCACGCGCGCTCAGGTGCGCGCCGAACTCGTTCAACTCGAAAAGGCCGGCTATAACCCGAACATCAGCGACCCGTCGTATCCGTCGAACATCCAGGCAGCGCAAGCCCGCGTGAGCGCTGAGCAACTCGCCCAGGCGCCGGTCCAATCGAGCGACTATGGCTCGGTCACCAACGGCTCGTCGCAGTCGGGCCGCACGACCGGCACGCAACCGCGTGCGCTCGGCGCCTACTTCGGCCAGTAAGCAGACAGCATCGCCGGCCGATTTCGGTTGGCTATTGCACAAGAGGGCGACATCGGTGCGATGTCGCCCTCTTGCGTTTTGCATGCGAAATGCTTTGTACGCGATGGCATTTTGCATTCGGCATGTTTGATACCGCGCGGCGGCAGCCGATCGTCGCATCGAGTCCGCGACGACTCACACCGACGCGTTTTGCCCTACTCCTGACCCCCACGCACGGCCTGCGAGCCCTTCCAGTCACATCCGGATAACCCAGCGGGCTCCACGCATTAAGCCATACGACTGCATCGTAGAAGCTCATGCGAACGTCGCGCCGACAACGAAGTGCGCACGAGTGCTCGATATTCGCATCGCGTCATAAGCGGCCTGTCTTCGTCGCCTGCAATACCAGTCGGGCCACCGCCCCTTCAGCGGTGATCGATTCTTCCGCCTGCATCAACTACCCAAAGCCGCCCCAAACGCGGTTCTTGCGAAGCACGCTCATGCCCGAGTCCGTGAAAAGGCCGTCCATCGCGTTCATAAAAGCAAATTCGATCGCGGCCATTCAGCCCCTCGATAACCCATATCGCAGCGTGGTTCGCGCCACGTATCGACGCCATCGATAAGGTCTATCGATGCGGCTTTATGGACACCGCGCACGCGATGTCTATGATCCGCAGGACAGATGCGGCCCGATGCAGGCCGCCTCACCGCAAGCGACATAGCTGCGAAGCGCCGACGTGCAAAACGTCGCTTCACACGGCCTCGCAAAACAGAGATACAAGGAGACAGTCTTGAGCTCACCCATCGCCTTGCGCGTCGATCAATTCATCGATACGCGCGCCCTCTCTTCCTTTCAGAAACGCATCCTGTTGTTGTGCTTCCTAATCGTAGCCATCGATGGATTCGATACCGCGTCCATCGGATTTATCGGGCCGGCCTTGCGCGAGCAATGGCATCTCACTGCCGCATCGCTCGCTCCGCTCTTCGGCGCGGGACTCTTCGGTCTGATGGCGGGCGCGCTCATCTTCGGTCCGCTTGCAGATCGTTTCGGACGCAAGACGGTGCTCGTCGGATCGGTCGGCGTGTTCGGTGCCGCGAGCCTCGTATCGTGTTTTGCGCCGGACCTCGCGTGGCTCATCGCTTTGCGCTTCATCACGGGCCTCGGGCTCGGGGGTGCGATGCCCAATGCGATCACACTGACGTCCGAGTATTGTCCGAGCGGGCGGCGCTCCGGCCTCGTCACGCTGATGTTCTGCGGCTTCACGGTCGGCTCCGCACTCGGTGGTCTCGTCAGCGCGCAGTTGCTCGCGCAAGTGGGATGGCGCGGCATTCTCGCCATCGGCGGCGCCGCGCCACTGCTGCTCTTGCCCGTTCTCATCGTCGCGTTGCCCGAATCGATGCGCTTTCTGCTCGTCGCGAAGCGTAGGCCCGCCGCGCGCAACGACGAACGCATCGAGCATATCGCTCGAAGCATCGATCCTTCGTTGCCCGTCGGTACGCGCTTTCAAGCAGGCGAAGCGCCGATGAAGTCGTCGGTGCGCGCGCTCTTCGCGCCGGACGTGCTCGCGGGCACGCTGCTCTTGTGGGCCACGTTCTTCATGAGCCTGCTGATCGTCTATCTGCTGTCGAGCTGGATGCCCACGCTTCTGTCGAGCAATGGCCTGTCGCTGAGGCAGGCGTCGTTCATGAGCGCGACGTTCCAGATCGGCGGCACGGCGGGCGCGATCCTGCTTGGCCGCCTCATGGATCGCCGCGAGCCGCATCGCGTGCTGTCGTCGGCATATCTGGTCGCGGCGGGCTTCATCGTGATGTGTGCGTTCGCGGGCGGATCGGTGCCGATGATCGTCGTTGCGATCTTTGGCATCGGCGTTTGCGTGAGCGGCGGACAGGTTGGTGGCAATGCGCTCGCCGCAGGCTTCTATCCGACCGGCAGCCGCGCGACAGGTGTCGCGTGGGCGAACGCGGTGGGCCGCAGCGGATCGGTTACGGGATCGCTTCTCGGTGGCGTGATGCTCGGCCAGCAGTTCGACTTTCGCACCATCTTCCTGCTGCTCACGGTGCCGAGCGTGATCGCGGCGATCTCGCTCGCCATGCTGGCGCGCGAGCGCCGCCGTCAAAGTTTCGATGCCGCTTCGGCCGCAATGACCGTGGCTGAATGATGCATCAAGCATATTGAATGCAAAGCGCCGGAAGGCATTTTGCATTCATTGCCCTTCACCGCGTTCATGCGATTCCAGAAATAATTCTGTCAGCACCGTGCGCAGCCATCGATGTGCGGCATCGTGATGAAAGCGCTCATGCCAGTGCTGCTTCACTTGATACGTCGGCACGTCGAAAGGCAGTTCGAACAGGCGGATGCCTGCTTCATCGGCGATCGGTTCTGCGAGTCTGAGCGGCACCGTCGCGAGCAGATCCGTGCGCGCGATGATGTTGGCGAGGCCCAGATAGTTCGGCAGTTCGAGCACGGCGTGACGCTCGACGCCGAGTTGCCGCAACGTGCGGTCGACGACCGAATGCCCCGTGCCCGAAGGCGTCACGACGATATGCCCTTCAGCGAGAAATGCATCGAGCGTGGGCGAATCGGCGGCATTCTGAATGCGCGGATGATGGGCCGCCACCATGCCGACGAAATGCTGCGTGAACAGCTTCTGCTGATAGAAGCCCGCTTCGAGTTGCGGCATGAAGCCGACCGCAAGTTCGGCCTCGCCCGATTCGAGCAACTGTGGCGTCGTGTCGTCGATATGCAGCACGCGAATGCGCACACCCGGCGCAATCGCACGCAGCCGCTTGAGCAACGTCGGCAGGAGCACAATCTGGCTGATGTCGGTCATCGCGATGCGAAACACCTGCTTCGCAGTCTCGGGATCGAAAGACTTGCGATGCTTCGAAAGCGCGTCGAACGAAGCGAGCAGCGTGACCGTGCGTTGATGCAGGTCGCTGGCGAACTGCGTCGGCTCCATCCCGGCCGACGAGCGCACGAAGAGCGGATCCTGATAATGCTCGCGCAGCTTTGCGAGATTGAAGGAGATCGTGGGCTGCGACAGCCCGAGATTCGCCGCGGCCTGCGAGACGCTGCGCGTCGCGTGGATTTCGGCGAACACCTGCAGCAGCCTGATGTCGATGTCGGTCATCGGATCATTGTAGTCACGGCCCTTCATGCACGAAAGCGAGAGGAAGGACCATGACGGACCCGGCAGACTAGTTCGCCGGGATCGTGACCACCGGCGACTTCGCCGTGTCCGTGACCTCCGCGAGCGCCATCAGGTTTTGCACGACCGTGAACGCGTATTTCGAATCGAAGTCGCCGCGATCGATCCAGTAATGCGACTCGTCGTAGAGCACGCTCACATACGCGTCCCGCGGCACCTTCTCGCCCACCTTCACGACGATGGTCGGCCGCGTCTCCCCACCGATCAGCCCGATGCCCGGCTTGGTCGCGCCGCTGCCCACTTGCGCGTCGGGAACCGCGATCTGCGCGCCGAGATCGGTAAGGATGCCAAGCACCGAGCGCGTGACCATCGGAATGCGGTTCTGCTCCGACGATTGACCATAGATGATTTCGTAAGTCTTCATTTTCGGCGAGAGGTGCAGAAGCTTTCTCACGAGCGTTAGATCGTCGACCACTTCCTTGTTCGACCCGCTGCGCGTCGCGCCGAGCGTGATGAACACGCCGCCCTTGTCGGCGCTGTTGCCCTTCGCGCTCTTGTCGGGCTTGCCGCTCTTGCCGGCCTTGTCGTCATCCGTGTTGCGCGTTTCGATGTTGAGCTCGCCCGCCAGTTGCAGCCTGCGCAATGCCTGTAGCAGCAGAAAGAACTCCGGCGATCCGGATGCGTTCGGCCCGCCCAGCGCATTGCCATTCTGCAAGCCGCTGATCGACTGCGCGGTGATGCGCAGCAGCAGGTCGATCGGAATGCCGCTTTCCGCGAGCGGCATCACGAGCGTCGGCGAAAGCGGCCGGATGTAGGCGCTCGCGTACGCATCGCCGGTGGTTGGCGTGAACGTGAAAGTCGGATGATTGGAATACGAGACGCTGCCCGTCGCCTGCGCATAGTTAGGTTGCGCGCCGGAGCCGGCATTGAGCACGACGCCGCCTGTCGTATCGAACGTATACGCGGCGATGATGCTGCTCACGGTGAGAAACGACGGCGCGTCGGCGAAGCGCAAACCGACAATCGCTGCAAGAATTTCTCGCTTTTTTGCATCGCCGAGCGCCCGGGCGTAATCCACCTGATCGGCTTTGAGGCGGCTCGGGCCGATGCCCGCGCAGCCTGCTGCGAGAATGGAGACGGAGAGTATGGCAATCGATAGGGCTTTCCTTGGCATGGCTCTGTATGAAGGTGATGAGGAGGATCGTCGGCGCATGGCCGCGGAACATCCGGGCCACCGCCGCAAATTTCATACCTTTGAGCGCAAATGAACGGCCGAGACCGGCGCGAGCGATCGCATCCGGCGCGTTGCACGCCGGTTTATCGACTACGCCGCAACCCGACGGGCTTCGTCAGGCCGCAAGCACGATCAGCCTACGAGGCGCTCTGGTGCCGCGCTTTCGACTGAGCGTGCGTTTCCTGCGAGGGCCCCTGGGCGATGTGACGGTTCGCTTCCTTGTGCTGCGCGACGAGCTCATCGAGCCGGTCTTGCGCGAAGCGCGGACCGTCGTCGCGTGCGAAAGCAGGTGCGGCAAGCGTCGCTGCCGCAAGGACGATGACTGTGGCGAAAGGCGTTCTTTTCATGATTCACCCCGCGATTGAATGCGGCATGCCCCGATTGCCGCCGCCCGACTAGCATCGCACATCGGCGTGAAAGGTGCGCGGCGCGCGCTCGCGGCGCGTTCGGCCGTTTTCTGCAGGCAATACGCAAAATGCAGCCGCGCGGGACGGGCACGCGCGGAATGAAACAATCGACGCGATCCAGTTCGAAACGCGTCAGCGCACGGCTTTCTCGACATGCAATCAGCGATCGATCCGGAATTAATTCAGTATTCCGAATGGACTGTCAAGTTGGATGCCGACTGGCTCGTGTGCGCGCCACGCCGATCCGCCCGACGAAGATGACGAGGCTAGGCCGACATAGAATGTCTCGTCGCGAGCTAACTCTCGTCTAGCTCGAACTCGACGCTCGGATAATCCTGTAGCCGACCGCTCACCTCCGCTTCGCGCTCGCTCGTGAAAAGACCGTCGAGATAATCGAACGAGAGCTTGCCGGCGAGCGCCTTCAACGCGAGTTCCGCGCTGCGCTTCGGCTCCGTGGCGATATCGCCCGAATCCATGCAGGCGCAGAACTGTCCATTCCTGGAATCCATCGCGCCGATGTCGATCACCTTGCCATCGACGTTCTGCGCAAGCACGCGCTGCTCCACCGCGAAAAGCCTGAACGGCCGTTCGAAGCTCGCAGGCGGCTCGGGATTGCCTTCCTTCATTTCACGATTGACCATGATGCGGTTCTCCGGTCCGTGTAGCGATCGAAACGATGCAGCAAGGGTCGAGCCCGCCGTATTTGCATTGCAGCATCGACACGCCTTTCTGCGTGCGCCGCTCCGTCCTACATTGAACCATCGGGCACGCAATCAAAGGAGCAGTCACCGTGAACGGAACCATGAGCGGCAAGATCGCGGTCATCACCGGCGCGAGCCGCGGACTCGGGCGCAACGGCGCATTGCAACTCGCGCAGCAAGGCTGCGGCGTGATCGGCACTTACAACCGCAATGCGGATGCCGCGCGATCGCTCGTCGACGAAATCGCGAAAGCCGGCGGCAAGGCGGCCGTGCTGGAACTCGACGTCGCCCGCTGCGAAACGTTCGCTGCCTTCGGCGACGCGCTCTGCAAGACGCTCGAAGACAGGTTCGAGCGTGAGAACTTCGACTTTCTCGTAAATAACGCGGGCATCGGCATTCATGCGCTCTTCGCGGAAACGACGCCCGCGCAGTTCGACGAACTCGTCAACATCCAGTTGAAGGGACCGTTCTTTCTGACGCAGACGCTTCTGCCCTATCTCCACGAGGAAGGCGCGATCCTGAACGTGTCGAGCGGACTCACGCGTTTCGCGTTACCGGGCTTTGCCGCGTATGCCGCGATGAAAGGCGGAATCGAGGTGCTCACGCGCTATCTCGCGAAGGAACTCGGGCCGCACGGCATCACGGTGAACACCATCGCGCCGGGGGCGATCGAGACGGACTTCGGCGGCGGCGTCGTGCGTGACGATCACGACACCAATCAGTTCATCGCGGACAACACGGCGCTCGGGCGCGTTGGCTTGCCGGACGATATCGGCGGCGCGATCGTGGCGATGCTCTCGGATGGCAATCGCTGGATGACGGCGCAGCGCGTCGAGGTGTCCGGGGGAATGTTCATCTGACGCAACCATTGCGCCGCACGTAAAAAAACCCGGACGCACGAGGTGTCCGGGTTTTGCATACAACATGCGTAATGCCTAATGCATCACGCGGTGAAACGTCGCTTAGAAGCGGTGGATGATGCCCACGCCCGCTGCGAACATGCTGCGCGATGCCGAAGGTGCGCTTTGGAAGCCATCGCCGATGGTCGCGTTCGCAGCGGTCTGCCTATTCGTAGACGTGTTCGTCGGAACAGCCAGCGTGTTGCCGTTCGCGCGCTGGAATGCTTCCAGTGCGTACAGACCCGTGCGCTTCGAGAGCGAGTAGTACTGGGACAAGTTGAACTGGTGGTACGACGCTGCGTCGTTGATGCCGTTCGCCTTGCTCGCCCACGTGTAGCTGTAGCCCGCCGCGAAGTCCCATGCCGGCGTCGCCTTCCAGTGCAGCACCGTGCCAGCCGTGTTGAACACGGCTTGGTCGGTGAAGCGCGAGTTCACGCCAGGAATGTACTGAACGTTCGTGTACGTGACCGAGATATCCCACGCGCTGTTGAACTGGTAGCCGCCCGCAACCGCGAAGCGCTGCTGAGCCTGTGCGCGTTGGTAGCCAGCCGTCACCGCCGACACGCCCGGCTGGCCCGAGCCATCGGTCGCTGCCGTGCTGTTGATCGTCGTCGAGTTGCTGCTGTAGACGCCGCCGCCGTTGGCCGCGTTATTGATACGCGAGAACGCGACCGCACCACCGATCGGACCTTGCTGATACTGGATCGCAGCCGACCACGTCGAGCCCTGATACACGCTGTCGGGCACGCCAGCGAACGAGTACGAACCGCTCACCGTCACGCCGTAGAACTTCGGCGACGTGTACACGACCGAGTTGTTCGCGCGGTAGATCGTGTCCAAACCGTCCAGATCGCCCGGGTGCGCGCCGAAGTAGCCGGTCAGCCAGTTCGTCGGGCTATACGGCGAGAGCAGCGTGTAGTACGAGGTGTACTGGCGGCCCAACGTGAAGGTACCGTAGCCCGGGTTCGTCAGACCGACCCAAGCCTGGCGGCCGAACATCGCGTTGGTGAACTGCTGTTGCCCGCTGTTGATGTCGAAGCCCGATTCCAACTGGAAGATGGCCTTGTTGCCGCCGCCCAGATCTTCCGCGCCCTTCAAGCCGAACCGGCTGCCCGCCCAGATGCCCGACGCCATCTTGACGTTCGAGCGGCCCGGGTTCGTCTTGGCCAGATTCGTCTGGCTGCTTTGGTAGACGATCGAATCGTCGACGATACCGTACAGCGTGACGCTGCTTTGCGCGAATGCCGGCGCGGCGGCTGCAAACGCCGTGGCTGCGACGACTGCGGCCTTGGTCAACGTGAAACCCTTCATTTTTTCTCCTCAAGCGGTGGGCAATGACTTGCGTGCGAGTGCTGGAACCGGTGCCGCGTTCGCGACTTCGTTATGTTTCAACTCGTAACTTTTATCGCTGGCAAGTGTATGGCTTACAGACCGAATGGGAAAGAAAGACGCACTGGGGTGTCGTTTTTTTTCACTGTCTGGTTAACCAGTATTTTCTGGCTTGCAGATATTAGGCAACCGGGCGCGAAACTGACAACAGACTGACAGAAACGTGGCGTGCCGACGGCTTCAATGCGACCGTTCAATGACGTGCCGGACGGTAAAAACGATCGTCCGTTCGTGAGAAAGCGACGCGTGGCCCGGTGCGTGCGGCTCGCGAGGTTGCTGCGCCGCAAGATCCGGCGATGCCTTTTGAAATGGGAGGAAGGATGGCCGAAAGCAGATGGCCCGAGAACCGCCGGCTCGCGTGCGCGCGTTATTCAGGCGACAAGGAGCACCGGCGCATCGCTAATATTTTGAAAGCTACCCGACGATGCCCCGACGTGAAAATGAACATCAGGCGAACGCGGTGCAAGCTTGGTCCGCCCGATCGACGGTCAGTGCTCGATCTTCGAGCGCAGTTCGCGCGCCGTTTCGAGCAAACCTTCATAGCCCGAGCGCGCGTGCGATGGCAGGTCCGGATCGCCAACGAGCGTGCCGAGCGTCTCGATGATGCTGTACAGAATGCCCTTCGCCGCGCCGGCCGCCATCTTGCCCGCGGCGTACGATTCGTCGACGTGCGAAATGGCCGCATCGAAATGCTCGACTTCGGGATGCGCGTCTCCGATACCCGATGCGTCGTCATCGCGCGGCTTGGTCGGGTCGCTGTTCATGATGATGGTCCTCCGTGTGTGGTCTCTGTCTTCTGTATAGCGCCACCGCGGGCGGCGTGCAATCGGCGCAACGCCGCACATCTCGGGATACGGGCTATTCCTGGATCGGCTGGATGAAGTGCACGCGACGCGTATCGCTCGTGCTTCTGCCCGCGCCATGCGGCACGCCGCACTCCGTCAGAAGCGCGCGCAGTTCGATGATGACCGGAAACACCTCGTGATTATGATCCGCGCCCTGCCGGTCATGCGCCTCCTGTTCGCGCTCGACGATCCACCGATCCTCCTTGAAGATGCGCTCGGTAAACCAGACGAGAAGCGGCCAGGCGGCATCGAGCAGACCGGGAATCTTCGGGCGGCGGATCGACAAGAGACCAAACGTGCGGTTCGTGCGCTGCTCGGCGTCGAGCGGTACATAGGCGATCCACAGATCCATCACCATGGTGTCGTCTTTGGTGCGGATCTTGAGCGTCTGATACGGATAGTCGGTGCGGATCGTCATCACGTCCTTATCGCTATCGTCGGGCTTCGCGCCGCGCTTCTCCCCGAAAACGAGCGCCTCGCCGATCGGCTGCTTGCCCGCCTCGCGCGCGAAGATGTAGTCGACTTCGACCCAGTCGTCACCGCGCCGTCTGCCGAGCGAACGCGCGCGCATGCTGCCCATCTGTCGCCGATGCAGGAACTGATGGTTCATGTCCATCAGGTTTTCGTGCATGAAGGAATAGTGGCACTTCACCTCGCGGCCGAAGCGGCGCGTCTTGTAGGCGCGATCCGAGGCGGAGCCGAGCTCGGGGAACTTCGCGGCTTCGGCGCGCGCCGGGTCGCCGGTGAACACGAAGACGAGCCCGCCTGCTTCGCGGCACGGATATCCGCGCACGCCGTTGGGCAGGCGCTCGCGGCCGAGATAGGGGATATCGGTGCAGCGGCCGGTGCAGTCGTAGGTCCAGCCGTGATAGCAGCAGCGGATGGATTCGCCATCGACGACGCCCGCCGACAATGGCACTTGCCGATGCGCGCAGCGGTCCTCGAGCGCGAACACCTTGCCCGACGCGGTGCGCACGAGCACGATCGGGTCGCCTGCGAAGCGCACGGCGAGCGTATGGCCGGCCTTCACCTCGCGCGACCACGCGAGCGGATACCAATGATCGGGATGAATGTCGACCCGGCGCAGATCGCGCGGCGGCCTCGTCGGGGTATCGACGGAACCGGCTTCCTGCTCGCCCTGCGGTAACGCTGCGTGCATGTACGACGCCTCCGTTGAAAGGAGATCGGATTGAGCGCCGCATCCACACGCGGCGCCATGAACGACCATTCGCAGTCTACACGGCGTCGATCATTTCGGCGCGTGCCGAATAGCCGGGCGATGCCCACGCGCGCACGTCATGTCGCCTGCCCGAGATGCGCGTGCAGATGATCGATGAGCGCGCGCACTTTCGGCGGCAGAAAGCGATTGGGCGGATAAAGCAGCCACACCGGACCCTGATAGGCGCGCGCCTGCGTTTCCCAATCTGCGAGCACGGCCTCGACGCTGCCCGACGCGAGCGCATCGCGGGCGGCAAACTCTGGCAGCGTCGCGATGCCGAGCCCGCCTTCGGCCGCTTCCAGCCGCGCGCCCGCGTGATTGGCGATATAGCGCCCGCGCACCGCGACCGTCACCGTTTCGCCGCTTCGGGTGAAGCGCCAGCGATTGTCGTCGGCGGTTTCGCCGAGATGGATGCAATCGTGATGCGCCAGCTCGCGCGGATGCAGCGGCACGCCGCGTTCCCGCAGATACTCCGCCGCTGCGCACAGCAGCCAGCGCACGCGCCCGAGTGGCCGCGCGGCGAGTCCTTGCGGGGGATGATCCGTCGCGCGGATGACGAGATCGACCTCGCTGTCGAGCGGATCGATGTCGTGATCGGTGAAGACCAGTTGCAGATCGACGTCCGGATAGGCCGCGAGAAATGCCGGCACGAGCGGATGAATTACGGATTTTGCATACGCCGTCGGCGCTGACAACACGACGCGCCCCTGCGGCTTGCCCGACGACTGCCCCGCCGCATCGACCGCGCCCGATGCGGCCGCCGCCATGTCGCGGCAATGGCGGTACACCTGATAACCGGACTCGGTCACGCGAATCTTGCGGGTCGAACGCTCGAGCAGGCGCGTGGCGAGCGCCTCTTCGAGACGCTTGATCTGGCGGCTCACCGTCGATGGCGTGCTGCCTAGTTGCCGCGCCGCGACCGAAAAATTGCCCGCATCGACGACGCGCGCGAATACGGCCATATCGGGCATCAAGTCGAACAGATCGGCTGGATTCATTTGTGCATTCGCGACCATAAAGCTGTGCGCCAGAACCGGATTATCGCTTCTCCCGCATCATTCGACAATGACGGCTATTCCTGACGGAGACGCCGCATGACCATCGAATCCCCCGCCCGACGCCTGCTTCCTCTTTCCGACCTGCTGCTCTTCGTCGTCGCGATGGTGTGGGGCAGCAGTTACGGCATCGTCAAAACCGCGCTCGCGTTCTCCCCGGTGCTCGCGCTGCTCGCGTTGCGCTTCGGCATCACGTTCTGCCTGCTCGCCGTGAACCTGCGCCATCTGCGGCACGCGAGCGCGGCGACGTTGCGCGGCGTGCTTGTTCTCGGCCTGCTGCTGCTCTCGATCTTTCTCGCCGAAACATTTGGTGTTTTGCATACGCGCGCCGCGAACGCCGCGTTTCTCATCAGCCTGTGTGTCGTGCTGACGCCGCTCGTCGAATGGGCGCTGCTCAAGCGGCGTCCCGGCTCGGCCGAGTGGCTCGCGGTCGGCGTGTCGTTCGCGGGCGCGTGGCTGCTCGCGGGCGATGGCGCGTTGTCCTTCGATTTCAATTTCGGCGATGGTCTCATCCTCGTGGCCGCCGTGCTGCGCGCGCTGTCGGTCTGCGTGACCAAGCGCGTGATGCGCGCAGCGCCGCTGCCCGCGCTCACTGTGACGGCGGTGCAGGCGGGCGTCGTCGCGTCGGGAAGCGCGGCGATCGCCCTGATGTTCGCGCCGTCGCAATGGCAGCCCTTGCCTGCGCTCGCCGGTAACGGCATGTTCTGGGGTTCGGTGCTGTATCTCGTGTTCGCATGCACGCTCTTTGCATTCTTCGCGCAAAACTACGCGATCGGACGAAGCAGTCCGACGCGCGTGTCCCTGTTGATGGGCAGCGAGCCCGCATTCGGCGCGCTCTTCGCGAGCGCATGGCTCGGCGAGCATGTGTCGATGGCGGGCTGGATCGGCGGAGCAATGATCGTCGCGGCATCGCTGATGGCGACCGTGCGCTGGCGCGGCGTGTTCGTGGCGCGTCCGGGCGAAGCGTGAACGCGGGTGACGCGGGTGACGCGGACCGTTTTACGCCTGCTTCTCGAACACCACACTGAAGTTATTGGCCGGCATCACGACCGTCTCCACGAGCGTCAAGCCGGCCTTCTCTCCCAGCGCCGCGACCGCTTCCATGTCGCGCACGCCCCAACGCGGATCTCGTGCGCGCAATTGCTGATCGAAGGCTTCGTTGCTCGGCGCGGTATGCGCGCCGTTGCGCCGATACGGCCCGTACAGATACAGCACGCCTCCCGCAGCCAGGCGCGCGCCCGCGCCGCGAAAGAGCGATTCGGCGGCCTCCCACGGCGCGATGTGGATCATGTTGATGCACACGATGGCCGCCACGTTTCCGATGCCCCAGTCGTCGTTCAGCACGTCGAGTGCGAGCGGCGCGTTCAGGTTCGCGAGTCCCGCGTGCGCGCGCCAGGCGGCGATGGAATCGCGCGCATCGGCATCGGGATCGCTCGGTTGCCAAACGATGTCCGGCAGCGCCGCCGCGCAATGCACGGCGTGCTGTCCAGTGCCGCTCGCGATCTCCAGCACGACGCCGCTGCGTGGCAGCACGCGCGCGAGGACCGATAGAATCGCATCGCGATTGCGTTCGGCGGCGGGCGCGCGGCGGCGCACGGCGTTGTCCGAATGTGCGGTGTCGTCGGACCCGGATGGTGCCTGATTCATATTCGATGGCACATGCGTGCGCGTAGAGTGAAAGTCGCATCGAGCCTAACGGGAGGTGCGAAGAAGCGTCAAGCAGCGCGCTCCGCAAGCGAGAAACATCACTGCCATGGCGCGATTCCTGCTGACTCGGCCCGCGGAAAAGCGCGGGCTGCAAGCAAACCTGTGTATGCTCCCGGTTGATCCCGCGTCCGCTTTCGCATTTTGCATGCATGCGTATTGCATGCCGAATGCCAAATTGAATGCATTCGATGCGCATGCAAAATTCAAGCGCGACCCGACATGCGCGCCGACATGCATCCCGACAAATTCAGGCCCGCGCACGCGGCGCGATCGAAATGGAGTAAATCATGCAGCACGATCAGAACCGTAACGCGGCAAAGCAATCGAACGACGGCCCCGACGACGACATGATCGCGTTCGCGAGCGAAGTCTTCGATGTCGCCCGCCGTGGCGATGCGGCGATGCTCGATGCGCTCCTGAACAAGGGCTTGCCGCCGAATCTGCGCAACGACAAGGGCGACAGCCTCGTGATGCTCGCGAGCTACCACGGCCACGCGAACGCGGTGCGGGTGCTGCTCGAGCACGGGGCCGATGCGAACCTGCGCAACGACAATGGCCAGACGCCGATCGCGGGCGCCGCGTTCAAGGGCTTCAGGGACGTGATCGAAACGCTGCTCGAACACGGCGCGGATGTCGAAGGCGCATCGCCCGACGGACGCACCGCGTTGATGATCGCGGCGATGTTCAACCGCGTGGAGATCGTCGACTTGCTGATCGCGCACGGGGCCGATCCGGATGCGCGTGACGCGGGTGGTTTCTCCGCGCGGGACGCCGCCGAGAAGATGGGCGCGCCCGATACGGCGGCACGGCTTGCAAGGTCATCGGATGAGCGGACGCCGCCGCCCGAAGCGTGAGGGCATCCGACCGGCACAATGTTCCTTGCATGCAGAATGCAATCCGCTGAACGAACGACGCCTCGCGCACGTCGAATCGACCTGACAACCACCGATCCAACAACGAACCAGACAAGCAGGTGACCCGGAACCATGGAGCTTTTGCGATGACAGGCGGTATCCCGCATCGGGGTGATGCGTCGCCGATCGACCTTCACGCGCCTGCGCGAGCGTGTCGGGCGGACAGCGCCTTCAATGCCGCCGCAGGTTCGATGCTGCGCGTGGCTGCGTTCATCGTCGCGATTGTGCGCACATTGCGCGCGCTGCGTCTCGCCGCGAGCCTTTCGATCGCCGCCGCGCTCGCGCTCTCGGGATGCGGGCTGATGCCCAAGCAGGTGCCCGCGCCGATCGTCGAACACTCGTATATCCCGGCGCCCGATGAAGCCGGCTCCGGCGAGCCCGAAGAGCCCTTGCCCGCCGTGCAGGCGCCCGAACCGGCGTCCTCCGTGAAGCCCGCGCCCGCGCCGAAGCCGAAGCGCCGCGTCGTAAAGCCAAAGCCGCCGGAACCCGCCGTGGCGCCGCCGCCGGAACCGCCCGAGCCGCCGCCGCCGCCGCAGATCATCTCGACGCGCATCATGCAGCACGATCAGTTGCACGGCCTGCTCGATGCCGAAGTGCAGCGCCCTGACGGCAAGGTCGTCGGCCGTGCGGTGGACATGTATATCGACGGATCTGCGAAGCCGAAGCTCCTGATGGTGAATCTCGCGGGCTTCCTGGGTGTCGGCGACCGCAAGGTCAATTTTCCGTGGACGGCCTTCCGCTTCACGCCGAATTCGAAGACCGCGCCGATCACCTTCGTGCCGCCCCCGCCGCCCGCGAAGGGCAAACCGGCCGATCCGGTGCCGAAGCCGCAGCCCGTCGCGGAGGCGCCGGCGAATTTCATGCAGCTCGTCGATTCGACGGTGTCGCAGAAGAACGGCTCGCGCATCGGACGCGTGGTGGACGTGCTCGTCGACGCTCAGGCGCAGCCCCAGGCGCTCGTGCTCGATCTTTCCAGCTCGCTCGCGGGCGACAAGCGGCATGTCGCGGCCAACTGGGGCGACCTGCATGTGCTCTCACGCAACAAGCAATGGCAACTGCAGATGGATTTCAACGACGCGCAAATGAAGGCCGCGCCGACCTACTCGCCCGAGCAGCCGATCAAGATCGTGTCGCCCATCGTGCCTGCGCCGGCTTCGTCGGCGAGCGCGGCGTCGGCGCCGGCTTCGTCGGGCGCGGCCGGGGCTGGGGCGACAGGCGCGCCCGGCGCGGCATCGGCGCAGGTACAGGCTTCGGGCGCGCGCCCGGCCAGATAACGGATAACGAGATCGAGAACCGATTCACAACATGGTAATTGCACGCAGTCTGCGCGCGCTCGACTGGCTGAACTTCTTCGTCGCCAACGTGCAGACCGGCTTCGGCCCTTTCATTGCTTCGTACCTCGCGGCCAACAAGTGGACGCAGGGCGAGATCGGCCTGATGCTTTCCGTCGGCACGATCAGCGCGATGGCGAGCCAGTTGCCGGCAGGCGCGCTCGTCGATGCGATGCGCAACAAGAAGTTCGCCGCGCTCTCCGCGATCATCGCGATCATCGTGAGCGCGCTCCTGCTCGCCGCGAGCCCGACGTTCGTCCCCGTCTTCGCCGCCGAAGTGCTGCACGGCTTCGCGAGCTGCATGCTCGTCCCGGCGATGGCGGCGATCTCGCTCGCCCTCGTCTCGCGCGCCGATCTCGGCGACCGGCTCGGTCGCAATGCGCGCTGGGCGTCGATCGGCAGCGCGCTTACCGCTGCGTTGATGGGCGCGTTCGGCGAGTATCTGTCGCTGCGCTCGGTGTTTTTCCTGACCGCTGCGCTTGCGGTGCCGGCGATTTTCGCGCTGCGCATGATTCACTACGATGCGCCGCCCGTCGTGCCGCGCGCACCGCCCGGCAAGCCCAAGCTCACGCCCGAGGGCGAAGAGCGCGAATCCTTGCGCGACTTGCTGAAGGACAGGCGACTTTTGATTTTTGCGGCGTGCGTGGTGCTGTTTCATCTGTCGAACGCGGCGATGCTCAATCTCGCCGCCGGCGAAGTGACCGCGCACATGGGCGACAACGTTCAACTCGTGATTGCGGCGTGCATCATCGTGCCGCAGTTCATCGTGGCGGCTTTGTCGCCGTGGGTCGGACGGCAGGCGCAGAAGTGGGGCCGCAGGCCGGTGCTGATCCTCGGGTTCTGCGCGTTGCCGGTGCGCGCGATTCTGTTTGCGGGCGTTAGCAGCCCGTATCTGCTCGTGCCGGTGCAGATGCTTGATGGCATCAGCGCGGCGGTGTTCGGCGTGATGCTGCCGCTCATCGCGGCGGATGTCGCGGGGGGGCGCGGGCATTACAACCTGACGATCGGGTTTTTTGGACTTGCGGCGGGAGTTGGGGCGACGCTTTCGACGGCTGCGGCCGGGTTTGCTGCTGATCGCTTTGGCACTGCGATGAGCTTCTTTGGACTCGCCGGTGCGGGGGCGCTCGCGGTTTTGATGGTCTGGCTTGCGATGCCGGAGACGCGGACCGCGCATGGGGTGGTTGAGGGGGAGGTTAAGCCTTCGGTTTAGGGGTTGTTTTTTTCTCGCCGGGTCCCGGTTTCGTGTCGGTCTATTGGCTCTGCCCCTGTGCGGGGCGGCAGTGTAGTGGTCTAGCAATCTTGGACACTTCGAAAGGTAGACTTTGATCGACCAGCGAGGTGTCAAATGGGCAGAAGAGAATTTTCAGAGGAATTCAAGCGCGAGGCAGTGGCGCTTGTGCTGG
>Ga0160464_100734_pt1 | contig 18718 bp, 20 predicted proteins | sample HID1971I_E11MG_FD_108275 | JGI IMG/M metagenome (GOLD analysis project Ga0160464, IMG submission 108275) | Enriched millipede-associated microbial communities from UW Madison campus, WI, USA - HID1971I_E11 MG | ecosystem: Host-associated > Arthropoda: Insects > Digestive system > Unclassified ... | reverse complement strand
TTTCGGGTATAGTAGTCATCGAGTAGGGTTCCTCCTTGGTGGTTCAGCAATCCCGAGGATACCCTACTTTTTTATGTTTTGGATAGACTCCAAATCATGGTACACAAACTATTGTACTTCATCTGGTTTTGGCCGTCTTCGGGAACATAGGTAACCTTATTCGGCTCATCCACCTCCGTTTTGCGTGTTTTTGTCACACATAAGGTTACTCATGTTCCCTCGACCCTCGAAATCTCTCAATAGGAGAGAAATAAGGGGATGAATGTTCCTTAGCACTCGCTGGAGCGTGGATACTTAGCGTCTGAAAAAAACAGCCAAGACCGAGACAAGATCTTCCCTTGTCACAGCCCTGGCTGCTCCTTACTTTGTCACGAGTTCGTACGAGTCCGTATTACTCGCCGATCAATTGACGAAGCGCCTCACGAATCGGCGTCAGCGGACGGCCCAGCACTTGCTCGAAGTCGTTGCTCTCGACAGCCAGAGAGCCCTCGCGGATGCCCTGCTGGATGCCGATGACGATCGGCAACGCAAACTCTGGCACGCCAGCCTGCTTCATGATCTCTCCATAAGCCTCGTCGCTCACTTGCTGAACGGCGACTTCTTTGCCGATGACCTGACCGAGCTCGGCTGCCAGCTCCGCTTGCGTCAGCAGCTGTCCGGACAGCTCATAGATGCGATTCTCATGACCTTCGCCGGTCAGCACTGTCGCGGCAGCGTCGGCATAATCCTGACGGAGCGCCCAGCCAGTCTTGCCGTCTCCTGCGGAGGTTACCCAAGGCGCGCCAGCGAGCACAGCCTTGATGGCGCCGAGCTCATTTTCGAGATACCAGTTGTTCCGGAGGATCGTGTAAGGCGTACCGCTCTCGAGGATGGCGCGTTCGGTCGCCTGATGCGGAGGAGCCATCATATTGGTGCTCTCGGCCGCATTGGCCAAGCTCGTATAGGCAATCAGCTTCACATTGGCGCGAACAGCAGCCTCCACCGCCTGCGTGTGCTGGCGGATGCGTGTTTCGTTGTCGCCGTCGGCGGAGATGATGAGGATACGGTCGATGCCTGCGAACGCTTTGTCTAGCGATTCGGGCTGATCAAAGTCGCCTTGCCGGACGTCGACGCCGCGCGCGCGCAGATGCTCTGCTTTCTCCAGGGTGCGTACACTGACTGCGAGTTGATCTGCCGGCACCTTCGAGAGCAGCGCCTCGACGACCCTGCTGCCCAATTGACCTGTAGCGCCTGTCACCAAAATTTTCATGGATAATTCCTCCTCAGTTTTGTTGTTACCGCCATTGTTATAACTCATATGGTTACAACTAGGGCATATGATAAAAGCTCGTTGGCTCCAAACCAAATTGAGCTTTTATTGAAGCTGATGAATGACTTGTGCCAGCGTCGTCTCTGCCAGACGGCGCTCCATTGCGATCTGCGCGGCTTCCAGCTCCTGCTGCAGCACCTGCTCGATGCTGCGCCCCACCGGACACTTGATATTGGAATGCTCGTGAATGCGGAACAACCGGTGCTCGTCTGCGACATGAACGGCGCGGTATACATCGAGCAGCGTCACCTCGTCGGGATCCTTCAACAGCTTCGCCCCTCCGACGCCCGCCCGGACCTCCACCAGCCCGGCCTTCTTCAGCATGCCCATGATACGGCGGATGACGACAGGATTGGTATTGACGCTGCCGGCGATAAAGTCGCCCGTGCATTCGCCCGGACTAACCGAGATCAGCGACAACGTATGGACCGCGATCGAGAATCTCGTACTAATCTGCTTCATGCTGCATCACCACCCGTTGTAACCAGTATAGTTACTTCGAGTGGGATTGTCAACAGGTATGGCGCAAGCAAGTATATACATATCTGACGTGCAGTTGTTAGCTTGTCCGCTATTTGCCCCGGATATGCTGGAGCGTGACGATCAGCCGATCCACGCTCCGCCGTACACGGCTGCGCCGATCCGGCAGCAGCGTCAGGCCGCTGCGGCTGGCCAGTGTGGCGACGACCTGGTCGATGTTCAGCTCGTCCGTCTCAAGCTTCTCCCCGTCCAGCTCATGATCGAATGCATGGATGCACCGGTCGATCTGCGCTCTCGCCCACGCATCCTTCCGCTCCAGCCGCTTGGTCAGCCTGCGCTGCAGCGTCTGCTTGCTCGCGTACAGAATGAAGTGTCTGGGAGGCGAGTCTAGCTGCATCAACCCCTCCGTCATCTCGGCATAGTAGTCCGGCCGCGTGACCGTCATCGGCACGATGATCGTACCGGTGTATTCTCTGGCCAGGAGGGTCAGCATGTCGCGATTGAAGCGACGCCACTCCGGATAGTCCTGGAAGTCGGGTCGGCGGATCGACGGCGGGATATTGCCGCGGATGAAATAACCGGCGTTCTCCGGATCGTAGACGTAAGCGTCCGGCAGTCTGCGGCGCAATTCATAAGCTGTTGACGTTTTGCCTGCGCCGAATGCGCCGTTGATCCACAGGATCATCTCTGGTCACCTCGCTAGGTATGGAAGATTGTCTTATCCAGCGTATCCGCAAGCGATGCCCGCTGTCAATTGCAATCTCGCGCCAAAAGGCCGCCCGTTGGGGCGGCCAGCGCTAATAAAAGCAACGGTCTGAGCCAGATGAAGATAACGGCTTTACTTTTCGGCTCGGATGAGGAACATCGGCGTGCAACGGCTGAGCAACTGCTGCTTCTCGTCGAGGACCCGTTCATTGAGATCCAGGTCGCACGTAATCTGTGCGAAACTAGACGCTCTTACGCCAAAAAACGCAACACATCATCAATCTTGCGATGGTTGGCCAGCACGCCGTAGTTCATCCAGCTGAAAAAATCCACCTCGTACACACCGCCCCGTCGCACAGCCGGGAGGCTTCGCCACAGCGGGGAAGTCAACAGCTCTCTTCCCTCTCCCTCATCCTTGTCGAAGGTAATGAACAGCACATCGGCATCAAGGTCTGCCAGCTGCTCGGGCGACAGATCAATACGCCGCTCCGAGGCTGCGAGGCGCTCGATCATCGGATGCGGCTGCAAGCCGAGGTCGCCGTAAAGGATCGGGCCGACATAACCATGGGCTGGCCCGCCATAGAGGACGACTCGCTGCGCAGAGATGCGCAGCAGCGCGACGGTCCGGCCATCGAGGCGCGGCTCGAGGAGCAGACGCGCGCGACGGGCCTTGGTCGCATAACGCTCGATGATCTGCTCGGCCTGTCCGGTCTTGCCGAACTGGTCAGCGATCGACAGCAGGATCGAACGCCAAGCCTCCCCTTGCTGCGGCAGCTGCAGCGTCGGCGATTGTCGCGTCCAGGCATCGAGCCCCCATCGCGGCGCTCCGTCGTCCAGCAGCACAAAGCTGGGCTGCAGCCTCTCCAGCTGATACTCCTGCGCTGCGTCGATCGGATACTCTGCGACATCTCCCAAGCCGAGATATTCCTGGCGGCCCCACCTCGAGTGGACGATCTGCGCGCACGGCCTGAGGCCAAGCGCGACCATATAGTCCTCCAGGAACGGCGCGAACACGCGGCTAGGGTCTGCCGTGTTGCGGCGATACTGGCCGGGCGAGACGCCGACGAGCTGCTTGAAGCGCCGCCCGAGATAATACTCGCTGCTAAAGCCGCTCTGCTCGGCGACCGCCGCGAGCGGCTCATCCCCTTGCGAGAGGAGCGACTTGGCCCGCTCGATCCGCAGCCGGTTCATATATTCGAGTGGCGACTGGCCTGTCTGCGCCTTGAACAGCCGCGTAAAGTGGCTGCGCCCGAGCCCGGCTAGCGCCGCCAGCTCATCGACCGAGGGCGCGCGGTCATAATGCTGCTGCGCATAATCAATCGCCGCTTGCAGTCGCTGCGCTGGATCAGCCGTATCGGCGCCCTCCGACGGATCAGAGGCTCTGAGCTCAGCCACTAACTCCAGCAGCTCATAGAATCGTTGCTGCGCCTGCAATGCGGCCCGCCAGTCCGGCAACAGTCGTAGCCGCTCCAGCTCGCTCAACAGCGCCAGCGCTTGTCTGCTGCGGATCAAGCAACTGCGCTTGTGGAGGAAGCAAGACAGCGCGCTGTCTTCAGCCGTTTCCATAATAGTCGTCTCGACATCGGCCGCCTCGGCCTGCGCCACTAGCGGGACGAAGCGCAGCCGATAGCATGTCGCTCCCACCTCTCCCGCCTCAAACCGCCACTCCTCTGCGGAGGAGATGATCGTCAGCTCCTGCTCGGCGAGCCGGAGTGTCTCGCTCTGCAGCTGCAATTGCACTTCTCCCGAGCAGACCGCCAGCAGCTCATAGCCCCTCTTGTTATCGACCGCCACTGACTGGCAGCGCTCACCCGGCTGCAGCTCGCATCGCTGCAGCTCCGTCATCCCCCACCAGCTCTGCGATTGCCATGGAGCGTTTTTTCGCTCTCCCTCGATACGTTCGTGCATGGATGTTACCTCCAACCGATCACAACGATAATCGTTCTCATTCATCTAAGTGTAATCGATTGTGTTAGCTGCGACAAGCATTGCCGATATTTGCCTAAGGCGTCATGGCCTTCAGCAGATCCTCCGCCTTCATCAGATTCGCCTTCATACCGCCAGATTGCCAATGCGTACGGTCCATGACATACAGGTTGCCGTTCTTGACAGCGGGCAGCGATTGCCAGATCGGATTGCTCTCGAGCGAGGCTACAGACTCCTGATTGGCCGGATCATCCCAAGCGCCGTTGGATACGAACAGGATAATATGGTCGGCGTCGAGATCGCCGATCGACTCCTCGGACAACACCTCGTGATAGTCCTCCATATCCCGCGCCCACGGGTGCGGCGTCAGTCCCATCTGATGGTAGATATTGCCGATGTAGCGGTTGGTGATGCCGAACAATGCCAACGTCTTCTCGCCTACATTCAGCCGGACGACAGCGACCGTCTCGTCGCCTACCGCGCTTTGCAACTTTTCCTTCGTTTGCTCCATCGTCTTGTTATACGTCTCGATCGCTTCCGTCGCTTTGTCCGGGATGCCGAGCACGTCGGCGATTTCCTTCAGGATCGCTTCGGGGTCCAGCAGATTTTCCTCATGGAGTCGGTAGACCGGAGCGACCTTCGAGAGGGTGGCATACTTCTCTGCATCATAGGCGCCGTCGGCGAGGATCAGATCCGGGGCCAGCTCAAGCCATGCCTCAGCGGTGCTGGTCGCGTCGAACTCGGGCGCGTCGAGCGCGAGGTAGTCCTGCTTGCCCCAGCTCGGATGGTACCACTGGACTGCCGGGTCGACATCCAGCATGGAGAGGTAATCTTCCAGATACAATCCGACGATACGCTGCGGGTCGACCGGCACCTTCACCTCGCCGAACTCATCCTCCATCGTCTTGTACTCGAGCGCAGCTTCATTACCCTTATTACTTGTCTCCGTTTCCGTCTGCGCCGCTTGCTCGGCGTTCGTCTTCGACGCTTCGGGCTCCGCCGCTTTTTCTCCATTGCCGCATGCGCTTGCCAGCACCGTCAGCGCCAGCGCGCCGGCGACGAGCATCGTCTGTTTGCGTGTTGCCATGATGATGTCCACCCCTAATTCGTATAATGTTGTCGGTCGGATAGATAGTGATAATCATTCTCATACCGTTCGCTAGCATTATATCAAGCCGCCGTTCTCCTCACAATACACTTTTGAACGCTGTCCTTTGCACAATTGCGCTTTGGGTCGCATGGAAAAAACGCCCACGGAGGATGAGTCTCCTCTGCAGGCGTGCAAGCTCGGCGCTACATCATCTAGCTACCCTCTGCAACAAATCTGGCCATCCGTTGCTGTATGGCGTCGCGAACCCGGCGGAACTCGACCATGATCTCCTCCTCGGAGCCCCTCGCCTGCGCAGGATCGTCGAAGCCCCAATGCCATCTTGCCCCATGTCGGGTCGGCGCCGCAGGGCAATGCTCATCCGCATGTCCGCACAGCGTAATCACGTAATCCGCTCTCGCCAGCAGCTCCGGATCGATGACATCCGAGGTGTGACCGCTAATATCGATCCCGACCTCCTCCATCGCTTGCACCGCTCGCGGATTAAGACCGTGGGCCTCCAGTCCGGCGCTCCTGACGTCATAACGCTCGCCGCCCAACGCGAGCAGGAAGCCGTGTGCCATCTGGCTGCGGCACGAGTTGCCGGTACACAAAAAATATACGATCGGTCGATTCATCGATGTCTCTCCTCTATCAGGAATGTATAATCAGAAGCCATAACCAAAGGCTGCTCAAGGTGACAGCCAGTGTCGGCACAGTTAGCAGCAAACCGACCTTGAAGTAGTAGCCCCAGGTGATCTTGACGCCCTTGCGCGCCAGCACATGAAGCCAAAGCAGCGTCGCCAGCGAGCCGATAGGCGTAATCTTCGGACCCAGGTCGGAGCCGACGACATTGGCATAGATCAGCGCCTCGCGGATCACGCCCTCCGTATCGCTGCCATGGACCGCGAGCGCGCCTATCATGACAGTCGGCAGATTATTCATCACCGAGGAGAGGATCGCGGCGACGAAGCCCATCCCCATCGTGGCGGCATAGAGCCCCTGATCCGCCAGCCAGTTGAGCAGCCCGGCGAGTTGGTCGGTGAGCCCGACATTGCGCAGTCCGTAGACGACGACATACATGCCGATGGAGAAGACGACGATCGTCCAGGGCGCCTCCCGGATGATCGCTCTTGTATTGACCGCAGGACTGCCCTTGGCGGCGATGATGAACAGCAGCGCGACCAGCATGGCGACCAGCGATACCGGGATGTGCGCGAACTCGCTCACGAGATAAGCGACGAGCAGGATGCCGAGGATGTACCACGAGAGTCGGAACAACCGCCGATCCTTGATCGCTTCGGACGGATGCTCCAGGTGACTCGTCTCGTAATGGTCCGGGATGCTGCGGCGGAACAGCAGGTAGAGTACGCCCAGACTAGCCAGAATCGAGAACAGATTAGGGATCGCCATCCGCCCCGCATACTCCAGGAAGCCGATGCCGAAGTAGTCGGCGGAGACGATGTTGACGAGATTGCTGACGATCAGCGGCAGCGACGCCGTATCGGCGATGAAGCCGCAGGCGACGACAAACGGCAGGATCATCCGCATATCGAATCGCAATGCCCTCACCATCGACAGCACGATCGGCGTCAGGATCAGCGCTGCGCCGTCATTGGCGAACAGCGCCGAGACGATAGCCCCGAGCAAGATGATGTACACGAACATGAGCCGGCCGCTGCCGCGCGCCAGCCGGGCCATATGGAGCGCAGCCCACTCAAAAAAGCCGATCTCGTCAAGGATCAACGAGATCAGAATAATCGCCACGAACGTCAAGGTGGCGTTCCAGACCATCAGGGTGACGTCCTGCACATCCTGGAAGCTGACAACCCCCAGCGCAAGCGCGAGCAGCGCTCCGCCGGCGGCCGGCCAGCCGATGCTCAGCCCCTTGGGCTGCCAGATGACGATAGCGAGGGTGACGACAAATAATAGCGACGCGACGATAAACATGAAACCTGATGCCTCCTGTACGTGTTAAGCAGCGGTCTGATGCCGAAGATGTCAGTTGCAGACGGAGGCTGCCAAATGATGATCAAGCCAATTTAGTTTTGCTGTTTGCGAAGGCATGCGGGCTAAGATATCGCGGACATAGGGCTTGTCGTCCAGCGACAACGAATAATAGGTCCACTTTCCCCGTCGTTCCTCATGCACCAGTCCGCCGGCTTTCATCTTGCGCAGATGCTGGCTCACGCTCGGCTGCGACATCTCCAGGATATCCACGAGATTGCACACGCACAGCTCGCGCTCCTGCAGCAAGCCGAGGATGGTGAGCCTGGTCTTGTCGCCCAGCAATTTGAAGGTGTCGGACATGGCTTCGATAGGGTGCATAACGCTCTCCTTCCTTATCATATAAACATATAATTGAATACTAATATGTTTGTCAGAAAAAAGCCAGCTTTTTCTGATCAGGCATCCATACAAAGGGCCCTTCGCCTAATCCGTTGGATCAGGATGAAGGGCCCTTCTCGCGCGCCTATCTGCGACGCAACAGCAGCAATCCCGTAATAAGCGCGAACGCTACGAACGCCAGGAACGGAATCGTAATAAAGCCTAGCCAGTTGATGTACTGGGTGTTGCACGGCACGCCTTGCGCGCATGGCTTGATCTCGGCCAGTCCCGGCAGCTTCTGGTGCAGATAGTGGTAGCCGGATACGAGCATGCCGAGGATCGAGATCGGCAGCACATAGCGGCGTTGCCGGATGTCGTCGCTGTAAGCGGCGATGCCCAGCACGAGCGCCAGCGGATACATCAGGATCCGCTGATACCAGCAGAGCTCGCAGGGGATATAGCCGCGTACTTCGCTAAAGTATAAACTGCCGAGCATCGCCACCAGCGCGACGAGCCAGGCCAGATAGAGATTATAGGCTCTCATGCTCCTGCCTCCTACTGGTTGAGTTCATGCTCGATGGCGTTTTTGATTGCCTCGTAGTCAAAAGGGTTGCTAATAATGATGTTATTGATCATTACCGTCGGCGTCAGACGAATATCGAAGCTGTCCACCAACGTCATATCGGTCTCCACACGAGCGATCATCTCCGGTGAGCGCAGATCGGCGGTCAATTGGTCTTGATCGATACCCGGCACCGTCGCTTCCGCTACCTCCAGCAGCTTCGCCTCGGTGATCCATTCGCTGTCGTGATCGGCTCCTGGCTGCTCGTCGAACAGCTTTTTGTGGAAGGCCCAGAATTGCTCCGGGTTCGACTGCCAGACTGATTCGCTCGCCAGAGCGCCGAGCAGCGACTCCTCGCCATGGAACAGCACATTGACATACGAGAAGTTGGCTTGTCCGCTCTCGATATAGTCATCGAGCAGCTTGGGCCACACGCTCTCCCCCCACGCCTTGCAGGACGGGCATTTGTAATCGCCGAATTCGACGATCGTCACCTTGGCTTCCGGGTCGCCGTAGACTGGTTGTCCTTCGATCGAGGGAGCTTGCTCGGCCGTCTCGAAGTCGGCTCCGTCCTTGCTATTGGATTGGGCGATCACAAACCAGGAGATAGCGATGATGGCGACGAGCGCCGTGATGATGACTAACATGCGGGATTTTTGAGGTGTCTTAGGTTGACTCATAGTGCACTCCTTCCAAATGTTCACAAAGCTTCGTTAATTCCTATCCATTACATTAACATATGAGCATGAATTCATGCTACTAGCGAATCCATAAAAAATCTCCTGCCCGCAGGCAGGAGCGAAAACCGATTATCCATGCAGCAAGTGGCTCATCGTCTGCAGGAAGATCTGCTTGACATGCTCGTCGTCGAGCGAGTAGTAAACCGTCTTGCCGTCCTTGCGCCGCTTGACGATTCGGACGTTGCGCAAATAGCGAAGCTGGTGAGACACCGCAGATTGCGCCATGCCGAGCACCTCGCACAGATCATGCACGCACAGCTCGCGGTCCAGCAGCGCATGGATCATCTTGACCCGCGTCGGATCGCCCAGCGCCTTGAACAGATCTGCCAGCTCCGTCGCCGTCCCATCCTCCAGACGCTGATCGCGCAGTACCTCCAGGTTTAATTCCGTACCGGAGCAGGCGGCCTCGCACTGTTCGTCTATCGCCTTATTCATGGCTCACACCACCTTCATGTTCGTCTTCCTATTATATCAGAAAGATTACACTTAAGGCAGCGCCACGTCAACTCATGCGACGCTAAGCATGAATCCGTAATAGAGCAGCGCGGCTGCCAGCAGCGACCAGAGGAGCGCGCTGACCGCCTGCTTGCGCTTGACGGACAGGACAGCGGTCCAGAGCAGCAGCGCGGCGGCCGCCCATACTATAATAGACAAGAGACCGGGCGACACGGACAACTGCGCCTCTCTATCCATCGAACCGCCGCTGAACCATAGATACAGGCTCGATGCCGGGGTCGACTGGAGCGTATCGGAGACGTCGTGAGGTGCGGCTTGCTGGTTCATGAAGCCGGTCACAGTGAAGATGAGCAACACGACGATACCCTCGACGCGCGCCCAGATCCGTGGCCGGAACGCAGCGTCCGTCTGGAGGCGGCGCTTCACCCAGAAGCCATTAACGATCGCCATGAACGCTAACGGGAGGATGAGCACATGCTTGATCAGCAATGCTTGACCGTAAGGGATCTGCCAGGCGTTCACGTACTCGGGGGCCACGCCGAACATCAACACGAAGCCTGAGGCGAAGATAATCGCCATACAGGCGGCCGCGAGCGGGTGATACCACTGGACGAAGCGCAGCCATCGGTCCGTCCCCATCGCCCCAGACCAGCCAGCCAACAGCAGCGGACCCGCCCAGAGCGCGATCCCGATCAGATGCAGCGTCTGCGCCAGGATCCCCCATGTCCCGTACAGCGATGCAACATGGCTGGACCAGCCCTGGACCGTGATCAGCAAGAAGACGAGCAGCAGGATGAACTGCCGCAGCCCTGGGCCTGGCTTCCGTTCGTTGCGCAGGATCAAGACCGTAAGCGCCAGCGACAGGACGACGGTGATCAGATACGCCTTGCCTTCGGTGAAGCCGGTTATCACTTCGCGGAACGTCGACCAATAACCGAGATCCTCAGCAAAAAATCCGACAATCCGCAAGACCGGGAACAGCCCGAAAAAACCGATGCCAAGCGCCGCTCCCGCAATCAGACGAACAGGCAAACGATCGACCGGCCGATCCCGGTCCGGGACGACGCCAAGCAAAACATAACCTGCAACGATAGCAAGACAGCTATAAAGGAATGGCTCTGCAATCCAGTACCACATCTATTGTTTCCTCCCGTTGCCTCCGTTGCGTTTGGCTCTGACGACGGAGAGGGTGCCAAGGCTGATGCCGATGAGTGCGGCGCCGAGGCCAATCCATACCGCGCTGTTGTTGCCCGAGGATTCTTCTTCCTTGGCTTCCTCTTCATCTTGGGACGGCTGTGTCTCATTGTTCGCAGGGGCAGCGTCCTCCGTCGTATCCGGGGTCGACTCTGCCGTCGTCGTATCCGGGGCCTGCTCTGCAGGCGACGTCTCCTCGACAGGCCCAGGTTCCTCAGCCGGCGCTTGTACAGGAGCATTCAGTGTGAAGCTATATTGGCTCTCGATTGGATGGCCGTCCTCGCCGACGATCTTCCAGGCCACGGTATAGTCTCCGTTCGGCAGCGGCTCGCTGAGCCCGCTGCGCAAATATTGGCCGTCGATCTCGATTGATCCAATCGGCTGCTCTTCGCCGTTCAGCAGCAGCTTAAACGTGCTCAGTGGCTCAACATCCGTGTTGAACTTTAACTCGATGTTCGTGAGCTCCTCCGTCACAGTCGAATCTGGCTCCGGCGTCGCCGACGACAGTGTCGTATGCGCTTGCGCCGTACCGAGACCGAGCAGTCCGCCCAGCAGGATCGTTACTGCGAAGAACGCAATCATACGATAGGTCCGTTTCATTTCCTTATCTCACTCCTTCTTGGGTAAGCAACGCGTTTTATTATAGCAGATTTTAAGAGAGATGAACTACGACGATATTTTGAACAATCCAACATATGAACATTCGTTCACACATTTGCATATGCTGATCCGGGATGCTGCAGCTGGTAGCAAGCGCGCGATGACCGACATATTTTGAAGCACTGCCCTCGATGCTTCATAGCTTGTAGATTGTCTGGGCAAGATAGAATTTGACAAGTTTTGCAGATCGGTATATCATATGAGCAAATGTTCATGTATTAATCGAAAGAAGGTGACTCGCGTGAACGAGTATCGCATCAAAGGCCTCTCCTGCGCCGGCTGCGCCCAACGCATCGAGGATGAAATCAAACGTCTGGACCATGGCGACGAGACACGACTAAGCTACAACTCCGGCCGACTCACAGTCAATCCCCAAGTGTCGATGAAGGAAGTGAAGCGCATCCTCAGGTCGGATGGCGCCTACATCGCAGCCACCCTCTCGCTCGACGAGACCGCAGCAGCCAGCGAACACGGACATGCTGCATCTGGCACAGGTCATGCCCATAACCACGCTGACGACCACAACCACTCGAATGGAGACGACGGACACAACCATGGACACGCTCACGCGCATAAGGACGGCGGTCACAACCAAGATCATAGCCATACGCATGGGAACGCCGGACAATCGCACGCTCATGCACATGATGACGGGCACGGACATGACCACAGCCATGAGGGCGGCAATAACCGTATGCTGTGGCTGCTCGTCGTCTCCTCGGTCATCTACGCTGCCGCCCTGTTGCTCGACGGGACGCTCGAACGCTGGGCCGTCATCCCGCTCTATCTCGCAGCGACGGCGATCAGCGGCTATACGACGTTCTGGCGCGGGCTGAAAAACCTGGCCCGGTTCAAGTTCACCATCGATACGCTGATGACAATCGCCCTGATCGGCGCAGTCGCGATCGGCGAATGGAAGGAAGCGACGCTGGTCGCCATCCTGTTCGGACTGAATGAGCTGCTCGAGGGCTACGGCATGGAGCGAGCCCGCCGCTCCATGGAGTCGCTGCTCCAAGTCGCTCCCAAAGAAGCGACCCGCGTCGAGGACGGCCGCGAGTCCGTCGTGCCGATCGCCTCGCTGCGTGCGGGCGATCTGGTCAAGATCAAGCCAGGCGAGAAGATCCCCTCTGACGGCGTCGTGGAGGACGGCAAGAGCTCAGTCAATGAGGCTGCCATCACCGGCGAGTCGTTGCCAGTCGAGAAGTCGGCGGGCGAGAGCGTCTACGGCGGCGCAATCAACAACGAAGGGCTGCTGTTTGTGCGTATAACGAAGGCCTACGAGGACTCGTCGCTGGCCAAGATTCTGCATCTCGTGCAGGAAGCGCAGGAGACCAAGACGCCAACCGAGCAGTTCATTAACCGTTTCGCCAAATATTACACGCCGCTCATCATGCTCGTAGCCTTGCTGGTCCTCCTGGTCCCTCCCCTGCTGCTCGGCGGAGACTGGCAGACCTGGCTCTACCAAGGGTTATCCGTCCTCATCGTCGGTTGCCCGTGCGCCCTTATCCTCTCCTCGCCGATCGCGATCGTCTCCGGGATTACCCGCAACGCGCGCAACGGCGTGCTCGTCAAGGGTGGCGTCTTCCTGGAGCAGCTCGGCAAGATCGATACGCTGGCCTTCGACAAGACCGGCACGCTGACCAAGGGCGAGCCGCATGTCGCCCGTACCGAGAGCTATGACGACGCTCGCTTCCTGACGATCGCCGGATCGATCGAGCAATCGTCCTCTCACCCGCTGGCCAAGGCGATCATGCGCGAGGTGGCTGCACGCCAGACCGAGCTGCTCGCTGCCGAGGAGCTCGAGACGCTGGGCGGACGCGGCATCCGGGCCCGCATCGACGGCGAGACGTACTGGCTCGGCAACGAGGAGAGCATCGCCCACATCGACATCCCGGCCGAGGTGCAGCGCGCGATCGAGGATTTCAAGCAGGAAGGCTTGACACTCGTGCTGCTGGCCGATGAGCATCGCATACTCGGCATGTTCGGCATCGCCGACGAGATCCGGCCAGAGAGCCGCAGCGTCATCGCCGCCCTGCACAAGCTGGGTATCCGGCGCACCGTCATGCTGACCGGCGATCATCGCCGCACCGCCGAGAAGGTCGCAGGCGCGGTCGGCGTCACCGACTACTATGGCAATCTGCTGCCCGAGGACAAGGTGACCCGGATCAAGGAGCTGGCAGCCAACGGCCGCGTCGCCATGATCGGCGACGGCATCAATGACGCCCCGGCTCTCGCATCGGCGCAGCTCGGCATCGCGATGGGCAAGGGCACCGACAGCGCCATCGAGACGGCAGACATCGTGCTCATGCAGGACCATCTCGGCAAGCTGCCGGAAGCGGTCTCGATCGCCCGTCGCGTCAACCGGATCATCCGCTTCAACATCGGCGTCTCGCTCGGGCTGAAGCTGATCGCGCTGCTGCTGACGATCCCCGGCTGGCTCACGCTCTGGATCGCCATCCTCTCGGATATGGGAGCGACCATCTTCGTCACGCTGGTTAGCCTGACGATCCTGATCCAGCTTCGGCGACCGGACGAACAGCGACATCTGGCCTGACCTGAATGTTCGGATCTCCTTGCGTTTGCTTACGACAGCCCCGCCTTGATGCGGGGCTGCTGTGTATCTGACAGTTTACAGAATCGTCCATCCTGTGCTACATTTTGGACAACGATATTATTAGAGGGAGGGCAAAAGGACATGTGGCATCATTATAACCTTGCAAGTTATGAGCTTCGCTCCATGCAAAGTCTGTAGAATGAATACAGTGGTTCTTTGTATGGAGCGGCTTTTCTAAACCGCTGAGCATGGACGAGAAGCGTTCAACGTTCATTATGCAGACTTTGCATCCTGTTCATCGAATTCAGGTGAAGGAGCGAAGTCTATGAAATATGTATCTGCAAACGATATCCTGCCGGAAGCGCTGCTGCTCGAGGTACAAAAATATGTCCAAGGCACCACCCTCTACATCCCCTCCCCCAAGCAACGCAAAAAAAAGTGGGGCGAGATGTCCGGGCAACGCGCCTATTTGAAGGAACGAAACGAACAGATTCGTCGGCAATTTCAACAAGGCAAAGGCGTTGAAGAGCTGGCCGAAACTTTTTTTCTGTCCCTGGACAGCATAAAAAAAATCGTCTACCGCAAGCAGGTATGACGCAAGAGCCCGCGTGAGACACGCGGGTTTTTTATATTGTATGGACTTTGCAGGAAGTGCAACAATATCCAAGTGCTTACGTCTAATTAGCTGAAACCATCAATTTGTGAAGGAGAATTTAGAGTGAATAACACCAATCAAATGAAACGTACGAAGGTATTACTCATGACCATTACGATCTTAATGTTGCTGGTCGGCTGCCAAAACAACAATGTGCCTGCTGAATCTATGACTCCCCGCACGGACTCGGGTTCAACAGCGACTTCAACGTCGCCTCAAACACCTTCCAAGACACCAAGTCCGACACAAAACGGAGAAACGGAAACATTTGTTCGTGGCGAACTCAAACTTGAGGTAACAAATGTCTACGAAGTTCGAACCGAAAGCATGAAAGATGACGGAGGAAATCCACATGAATACAGTGTTTTTGTCTGCTATCCCGGCGCAACTGTTACCGTATTAAGCGCCGATATGAGTGATAGCACTCTCTCTGCCGATGGAAAGCCTCATCCAAATTGGGGTGTGCTTCTGGCGTCTGGCGAACGTATAGAGATCGTGGATGACATGGATTCATTTCCTATCTCCTCAGATATGCTCGGCATTTATAACCTCGAATCGAGCATGTATGTTTTAGAATTAGAGAGTAAAAATGACTGAAAATCTAACGGAAACTACGGTTATACATGTTCTTTGCCTAGCATCACGCCCGTTCTGCACTTAAACTTAGGCTAAAGAACAGGATGCTTGATAGGAGGCACAACATGAATACCCACTTAACATCAATCCAGCAACTATTCGAGGAGACCTTGCAGGACAACATGCTCGGTCTCTATGTGTACGGCTCGGTAGCGATGAACTGCTTCAACCCTACGCGCAGCGATATCGATCTGCTGATCGTCGTCAAGGCGCGCTTGAAGGATCACGATATAACCTCCTTGACGCAGCGACTGCTGGCGTTGCGCGACACGATGACGCCAGGCATTGAATGCAGCGTGATGCTGGAAGAGCACCTCTTCCGCCTCGTTCACCCGACGCCGTGCGAATATCACTTCTCGGATTATCACCTCGAACGGTATCGCTCCGATCCCGACTACCGTATCGTTCGTTATGAGGACCCCGATCTGGCGTCGCAGGCGACGATGGCCTATCTCAGAGGCATCACCTTGTACGGCAAACCCTTGGCCGAACGCTACCCGGTGCCTGACGAGCGCGCCTACATGGCCTCCATCCTCCACGACATCGAGGATGCCGACTCGGCGATCTTATCGAATTCGCTATACACCGTGCTGAATCTATGCCGCGTCCTTTATTATGTAAGGGAAGGCGCATTCGCCTCCAAAAAAGAAGGCGGCGAGTGGGCGCTGACGACGCTGCCCGCCAACTATCGCCCGATGGTGCAGATGTACGTAAATGCCTATACAGGCCCGAGTCCCGAAGAAAAGGCTGATCCCGCTCAGCTTGCAGAGTTTGCTGCTTATATGTGTCGAGAGATCGATCATTTGCTGGAATCGCGAACCTAGACGCTCCACATAACGATCCAACCGCTCGCACATCAGCTGGACGGGCGCAGGATGGCGAAGTTGATGCGCTCGCCTGCTATAGTCGCCCCCCGGGGCAGCCGACTGGAGGATCCATTTTCGGGTTGCTTCATTATCCTTTCCAAGGCGAGCTATCCTCGGTAGAATGGAAGATGGCTCAAGTCCAAGGGGAGGTTGCGCAACAATGAGAGATAGAATGGAGCGGCACCAGATCGCCGTATACGCCATCGTACTGCTATTGGCCGGCCTGTTCGGCTCGTTCTGGCCCGCTGTCGGATCGCGCATGGACGGAGCGATCCCACCATTGATCGGCGTGCTCCTGTACGGGATGTTCGCGCAGCTGCCATTCTTCCGGCTGCGCGAGGCGTGGGGCGACCGGCGATTCATGCTGGCGTTGTTGCTCGTCAATCACCTGCTCGTCCCGGTACTCGTCTGGGGACTGGCACAGCTGCTGCCCGGCGATCCGGCACTGCTGCTGGGCGTCTATCTCGTGCTGCTCGCCCCGTGTATCGACTATGTGATCGTCTTCGCTCATCTAGGAGGGGGAGACGCGCGTCTCATGCTGCTGGCGACGCCGTTGTTGTTCGTCAGCCAGATGCTGCTCCTGCCTGTGTATCTTTGGCTATTCCTCGGCAGCGAAGCGGCTGCGCTGATCGAGCCTGGCCCCTTCCTCGAGGCGTTCGCGGCGCTGATCCTGCTCCCCTGCCTGGCTGCGCTCGCTACCCAGTGGTGGAGCCGTCGCCGTCCAGCCTCGGGAGAGCCGCTGCTCGCAGCAACCGCCTGGCTGCCGGTGCCGCTGATGGCAGCCGTATTGTTCGTCGTCGTCTCCTCGCAGGCCAGCCGCATCATCGATTCCTGGGAGATGATCGTCCTGGCGGTCCCGATCTATATCGCGTATATGGCGGCGACGCCCTTCCTCGCCCGCTGGATCGCGTGGCTCTTCCGCTTGAGCGCTCCCGGCGGCCGCACCTTAATCTTCAGCGCCGGGACGCGCAACTCTCTGGTCGTGCTGCCGCTCGCTCTGGCGCTGCCCGAGCCGACCGACTCGCTGGTCGCAGCGGTTATCGTCACGCAGACGCTCGTCGAGCTGGCGGGCGAGCTCGTCTACATCCGCTGGATGCCGAAGCTGTACTCGGGACGCCACCAATAAGACAACAGGCCTGGCGCATGCGCCAAGCCTGTCTGTTATATCAGATCGTCTCGTCAGATCACCGCGATCGCATCGCCGATCGACTGCTTGCCCGAGAGCAGGTCGTACGCCTGCCGGTAGGTCGCAGGCGCTTCGAGGACGGCGGCGATCACGCCTGCTACGTCCTCGCGCGGGATCGTGCCGCCTGTCGTAGCTGGCTCGATGCTGATCATCCCCGTGCCCGGCTCATCGGTCAGGCCGCCGGGACGCAGGATCGTGTAGTCCAGCTTGCTGGCGGTCAACAGCCGGTCGGCATAGTGCTTGGCGACGTAGTAAGGCCGGATTGACTCATGCCAGCGCTCGCGCTGCTCGGCCCCAAGCGCGCTCACCATGACGAAGCGCCGCACACCGGCTTGCTCAGCAGCCTCGATTAGCTTGACAGCACCGTCGAGGTCGATGAGCAGCGTCTTGTCGTAGCCGGTCTTGGCCCCGGAGCCTGCCGTGAAGACGATCGCGTCACAGCCGCGAACCGCGGCCGCCAGCTCGTCCACGCCAGCTTCGAGGTCGGCAACGATACTCTCGACGCCCGATGCCCGATATCGCTCAGCCTGCTCCGGCTTGCGCACCATCGCGATCGGCGTATGCTTGCCGCCGGTCTTCAGCATCTCGACGAGCAGACGGCCGATCTGGCCGTTCGCCCCCGCTACTAGCACCTTCATGTTCACCACTGCCCTTCATAGATTTTGGTACCGAAACCGAGGAAGTCCTCGGTGACTCATCCTGCCGCTCCATCCGTTAGCGCTGGCCGACAATTCCCCGGAAGAATGCATCGCTCGCCGCAATCGCCTGCTCCAGCGCATCCGTCGTCTCCGTAAAGGGATGTCTGGCGCCGAAGGTGTGATCCGCGCCCTCCAGCTCCACGAATCGTTGCTGCGAGGCCGCCGCGCGCAATGCCTCGAAGCCGTCGAGCAGACGCTGCGCGTCCGTCTTGCCCTGGATGAAGAGCATCGGCGTTGCCGCCTCCGCTGCCCGGGCAGGAATAGCGAAGCGCTCTCGATGACGATCGAGATCCTCATAGAACACCGCTTCAATCGGCATCTCCTGCTTGGTGCGCGCATTGGCCACATATCCGACGCCCTCGCGCAGCACCTGCTCCCGGAACGCAGGCCCGAACAGATCGGCGTGGCCGATCCCATTCCAGGCGACAACACCGCGTAGTCGGTCCGGGTGATCTGCTGCGAAGATGACGCTATTGCCGCCGCCCCGGCTATGTCCCAAGAGCAGCAGCTCCTCGCGCGCCATCCGTTCGCTCAACGGCAGCCGTCCGGCTGCGACTGCATCGACGACCGCTGCCAGATCGGCTTGCTCGCGGGAGTAAGTGTTGCGACCGAAGCGCTCGAGCTCGTCAAAATCCCGCGCTGCCACACCGTTATGCGAGAAGTTAAAGGTCACCGC
>Ga0160464_100731_pt1 | contig 18741 bp, 12 predicted proteins | sample HID1971I_E11MG_FD_108275 | JGI IMG/M metagenome (GOLD analysis project Ga0160464, IMG submission 108275) | Enriched millipede-associated microbial communities from UW Madison campus, WI, USA - HID1971I_E11 MG | ecosystem: Host-associated > Arthropoda: Insects > Digestive system > Unclassified ... | reverse complement strand
CGTCGCCAGGGTGCGCAGGTGGCCGGCCATCGCGGTCAGCGTGCGCCCCGCCGTGAGACCGAGCACATCACCCTCGGTGACGATCTCGCTGAGAAGATCGGCGGCCGCACGTCCCAGACGATCCTGGATCAGGTCGGGCGTCGTCCCCGGGGTGATCACCGCGAGAGCGCGGGTCAGACCGAAACGCGCGCGCAGCTGCATCGACAGGTCGAGATCCAGGGAGTCCGGAGCCTCGATCGTGATCTTCACGAGCCCCTGCTCGAGCGCATCCTCCAGCATCCGGGCGATCTTGAAGCGGGAGAGACCGAGCTCTTCGGCGATCTCGATCTTCGTCCGCCCGTCCAGGTAGTGCCGGCGTGCGACGTGCGAGATCCGCACCAGCTCATCGGGTCCCATGTCGCCTCTTCCCCTCGCGTCGGTCAGGTCCGATCAGCATATCCCGGTTCCGGCGGTCGCGCTCATCTGAGCGGTCAGTTGTCTCATCCGTCGAGCATGGCTAATGTCGGTCGAGCAATCACGACTGCACGACCGCACCGCCGCACCACGAGGAGCCCGATGAAGCGCACTGACCTGCCGACGACCATGCGTGCGAGCGTATTGGTGCGAGCCGGCGAGCTCACGGTCGAGACCCGCCCCGTTCCAGCCCCGGCCGCCGATCAGGTGATCGTCCGGGTCAACGCGGTCGGCATCTGCGGCTCGGACGTCCACTACTTCCACGAAGGACGCATCGGCGACTTCGTCGTCGAGGAGCCGCTCGTGCTCGGCCACGAGGCCGGCGGCACGATCGTGGCGGTCGGCACCGACATCGACGACTCCCGCGTGGGCGAGCGCGTCTCGATCGAGCCGCAGCACCCGTGCCGCGTGTGCGAGTTCTGCCGCAGCGGCCGCTACAACCTCTGCCCGCAGATCGAGTTCTACGCCACCCCGCCGATCGACGGCGCGTTTGCCGAATATGCCGCGATCCAGGGCGACTTCGCCTACGCGGTGCCCGACTCCGTGAGCGACGACGCCGCGGCGCTCATGGAGCCGCTGTCGGTCGCCATCGCCGCCGTGCAGAAGGCGGGCGTGCGCCCGGGGAGCCGGGTGCTCATCACGGGAGCCGGCCCCATCGGCATCGTCACCGCGCAGACCGCGCGGGCATTCGGCGCGACCGAGATCGTGATCAGCGACCCGATGGCCGAGCGTCGCGAGGTCGCCCTCCGGTTCGGCGCGACCGAGGCCGTCGACCCTGCCGCCGGTCCGCTCGGCTCGGGGTACGACTCGTTCATCGACGCCTCCGGCTCCCCCGTCGCCGTGAAGCAGGGCATCTCGGCCCTGAAACCCGGCGGCGTCGCCGTGCTGGTGGGCATGGGCGCCGACGAGATCGCACTCCCCGTCTCCACGATCCAGAATCGCGAGCTGATCGTGACCGGCATCTTCCGCTACGCGAACACCTGGCCCACCGCGATCGAGCTGGTCGCCTCCGGCGCCGTCGACCTCGATGCCCTGGTCACCGGCTCGTTCGGACTCGCCGAGGTGCGCGAGGCACTCGACTCCGCCTCGCACCCCACGACGCTGAAGAGCATCGTGCGCCCCGACCGCGAGCACGCGAGAGAATCATGACCGACCTCGGACACACAGGGAACATCGCCCTCGACGAGCAGCCCGACATGCTCGCGTGCGTCGACATCCGCAAGGCGTTCGGCGGGGTGCCCGTGCTCAAGGGCGTGGGTCTGCATCTCGTGCCCGGCACCGTCACCGCGCTCGCGGGAGAGAATGGCGCCGGCAAGTCGACGCTCATGAAGATCGCCTCCGGGCAGATGAAGGCCGATGCCGGGCGTGTGCTCGTGCGCGGCGAAGAGCTCACCGCAGGTTCTGCCCGCGACGCCCACCAGCGCGGCATCGCCATCGTGCCCCAGGAGCTCGCCTCGATCCTGGACACCACGGTGTACGAGAACATCTTCGTCGGTCGAGAACTCCGGGGCCGATTCGGCCTCGTCGACCGGCGCCGCATGGCGAGGGAGGCCAGGGAGATGCTCGCCGAGTTCGGCGTCGACATCGACCCCAAGGCGCGCATGGGATCGCTGCCGGTGGGACTGCGCCAGATCGTCGAGATCGTCAAGGCCACCAGCACCGGTGCCCGGGTGCTGCTGCTGGACGAGCCCACCAGCGCGATCGCCGAACGGGAAGTCGCCCGTCTGATCGAGAGCATGCGCATGCTGCGCGACCGCGGCGTCGCGATCCTCTTCACCACGCACAAGATGGAGGAGATCCGCGCGATCGCCGACCGGGTCGTGGTGCTCCGCGACGGCGGCCTGGTCGCCGATGAGCCGCTCTCGGAGCTCAGCGACGACGACATCGTCACCGCGATGATCGGGCGGGAGCTCGAGGATCTGTTCCCCGACCTGCGGCCGGCCTCCGACGACATCGCCCTCTCGGTGCGCGGGCTCGAGTACACGCCGGCCCCGCAGCCGGTCGACCTGCAGGTGCGGCGCGGCGAGATCGTCGGGCTCGCGGGCCTCGTCGGCGCCGGACGCACCGAGCTCATCGAGGCCCTCTTCGGGGTGCGCTCCTCGACGGCGGGCGAGATCACGGTCGGCGGCAGCCGCGTGCGCCGCGGCCGCCCCGCCGACGCGATCACGGCGGGCATGGCCCTCGTGCCCGAAGACCGCAAGGGCGCGGGAGCCGTGCTCAGCATGGACATCCTCGCCAATGCCACACTGCCGCGCATGGGCCAGTTCTCCGTCGCCGGGTGGCTCAAGGGACGCAGCCGCGTGGACGCCGTCTCCGAGGTGATGAGCTCGGTGCGCCTGCGCAGCCGCGGCCTCGGACAGCTCATGGAGACGCTCTCGGGCGGCAACCAGCAGAAGGTCGTGCTCGCCCGCTGGCTCACCGGCGAGGTCAAAGTCCTGCTGCTCGACGAACCGACCCGCGGCGTCGACATCGGCGCCCGCAGCGAGATCTACCGCATCATCACCGACCTCGCGGCTTCCGGCATGGCCGTGGTCATGGCCTCGAGCGACATGCCCGAGATCCTCGCCCTGTCGCACCGCGCCCTCGTGCTCAAGGACGGCGGCGTGGTGGCCGAGCTCGACCGCGCCTCGCTGCAGCAGCCCGACGTGCAGGACCGCATCTTCCGACTCGCGAGTGGACTCGACATCTCCGACATGCCGTCGAGCACCACGCCTTCCGGTACCGCCCCTTCCGCAAAGGACGACCAATGACCGACACCCGCACCGCCGCGCAGACCTTCGTGCCCGAGTCGGAAGTGAAGCGCTTCAGCCCGACCTGGTTCGGCGACCTCGCGATCCGCTACGCGATGGTGATCGTGATGGTGCTCATCATCGCGTTCTTCCTCTACCGCAGCGCGCGCTTCGGCACGGTCGACAACCTGCAGACGATCCTGGTCGCTGCGGCCCCGTTCGCCCTGATCGCACTCGGACAGACACTCGTGATCCTCACCGGCGGCATCGACCTGTCGGTCGGCAGCGTGATCGCCGCGGCCGCCGTGTTCGGCAGCCTCACCGCCAAGGCCTTCCCCGATCAGATCTGGCTCGCGATCGTCGCCGGCGTCGTGGTGGGCTTCATCGCCGGCGCCATCAACGGCTTCGTGGTTTCGGTGATCAAGGTGCCCCCGTTCATCGCGACACTGGGCATGCTGACGCTCGCGTCCGGCGTCGCCTACGTCGCGGGCAACGGCGCCCCCATCACCGGGCTGCCGGCCGACTTCTCCCGCATCGCCAACGCCCAGTTCGGCGGCCTCACGCTGCCGGTCATCCTGATGATCGTCGGAATCCTGGGGCTTGCCATCGTGATGCGCCGCACCACCTGGGGCATGCGCGTCTACGCGATCGGCGGCAACCCCGTCGCCGCCGGTATCGCGGGCATCAACGTGGGCCGCACCATCTTCAGCGTGTATGCCATCTCCGGCATGCTCGCCGGCATCTCCGGCGTCATGCTCGCCAGCCGCGTCACGCTCGGGGCACCGAACCTCGGTGTCGGCTACGAGCTCGACGCGATCGCGGCCGTCGTGATCGGCGGGGCGAGCCTGCTCGGCGGACGCGGTTCCATCTGGGGCACGGCCCTCGGCCTGCTCCTCATCCAGACCCTCAACAACGGCCTCGACATCCTGACCGTCCCCGCCTACTGGCAGAAGGTCATCAAGGGCGTGCTCATCGTCGCGGCGGTCGCCGTGGACGTGTGGGCGACTCGACGACGAAGCCGTTAGCCATCGAAGAAGACCCTGCTTCATCGCACCACCCAACGAGAGGAATCCCATGTTCACCAAGAAGAGCCGCATCGCCGCGGCTTTCGCCGTCACCTCCGTCGCCGCGCTGATGCTCGCCGGGTGCGGCGCCGGCGACCCGAACGCGAACGCCGGCGGCGGAGACGACAGCGGCCAGGAGCGCATCACCATCGGCGTGAGCGTCTACGACATGTCGTCGTTCGTCACCGAGGGCAAAGAGGGCATCGAGCGCTACGCCGAGGAGAACAACATCGAGATCCTGTGGAACTCCGCGGGTCTCGACGTCAACACCCAGGCGAGCCAGGTCGACCAGTACGTCACCGCCGGCGTCGACGCGATCGTGGTCATCCCGGTGCAGGCCGACTCGCTGCAGCCGCAGATCGCCGCCGCGAAGGCCGCCGACATCCCCTTCTTCGACGTGAACGCGTCGCTCAACAGCGAAGACCTCACCGGCTCGGTTCAGCCCGACGACGTGGCTGCCGGCGAGCAGGAGGCGCAGATGATGATGGACGCCCTCGGTGGGACGGGCAACGTCATCATCCTGCAGGGGCCGCTCGGAGGATCGGGCGAGATCAACCGCGGCAAGGGCATCGACAACGTGCTCGCCGAGAACCCCGACGTGAAGGTGCTCGCCAAGGACACGGCGAACTGGAAGCGCGACGAGGCCGTCAACAAGGTCAGCAACTGGATCTCGGCCTTCGGCGACGACATCGACGGCGTGATCGCCCAGAACGACGACATGGGCCTCGGCGCCCTGCAGGCCCTCAAGGAAGCCGGCATGACCGACGTGCCGATCGTGGGCATCGACGGCATCGCCGACGGCCTCGAAGCCGTCAAGAACGGCGACTTCATCGGCACCTCGCTGCAGAACGGCACGGTCGAGCTGTCGGCCGGCGTCGCCTACGCCGCAGCCATCGTGCGCGGGGAGGACGTCAAGGAGAACCCCATCTACCTGATGCCCGCGATCACGAAGGACAACGTCGATGAGGCGATCGGCCACGTGGTCACGGAGCGCGACGCGTTCCTGAAGAACCTCAGCGAGATGACCAACAAGAACCTCAAGAGCGGCAACATCGCTTATGAGGGTCTCACCGGCCAGTCGGAGTGACGGACGGACCCGAGCCGCGAGGATGCTTCGGCGTCTTCGCGGCTCGGGTCGTTCACGGATGAGGGAGAAGCGGATGCGGTCGACATACGTCGCCGGGGTGGATTCGTCCACGCAGAGCTGCAAGGTGACCGTGCATGATGTGGCGACCGGGGAGGTCGTGCGCACCGGACGAGCGTCGCATCCGTCCGGCACGGAGGTCGATCCCGAGGCCTGGTGGACGGCCCTGCAGCAGGCGATCGTCGACGCCGGCGGACTGGACGACGTCGCCGCGATCTCGATCGCCGCGCAGCAGCACGGCCTCGTCGCACTCGACGCCCAGGGGAACGTCGTCCGCGACGCCCTGCTCTGGAACGACGTGCGCAGTGCGGATGCGGCGGCGGCGCTCGTCGCGGAGGTCGGCGCCCAGGACTACGCGCGCCGGGTCGGAGTCGTCCCCGTGGCGTCGTTCACGGGCGCCAAGCTGCGGTGGTTGCGGGACCAGGAGCCGACGAACGCGGCCAGGGTCGCCGCCGTCGCCCTCCCCCACGACTGGCTCTCCTGGCGACTGCGTGGCTACGGGCCCGTCGGTGCGTCCGACCTCGGTCCCGACCTCGACGCCCTCGCCACCGACCGCTCCGACGCGAGCGGCACCGCGTACTGGAGCGCGTCCACCGGCACCTACGACCGGGACCTGCTCGAGCGCACGTTCGGTCGCGTCCCGCTCCTCCCCCGCGTGCTCGGGCCGGCCGAGCGGATGGGGGTCACACCCGCGGGTGCCGTGGTCGGTGCCGGACTGGGCGACAACGCCGGCGGTGCACTCGGGCTCGGCGCCCGACCCGGCGACGCGGTGATCTCGATCGGTACGAGCGGCACGGTCTTCGCCGTCTCCGAACGCCCCATCGCCGATCCGACAGGAGTCGTGGCGGGCTTCGCCGACGGCAGCGGCCATCACCTGCCTCTCGTCGCCACGCTCAATGCGGCGCGCGTGCTCGATGCCGTGGCCGGGCTGCTCGGCGTCGATCACGGCGAACTCGCCCGCCTGGCGCTGGAAGCCGAACCCGGAGCGGACGGCCTGGTGCTGCAGCCCTACTTCGAGGGGGAGCGCACCCCGAACCGCCCGGATGCCACGGCCACCCTGTTCGGCATGTCGCTCGCCTCGACGCGGCGCGAGACGCTGGCCCGCGCCGCGGTGGAAGGGCTGCTGTGCGGTCTCGCCGACGGCCTCGACGCCATCCGTCGGTGCGGGGTGCCGGCCACGCGCATCCTGCTCATCGGCGGGGCCGCGCGCAATCCGGCCGTCGCGCAGATCGCCGCGCAGGTGTTCGACGTGTCGATCGTGGTTCCGGGCATCGACGAGGCCGTCGCCCGGGGTGCCGCGGTGCAGGCGGCCTGGGCCCTCACCGGCGAGCGCCCGTCGTGGGACGACGGCGATGCGCGGTCCTTCGCGGTCGACCACCACCCGATCATCCGGCAGCAGTATGCCGCCCGCGCCTGAGCACGGGCGGCATACCGATCTCCGTCGGCGTCGAGATCAGGCCCCCCAGCCGGCCTGGACACCTCCCACACGCTCGGCGGCGATCCTCTGCTGGTAGCCGGAGGCGAGGTAGGCGGCCATCGGGTCAGCGGGAAGACCGCGCGACTCGCGCCACTCGGCGAGGGCCGGACGCACATCGGTGTAGAAGGCGTCCATGAAGACGGCGTTCGCGGCGAGCACGTCGCCCGACCTCTGCACGGCGGCGAGCGCGTCGCGGTCGACGAGCAGCGCGCGAGCGGTCATCTCCTGCACGTTCAGCACCGAGCGGATCTGGCCGGGGATCTTGTCCTCGACGTTGTGGCACTGGTCGAGCATGAACGCCACGTCGGGGTTGTTCAGACCCCCGCCGCGGATGACTTCGAAGAGGATGCGGAACAGCTGGAACGGGTCGGCCGCCCCCACGATCAGGTCGTCGTCGGCGTAGAAGCGCGAGTTGAAGTCGAACGATCCGAGCTTGCCGAGGCGCAGCAGCTGCATCACGATGAACTCGATGTTCGTGCCGGGGGCGTGATGGCCCGTGTCGAGGCACACCATCGCCTTGTCCCCCAGGGCGCTCACCTGGGCGTACGAGGTGCCCCAGTCCGGGACGTCGGTGTGATAGAACGCCGGCTCGAAGAACTTGTACTCCAGGACCAGGCGCTGGTCGTCGCCGAGGCGGTCGTAGATCTTCTGCAGCGAGTCCTGCAGGCGGTCCTGACGCCCGCGCATGTCGGCCTGGCCGGGGTAGTTCGACCCCTCGGCCAACCAGATCTTGAGGTCACGGCTGCCGGTCGCGTCCATCACGTCGATGCAGGTGAGATGGTGGTCGATCGCCTTCTGGCGGATGGCGGGGTCTTCGTGCGTGAGGGCGCCGAACTTGTAGTCGTCGTCCTGGAACGTGTTGGAGTTGACCGTGCCGAGCGTCACCCCGTGGTCCTCGGCGTGCTTTCTCAGGTCGGAGTACGAGTCCACCACGTCCCACGGGATGTGCAGCGCCACCGCGGGGGCGAGTGCCGTGTAGCGGTTGACCTGGGCGGCGTCGGCGATCTTCTCCCACGCATCCCGCGGGGTGCCCGGCGTTCCGAACACTTTGAAACGCGTGCCGGAGTTGCCGAAGGCCCAGCTGGGGAGCTCGATGCTCTGCTGCTCGAGGATGGCGAGGTTCAGAGGGGTGAGGATGCTCACGATGCACTGCTTTCGTTCTGGAGACCGGAGGAGGAGAGCTGGTCTTCGAGGTGGAACACCTCGGGAAGTGTGGGGGCGGCCTGGTCCGGTCGGCCGTCGAGGCCGACGAAGAAGCGGCCCATCTCGGCCTCCCAGCGCGCGGCGACGGGCGACGCGGCGAGATACGCCTGGGCCGCCGCGTCGTCATCGGTCTCGTAGTAGCCGATGAGCTCACCGTCGGGGGCGAGGAAGAGCGAGTAGTTGCGGCGTCCGGCCGCCGCGATCTCGGCGAGCATCTCGGGCCACACGGGCGCGTGACGTTCGCGGTACTCGTCCAGAAGCTCCGGTCGCACCTGGAGCTTCACGCATACGCGGGTCATGAGGGCCTTTCTGCGAGCGCCCGGCCGACCCACTGTGCCGGCCGGGCGCTCGGTGTTCATCAGAAGTCGAACTCGCCGATGTTGTCGGCGTTGAACACGAACGGGTCGCCGAGCAGCACGACACCGTCGTCGCCGACCGTGTACTCGCCGAGGTCGCCCGCGGTGAAGGTGTCACCCTTCTTGCCGGTGATGTCGCCCTCGATGAGCGCCTGCGCCGCGAAGGCCGCGAGGTAGCCGAGGTCTTCCGGGTTCCACAGGGCGAACGACGTGACGGTGCCGTCCTCGACGTACTCGCGCATCTGGTTCGGGGTGCCGAGACCGGTCAGGGCGACCTTGCCCTTGTAGTCCGAGGTGGACAGGTAGCGGGCGGCTGCGGCGATGCCGACCGTCGTGGGCGAGATGATGCCCTTGAGGTTCGGGTGGGTCTGCAGCAGGGCCGCGGTCTTGTCGAACGAGGTCTGGTCGTCGTCGTCGCCGTAGACGGTCTCGACGAGCGTGATGTCGGGGTAGTCGCTGGCGAGGTACTCCTTCATCAGGTCGATCCAGGCATTCTGGTTGGTCGCGTTGGCCGAGGCCGACAGGATCGCGATCTCTCCGGCGCCGCCGATCTGCTCGGCGATCTGGTCGACCTGCACCTTCGCGATGCCCTCGGAGTCCGCCTGGTTGATGAAGACGTCGCGGCATTCCGGGTTGGTGTCGGAGTCGAAGGTGACGACCTTCACGCCGCCGTCGCGCGCTTCGTTCAGCGCGTCGCAGATCGCCTTCGGGTCGTTCGCCGAGACGACGAGCGCTCCGACGCCCTGCTGCGTGGCGGTGTTGATGTAGCTGACCTGTGCGTCGGGGGTGGCCTCGGCCGGTCCGACCTCGGCGAACGTGCCGCCGAACTCCTCGACGGCCGCCTTGCCGCCCTTGCTCGAGGTGTCGAAGTAGGGGTTTCCGAGGTTCTTCGGCAGGAAGGTGATGGCGAGGTTGCCGTCTCCGCCGTCGCCGGCGCCGTCGTCGCCGCCGGTGCTCGCGCATCCGGACAGGGCGACCGCTGCGGCCACCGCGAGGGCGGCGAACGCGGTCACACGCTTGCGTGCAAACATCATTGTTCTGTTCCTTTCGTGAGGGGGTGCCGCGACTGCGGCGTCGGCGTCATGAAGCTGTGGGTGTGGCGCCGGTGGATGGACGTCCCGGCCGGCGACGGGTCTTCTGCAACCAGGCCAGGAAGCTTGCGGCCACCACCGAGACGACCAGGAGGGCGCCGGTGATGATGTTGATCACGTCGGAGGTCACGTTCATCAGGCGCAGCGCGCTGGCGAGCGAGCCGATGAGGAGGGCGGCGGCGACGACTCCGTAGATCTTTCCCCGTCCGCCGAACACCGAGACTCCGCCGAGGACGACCGCCGCGATCACCTGCAGCTCGAGCCCGGTGGCGTTGTCCCCTCGCGCGCTGCCGTAGCGGAGCGTGTAGAACACCCCGGCGAACGCGGCGACCACTCCGGAGAGCACGAAGAGGATGAACTTCGTCCGCTCCACGTGCACCCCCGAGAACCTGGCGGCGTCCTTCGAGAGACCGATCGCGTACACGCCGCGACCGAACGGCGTGTAGTGCAGCAGGAGGATGAAGCCCACCAGCAGGAGCAGGAAGGGGATCATGACCACGGGGATCGTGGTGCCTGCGAGCTTCGCCTTGGCGAGGTCTGTCCAGAACTCGGGGAACTCCGTGACCGCGGCCGTGCCGAGCAGGCCGACAGCGAGGCCGCGGAACAGCGCGAGCGTTCCGATGGTCACCGCGAGCGACGGCAGGCCGACGACGGTGACGAGGAATCCGTTGAAGGCTCCGCCGACCAGACCGACGAGCAGGGCCGCCAGGGCGGCGACCTCGAAGGGGATCCCGCCCTGCACCAGGGCTCCGGTGACGACGCTGGAGAGCCCGACCATGCTGCCGACCGACAGGTCGATCTCGCCGGTGATCATCACGAGCGTCATCGGCAGGGCGATCAAGAGGATCGGGGCGATGTCGAGGAGCAGGTAGGTCAGCGTGATCGGCTGTCCGAAGCCGCGGACGGTGCTCGCGGAGACGATGACGACGAGGACGAGCAGGGCGACGATCGCCATCTCCCTGGTCAGGAGGACGCGGCGCCAGAGCGGCTTGTCGAAGTCGCGGATGACCCGGGTGGTCGCGGTCGTGGTCGCGGCGGTCATGACTTGTCCCTCGCTTCGATGAGCCGTCGTTTCTGGCGGACGGCGAGGACGCGGTCGAGCACGATCGCGCCGATGATCAGGAGGCCGACGACGGCGCGCTGCCAGAAGTCGGGGATGCCGAGGATCGGAAGGGCCCGGTTGATCGTGAGCAGCAGCACCGCGCCGATCGCCGCGCCCCACACCGAGCCGATCCCGCCGGTGATGGCGACGCCGCCGATCACGGCCGCGCCCACCGCGTCGAGCTCCCATCCGGCTCCGGCTTGCGAGTTGATGGTGCCGTAGCGGGCGGCGTAGAACACTCCGGCGAGACCGGCGAGAGCGCCCGAGACGACGAAAGCGGTCAGCACGCGGCGGGTGACGCGGAGACCGTACAGCTCGGCCGCTGCGGGGTCGGAGCCGATCGCGTAGTACTCGCGGCCGCCGCGGGTGTTCTTCATGTACCAGGCGGCACCGGCGAGCACGATGAGGGCCACGATCGTGAGGATCGGGATGCCGACGAGCTGCCCGGTGCCGAGAGCCAGGAAGTCCTTCGGCATGTCGGAGGCGTTCACCCGGTCGCTGCCGGTCCACAGCACGTTGATGCCGCGGTAGGCGTAGAGCGTGCCGAGGGTGATCACCATGGCGGGCACCTTGGCGAAGGCCACCAGCGCGCCGTTGATGAGTCCGAGGAGGGCTCCGAAGACGACGGCCGCCACGACCACGATGACGATCGGGATGCCGGGGACGTCGATGAACAGGCGACCGGTGAGGTAGGCGGTGAGCCCCATGACCGAGCCGACCGAGAGGTCGACGTTGCGGGTGATGAGGACGATGGCCTGCCCGACGGCGACGAGCACGAGGATCGACGGTGTGAGGAGCAGGTCACGCCAGCCGTCGGGGCTGAACAGGAAGTTGGAGTTGTTCGTCGTGGCGGCGATGATCACGAGCGCCAGGGCGAGGAGGATGCCGAACTCCCGCGCCCTGCCGAGCGCGGAGAGCCTCTTCGTCATCGAGGAGACGGGGATGGCGGTGGTCACGAGGAGAGCTCCGATGCGTGCGTCGCGGCGTACATGACATTCTCGGAAGTGGCCTCCGAGCGGGCGATCTCTGCGGTGATCCGCCCCTCGCGCATGACGAGGACGCGGTCGGCCATGCCGAGCACCTCCGGCAGCTCGGACGAGATCATGAGGATTCCCATGCCCTGCCCCGCGAGCTCGGAGAGCAGCCGGTGCACCTCGGACTTCGTGCCGACGTCGATTCCGCGGGTCGGCTCGTCGATGATGAGGACCTTCGGCTTGGTCGCGAGCCACTTGGCGAGGACGACCTTCTGCTGGTTGCCTCCGGAGAGCGTGGCGGCGACCGTGTCGAGGGCGTGTGTCTTGACTTCGAGCCTGGTGGCCCATTCCCGGGCCGCGCGGTTCTCGATCCCCGTGGTGAGGAAGCCCAGCTTCGCGAGCTGGCGGCGGATCGAAAGGGTGATGTTGCCGCCGACGCCGGATTCGATCACGAGTCCCTGCTTGCGGCGGTCTTCGGGGACGAGCGCGAGGCCGGCGCGCATGGCGTCGGTGGGACGACCGCGGGGGATGCGGGCTCCCTGCATCGTGACGGTCCCCGCGCGGTAGGGGTCGACGCCGAAAACGGCACGAGCCACTTCGCTGCGGCCGGCGCCGACGAGACCGGCCAGGCCCACGATCTCGCCCGATCGCACGGTGAAGGAGATGTCGTGGAAGACGCCGGGGCTGGTGAGGTTCTCGACCTCGAGCAGCGGACCGCCGACCGAGGTCTCCTGCTTGGGGAACAGCTCGGTCACCTCGCGGCCGACCATCTGGTGCACGATCTCCTCGACCGAGGTGTCGGCGATCGCACTGGTGGCGATATAGGCGCCGTCGCGCATGACCGTGACCGTGTCGCAGAGGGCGAACACCTCGTCGAAGCGGTGCGAGATGAAGATGAGTGCGCGGCCCTCGTCGCGGAGGCTGCGTGCGATCGTGAAGAGACGCTCGACCTCGACGCCGGACAGCGCGGCGGTGGGTTCGTCCATGACGAGCAGGCTCGCGTCGAGGGAGACGGCCTTCGCGATCTCGATGACCTGCTGGTCGGCGATCGACAGTCCCTCCGCCGGACGGTCGGGATCGATGGTCACGCCCAGTCGGGTGAAGAGACGCTCGACCTCGTGCCGCATCGCCTTGCGGTCGATCCGTCCGAAGCGACCGGTCGGCTGGCGCCCCATGAAGATGTTCTCGGTGACGGACAGATCGGGGAAGAGCGTCGGTTCCTGGTAGATCACGGCGACGCCCGCGCTCTTCGACTGCGCGGTCGAGGAGAAGTCCACGTCTTCGCCGTGGAACCGGAACACCCCGTCGTCGCGCTGGTACAGACCGGCGACGATCTTCACGAGGGTGGACTTGCCCGCGCCGTTCTCGCCGACCAGGGCGTGGATGGAACCACCGTCGACCGACAGTGTTCCGGAACGGAGAGCGACCACCGCACCGAAAGACTTGCGGATGTCGCGGAGTTCGAGCGCCGGCGGAGCGCCGGGAACCCCAGAGGGAATCGTCATTGATCGGACCTAAACTGCAGGATCATCCCTGCGGATTGAATCGTTTTAAAGAGTGGAGCATCTGTAAATTACGACGCCCTTCGCCGCTTGTCAAGTCACGGATTGAGCAGTGGTACGTTTCAGGGAGAGGTTTCGCGGATGCCGCGGAAAGGAAAACGCCTTGGTCGTCAGTGTTCGAGATGTCGCTCTCGCCGCATCCGTCTCCGTCGGGACCGTCTCCAACGTCTTGAATCATCCGGACAAGGTCACCCCCGCCACCGTTGAACGTGTCACCGCGGCCATCGAGAAGCTCGGCTTCGTGCGCAACGACGCGGCCCGACAGCTCAGAGCCGGCCACAGCCGCTCGATCGGCCTCGTCGTGCTCGACGTGCGCAACCCCTTCTTCACCGACATCGCCCGCGGCGCAGAAGAACGAGCGGCCGAGGCCAAGATGACGGTCACGCTCGGCAACAGCGACGAGAAGATCGAACGCGAGCGCGCCTACATCGACCTGTTCGAAGAGCAGCGCATCGCCGGCCTCCTCATCTCCCCCCTCGCCGACGATCTGCCGCGTCTGCGCCGACTGCGCGACAGGGGCACGACCGTGGTGCTCGTCGACCGCGAAGTCGCCGACGAGAGCTTCTCCTCGGTCTCGGTCGACGACGTGGGTGGCGGCTACCTCGCCGTGCAGCACCTCGCGAGCCTGGGCCGACGGCGCATCGCCTTCGTCGGCGGCCCGATGGGTATCCGCCAGGTGGTCGACCGGCTCGAAGGCGCCAGCAGGGCGGCGAACGAGGCCGGGGTCTCGCTCGAGGTCATCCTGACCGACTCGCTGACCGTGCTCGCCGGCCGCGCCGCGGGCGAGACCCTCAGCGCACGTGCACCCGAAGACCGCCCCGACGCCATCTTCGCCGCGAACGACCTGCTCGCGATGGGAGTGCTGCAGGCGCTCATGATGCGCGGCAGCATCCGGGTCCCGGACGAGATCGCGCTCATCGGATACGACGACATCGACTTCGCGGCCGCGGCGGTCGTCCCCCTCTCCTCCATCCGCCAGCCCGCCGAGCTCATCGGATACACAGCCGTCGATCTGATGCTGCGAGAGGCGGGCGGACAGGCCGAGCGGGAGCGCGTCGTGTTCCAGCCGGAACTCGTCGTGCGGGATTCGACCTCTCGACCGCTCTGACCCACCCGGCCGGTGGTGCCCCGAGCACACCCGGGGCACCACCACCGCCTACCGCTTCACCTGCACGACTCGTCGCCGCCGCGTGAGCACGAGGAGCGCGGCTCCGAGGATCAGCAGCGCGCCGGCGCCGAGGGGCACCCAGATGTCTGCGGCGAAACCGGTCGCGGCGATCTGCGTGGGAAGCGTGACCGCTGCTCCGCCCTGCTCGACGAGCACGAGTGAGTGCGCACCACTCGGGAAGTCGGCGGGCACCGAGGCCAGCGCGGAGATCACGCCCACCCCGTTCGCGGTCGCCGTCGCCAAGAGCAACGGATCGGAGTGCAATTCCACCCGCACCTTCGCTCCCTTCGTGAAGCCGCTGCCCTCGACCAGGATCGACGAGCCGGGTTCGATCGAGAGTGCCGGCGGCCGCGCGGTGCGCACGACCTCCTGCACCGCGCTCGCGTTGCCTGCCCGGTCGACTGCCCGCACCGAGAGACTCTCGGGCTTCGGGGTGGCCGTGACCACGGAGGACAGGTCGCCCCAGGTGCTCCCGTCTAGCGAGTACTCCAGGCGCTGCATGCCCGACGCGGAGTCGGTTCCCACCGCGCTGACACGACCCGCCGAAGAGAGCCACGCCCACACACCGGGGCGCGCGCCATCGACCTTGATCCGCTCGGACAGGATGCCGCTCACATTGCCGGCCACATCGGTCGCCCGGTACTCGAAGAGCGATTCACCCTCGGGGAGGACGACGGGGTCGCCGTAGAGCTGCCACCCGCCACCCGCGAGCCGGTACTCGACCGAGGCCACGCCGCTCTCCGAATCGGCCGCACTCACGGTCACGGCGGCACCACCGAGGTGCCACCCGTTCGCGCCGGGGTTCGACACCGTGTGCGTCACCGTCGGCGGGATGCGGTCGGGGATGACGATCTCGCCGGTCACGGACTGCACGGTCTCGGCATTGCCGGCGACGTCGAGCGAGAAGAACTCGACCGTGTGCACACCCCGGGTCGCAAGTTCGACGGTGGTGCCGTCGATCCACGCTCCGCCGTCCACCCGATACCTGGTGGTGCCGACGCCCGAGGTCGCATCCGTCGGCACGAGCTCGATCACCCCACGGTCCTTCGCGACGTGGTCGTCGTCGAAGTCGTCGCTGAACTCGGCCGTGGTGGTCGGCGCCTTCGTGTCGATGCGCACCGGCACCTCGAGCGGCTGCGAGTGATTGCCCGCCCCGTCCGTCGCGGTGGCGACCACGGCGTGCTCGCCCTCACGATCCAGGGTGAGCGGAGCGTCGTACTCCGCCGGAGCGCCGCCATCGATGCGGTAGTCGATGCGGACGGCGCCGGGGCGATCGTCCTGCGCCTTCAGTTCCACACCGACGGGGGTGCGGGTGAACCATCCGGTTCTCGGGTCGGGCGATGCCGGAGTCGTACGCGACACGATCTGCGGCGCCACGGTGTCCCGTGGGACCGGAGCCGTCCATACATCCGCGATCGACGGATCGTAGAAGCTGTGGTCGGTCTGCGTCTCGAACCTCACCCGCACCGAGGCGTCGGTCGCCCGCTCAGCCGGGACCACGAACTCATACGTCTCGGTGCCCATCCCTCCGGTGTGCTCGAACTGACGCGTGTGCACCTCGACGCCGTCGACGTAGACATTGTACCTCTTGGTCTGCGCTCGGTCGTAGGTCTCGACGGATCGGATCACGAAGGGCTCGCCGGGGACGACGGCCATGTCGAACTCGAACTTCGAGAAGTCGACGAGGTGTCCGGCGTAGCGCCGGGTGAGACCCGCCTCGGTGTTCGTGCCGGAAGACGGCGACGCGGTCAGGGCGTGTGTGGTCTCCGACGTGGCATCTCCGAGATCGATGTGATCGTAGCCGGGCGCGGGGGCATCGATCGGTGCGAGCTGCACGGCGAGAGATGCATCCCGCGCGGCGAAGCGCACGCCGTCCCTCTCGAACGCCGCCGTCAGGGTCGCGGTGATCGAACCGGCATTCGCGTCGAGCGGCGCCACGACCGGAACCGACAGGGACACGCTCTCCCCGGCGGGAACTACCACATCGCCCGTGGCCAGCGGCGTCTGCCACCCCGCCGGCACGACGACTCCGAGGTGCCCAGTCGTCGGCTGTGCACCGACGTTGGCGATCTGCGCGACCAGTGTCGCGACGCCACCGGGGCGCACGGTCGCAGGATCCAGAGTGACGGATGTGATCTGCACCGGGGTATCGACCACGATCTGCGCGTCGGCGGCGAGCCGCACGATCGCACCGCCGAATCCGTACTCGATCACTCCCCCGACCGCGACGGGTCCCGGGGGGGCGCCGAGCGGCACGGTGAACCCGAGGTCGACCGCGGCATCGGTGCCGCTCTCGATCGTCTCGGCGACCGGAGTCGGCTCCGGAGCCGTGGCCCACTCCGCCGGGAGACCGGTGAGGGCTGCCGCCACCCGGGAGATGTCGCGATCACCGCCGTTGTCGACGCGGACGCCCACCTTTCCGGCTTCTCCCGGCTTGACGCCGGGCGGCGGGGTGAGCGCCGCCTCGATGTCGAGGAGTCCGGAGATGGTCCGACCGAGCGCGGTGCGCACGGCGTCGGCCTTCGCCGCGAGCGCGGCACGGGTCGCATCGTCGGTGGCGACGGCGGCCACCGCGCTGTCGAGCTCGTCCAGGGCGAGGATCGCCGCGGCGAGCCGCTCGGCCGCACGCGAGGGCTCGCCGGTCACCGCCAACGCAGCCTTCACCTCGATCCGCACGCGGTCGCTGCCGGCGAGGAGCGTCGTCCTGGCGGCGTCGTCGAGCGCGCCACCGGAGTGACGAGCGGTCACCTCGGCGTCGAACTCGGCCAGGCGGTCGAGGATGTCGCCGACGGCTCCGGCATCCGCATCGACCGTGAAGGAGTAGTCGCCCGAGGCCACGGTCACCACCACGTCGTCACCGTCGATCGCGACGCCGAGCACGCCCTTCGCCGTGTCCAGCGACGACCCGCTCTCGCTGACCGCCCATGCGTTCGGGGCGGGCAGGCGAACGGTCGCGGTGGATCCGACGGGCACGTGGGTGTCGAGTCGGAGTGCGCCGCCCTCACGCTTCCAGTCGACGCTCACGGGGCCGAACGGCGTCTGCGTCTCGGCCTTCGCCCAATCCATCTGCGCCGTGACGGCCGGAGCGATCTCGATCTTCCGGTAACCCTCGGACTCGGAGGCCGCGATGCCCGCGACACCCTTGTAGAACCAGTCGTCGACGGTCCCGAGGAAGTAGTGACCCAACGAGCGGGCCTCGAGCGACCAGTGCTCCCACATCGTGGTGCCGCCGTTGGCGACCATGAAACCCCAACTCGGGTACGCGGTCGAGGTGGCGAGCTGGAAGGCCACGTCTTCGTACCCGTACTTCGTGAGCACGGGCAACAGGTACTTCGTCCCGAGCACGCCGGTGTTCAGAGCCCCCTTGGCCGCGACGTCGGCGGCGATGCTGGCCGCCACACGCTGCTCCATCGCCGCGTCCGGCGCGAGGCCGAACGCGAGAGCCAGCACGTTGTGCGTCTGGCGATATCCGCGGTCGGAGCCATTGCCACGGTAGAGACCGCGGTCCCGATCGAGGAAGGTGGCGTTGAAGGTGTCCTTCACGACCGCGGCACGTTCGGCGAACATCGCCGCGTCGGCGGTCTTGCCCAGAAGCGCAGCCGACTTCTGCATGGAGGTGAGCATCGCGTAGAGGTACGCCGTAGCCGACACCCTCGTGTCCTCCGGAGCGTTGCTGCCGGCCGGGCTCGCCTCGGGGCTGACCCAGTCGCCCAGGCGCGGGTTCGCGACGAGACCGTTCGTCGAGCGGCCGTACTCCAGCTCGAGGTAACCCTTCATGCCGTCGTACTGCTCGGCGAGCACACGGTCGTCGTTGCCGTACTGGTAGAGCCACCACGGGATCATGACGTAGGCGGAGTGCCAGGGCGGATTGATCCCCCAGTTGCCGGTGTCGCCCCAGTTGTTCGAGGAAGGGGCGATGACCTCGGGAGCGCCATCGGCCCCACGGGTCTCGTGCACATCCCGCATCCACTTCGCGAACAGTTCGTGCGTGTCGAGGTTCGTCATGAACATCTCGGCACCGACCGCGGCATCACCGGTCCAGCCGTTCTTCTCGAACATCGGGGTGTCGGTCGGGATGCCGTGGATGTTGTTCTTCAGGGTGTCGACGACCGCCCGGTGCACCTGGTTCATGATGGGCTCGGAGCTCTCGAACGAACCCCACTCGCGCGCATCGGTGTGCACCACCTTGGCGGTGAAGTCCTCGAGTCGCGGCGGCTGGTCGCCCGGCCACCCGGTGACCTGGATGTATTGGAAGCCCTTGTAGGAGAACTGCGGCTCCCACGTCTCCGGGGCACCGGTGCCCGCCAGGACGAACCTGTCGGTCTGGAAACCGGAGGCGAAGCCGCCGTTGTTGGAGAAGTTCGGCAGGCCGCTCGGCAGCAGCTTCTCTCCGGCCTGGGAGCGGATGGTCGTGCCCG
>Ga0160464_100728_pt1 | contig 18939 bp, 8 predicted proteins | sample HID1971I_E11MG_FD_108275 | JGI IMG/M metagenome (GOLD analysis project Ga0160464, IMG submission 108275) | Enriched millipede-associated microbial communities from UW Madison campus, WI, USA - HID1971I_E11 MG | ecosystem: Host-associated > Arthropoda: Insects > Digestive system > Unclassified ... | reverse complement strand
AGAGGGCTGGGTTGTGTCTGAGCGGTTGGTGGGTATTCTCATGAACGAGAGCGGACTTCGAGCTTGTGTGTCCAAGAAGTTCAAGGTAACGACGACCGACTCGAATCACAACGAACCCATCGCACCCAACGTGCTGAATCAGAATTTTAAAACGACGGCTCCCAACAAAGTCTGGGTCACGGATATTACCTACGTACGCTGTCGTGAAGGCCGCATGTACCTGGCAAGCGTCATGGATTTGTATACACGGCAAATCGTAGGCTGGACGCTAGGTGACCGCATGACAGAGGACTTAGTACTCTCTGCGCTAGACAAGGCGTATACCGCCAAGAAACCGGGCAAGGGGCTTCTCCATCATTCGGATCGGGGATCCCAGTATGCTTCGAAAGAATACCGGAAACGCCTAAAAAAATATGGCATGAAAGCCAGCATGAGTCGAAAGGGCAATTGCTACGATAACGCCTGTATTGAATCGTTTCACAGCGTCCTCAAGAAGGAGTTTGTTTACTGCACTCGATTTAAAACCAAGTCAGAAGCGCAACAAGAGATGTTTGAGTACATCGAGTTATTCTATAACCGTAAAAGAATCCATGGCACATTGGGGTACGTATCGCCCATTCAATTTGAGCTGCAGTATTATAAAAATTTACGTTAAAAGAGTGTCCACTTTCTTGACAGAGGTCCAAAACTTTCGCTACCGGTCCCGAAATGCCGCCGAACGCGCTTGTAGCGCAAGAAACTTTCGTTGCGCGGCCCGAAATGGGCCTGAACGCGCTTGTAGCGCAAGAAACTTTCGTTGCGCGGCCCGAAATGGGCCTGAACGCGCTTGTAGCGCAAGAAACTTTCGTTGCGCGGCCCGAAATGGGGCCAAACGCGCTCGTAGCGCAAGAAACTTTCGTTGCGCGGCCCGAAATGGGGCCGAACGCGCTCGTAGCGCAAGAAACTTTCGCTACGTGGCCCGCCGGAGCAGCGAACGTGCTCCACCGTGCGGTCAAGCGTTGCTGCCGCCAAGCGGCGTGTCCGGCAGCGGCAGCGTGACGGTGAACTCGCTGCCCTCGCCCGGCGTGCTCCGCACCTCGATCTCGCCCCGATGGAGGGCAACGATCTCTTGCGCGATCGCCAGGCCGAGGCCGGAGCCGCTGCTCTTGCGCGCTTCGTCCTCGCGGAAGAAGCGCTCGAAGATGCGGGGCAACGCCGCCTCGCCGATCCCGATCCCGGTATCGCGGCAGCTGACGATGGCTCGCCCTTCGCGGGAGGTCAGCTCCAGTTCGATGCTGCCGCCATGCCGATTGTACTTGATGGCGTTGGTCAGCAGATTGTCCCAGACGCTCTCGAGCAGCTCCTCGTCCGCTCGGATCGATAGCGGCGCGAGCTTGTACGACAGCTCGATGTCGCGCTCTTCCATCAGCCAGCGGTAGTTTCGGACGATCGTCTTGAGCTGCTCATCGAGTCTGTAGCGCTTCGGCCGGATCGGATAGGCGACCTGATCGAGCGAGGTGAGCAGCAGCAACTGTGCGGTTAGATTGGACAGCCGCTTCGATTCCTCGCCGATGACAGCTGCATACTCCAGCCGCTGGCTCTCGGTCAGCTCGGCCGACTGCAGCAGACCGGCGTAGCCTTGGATGTTCTGCAGCGGCGACTGGAGGTCGTGCGAGACGTTGCTGACGAAGGCGCGGCGAGCCTGATCGTTGTGCTGCAGCTGCCGTTGCATGAGGTCAAAGCTGTCCGAGAGCTGTCCAATTTCGTCGTCTCTGCGGATATCCAGCGGATAGCTGTAGTTCTCGCGTGCGATCTGGCGGGTCGCCTCAGTCAGCTGCGCGATCGGCCTAGTGAGCTGACGCGCCAGCCAGATCATACCGAGCAGGTGGACGACGAAGATAGAGAGGACGAATCCGGCGAATACCATATGGATGTCCGCCGAGATCCATTTGATATCCGGGCGCATGAAGAGTCCATACGTCTGGTCGTTATAGGTGAACGGGACGCCGACAGTGTTGCTCAGGCTGTTGGCGAAGTGCCCGAACATAAAGTTGCTGAACGCATAGTCCTGGATGCCGTGGTATACCGTCCGCTCCGTGATGACGCGCTGCGCTTCCTCCGGCAGCGATAACCCGTCGAAGGCTGTGCCGTAGCTGTGCGAAGAGCCGTCTTCCCCGATAACATAGAGCTGATAGCCGAGTCTGGCTACGGATTGCAGGTAAGCGTCAAAACCGGCTTCGCGCTGATGCATATGCTCCAGCGTATCGACAATTTCCTGGGCAATAGCGACGTTCTGTCCATCGCTTCGCTCCTTCGTCACGAGACGATAATATTGATTGGTCGCCAGGAAGCCAAGGATGAGACTGACCACAGCAATGCACAACGTCGCAGCGATGAACTGTCGATAGAGGGTCTTCATGAGAGAGCCTCCAGCTTGTAGCCGATGCCGCGCAGCGTCTGGATCTCGACGGTCGCCTGGTGCCGTCTCAACCGCTCGCGAATCCGGTTCATATGTGTATTCAGCGTCAGCTCGTTGCCTTCGTACTCCTCGCCCCACACGTGGGACATGAGGAGCGCGCGCGTCACCGGCTGCTGCAGGCGCGAGGCGAGCAACGAGAGCAGCTCGAATTCCTTGAGCGGCAGGATGACGGTGTCCTGACCGATCGTAACCTCGTACGTCTCCCGATTGATCGACACATTGCCGGCTTGCAGGTGCGTATGCAATTGCGGCTTGTGCCTGCGCAGCACGACAGCGACGCGATAGAGCAGCTCCTTGGGCTCGAACGGCTTCACCACATAGTCCTCGGCCCCGGAGAGGAAGCCCTGCTCCTTGTCATCGAGCTGGCCTCTGGCGGTGAGCAGGATGACCGGGATCGCCAGATCGCGACTAAGGATGCTCGTCAGCTCGAAGCCGTTCATGCCGGGCATCATCACATCGACGATAGCCAGCCGGATCAGCTCGCCGTCGATGAGCTGCAGCGCTTGCTCGGCGCTGGCTGCCGCTAACGTCTTGTAGCCAGCCTGCTGCAGCTGGATCGCTACCAACTGTACGATATGCGGATCGTCGTCTACGACTAATATGGTCATGTTCGTTTCCTCCATCAGCTGCCTTTCTTGATTAGTCTGAGTGTATCATACCGGAGCGATATAAATTCAATGTTAACTAGGTTTGACGAACCGTTGAACGCACACTTGGAGATATCAATGATCAGAAGCTCGACCCCGTGATCGCAAATTTATTTTGAGAGCAGCCTGAAAATTAAAACTTGCGCCTTGGAAAAATCGTCTACATGTTTATGAAGCAACTTTCTTACATAGAAAGGGAGAGAGATATGAATAAGCGATGGATCCATCTGGCACTGAGCGCGCTACTGCTAACAGGTATAGGCGCAGGTACGACTTCGGCATCGGCAGCGGAGACGAGCACTGGCGGCAAGGTGTCTCTTACGGAGGCATTCGAGGATACTGTCATTGTCCCTTACGACTATCAAGGCAAGGTGTTCGTCCGGGGCGTGAAGACGGATATCTGGGGCGATTACGACATCGTCCAGAAAAACAACCGAGTGATGGTGCCGATCCGGCTGATGGGAACGTTGGCCGACTACTTTGGCAGCGCTTATGGCTCTTGGCAGACCGACTGGAAGGCTGAGCAGCCGGATGAAGTGCTGCTGCGCAACGGGGCGGGTACTCGTACAGTGAAGTTCAAGGTGGGGGAGAAGACGATGTGGATCGGCCAGGAGAGTCGGACGATCGATGTCGCCCCGCAGAAGATTGACGGCCGTATCGTACTGCCGCTGCGCAGTGTCGCCGAGGCTTTGGATACACGGATCGAATGGCTTGACGGGCTTATCGTCATGGGTGGGGAGCCGGTAGCTGCGCAGCATCCGCAGACAATCAGTCTCATTGCTCCTATCAAGGAACAGCTCGCCGATCCGCGCATCCGGCCGGAGCTGGTCGATTCCGAGAAGCTGATGATCCCGTTGACGAAGAGCGGGACAGCCAGCTACTACTGGGGTACATCGTATCTCCCGGATGGGGGGGCGAAGGAGACGTTGTACCGGCAAAACTCGGGGGAGAAGGAAGGGCATATCGTCTCGCTGCCTGGCAATCCGAGTCTGTCGGCGGCCAAGCTGTCGGGGGACGAGCTGTTTTTCCTGACTCAGACGGAGAGCGGCACGGGACTGTATGCGTATGATCTGGATAAAGGGGAGTCGCGCAGAGTCGCAGATGTGGCTAAGTGGGACCCGACCTGGGGATGGCTGGAGGATGTCCGTCGGATCGACAACAACCTTTATGTGAATCTGCATTACGGCGACCTCACGATGGGCAACGAGACGTTGTATCGCCTTGAAGGGGGCAAGCTGGTCGAGGTTGCGAGCGCCAAAAGCTTCATCGATTACAAGCTGGACGATTCGGCGTTGTATGCGATGGATTTCCAACTGATGAACGACATGAGGGACAATCTGACGCGTTATGATCGTCAGAGCGGCGCGCGCACGGTGCTCGGCGAGCCGGGATATGCATATGGGGTGAACCGGGTCATCAGCGAGGATAGCGTATCGCATGCGACGCGTCCCTCGATGGTTGTGCGGGATCAGGCAGTCTATGCGCTAGGCTATGACGAGCAGGATCCGAAGGACGCGACCGCCGTCTATCGCATTGATGGCAAGGGGCGCTCCCATACCCGTCTGACTGGCCCTGCCGACGACTTCTGGCTCGTGGGCGAGACGTTGTATTACCTTGACAGCGAGGACGGGCTGCTGAAGGCAGCGGGTCTGCAAGGCGGCGCAAGCCGTACGGTCATCGACAAGCCAGTGCGCGATGTGCGGTATGCGGACGGCAGCTTCTATTATACGATTCCTTCGAGCAAAGGCGCCGAGACCGGCATCCTCTACCAATACATCATCGCATCCGGCCTGCTCAAGCAGCGCAGCGAGCTGCCGGTGACGGAGTACGCAGTGAGCGGGTCGGGACTGTATTATATCCAGCAAGGCTATGCGCCAGGCCTGTTTAAGGTAACCGCTGACGGACGCAACGTCCGGCTGGTCGCAGACAATGTGCGGACGATAGCGGCGAGCGAGGACGGCGTGGTCTATAATCTGATGTACGAGACAGGAGTTTTTGCGAACTAAGTGCTATTTTTTCAAAAAATCAATCCGCCCTTCCGGTCGATCGCCGGAGGGGCGGATTGCGTTTCGGAGCTTTAGGAGCTGAGCCAGCCCTTCGCCTGGGCCGCCTGCAGCGCTTGCGTACGCGAGGAGACGCCAAGCTTGGCATACAGCCGCGAGAGGTATACGCGGACCGTGCCTTCGGAGAGCGCCAGCTGGGCAGCAATCTGCTTGTTCGAAGCGCCGCTGCGGATGAGATCGAGCATCGCCAGCTCGCTCTCGGTCGGCTCATCGATGTCGGGGGCGAGGAGCGCCGATGGCTGCGGCTGTTGCGGCAGCATGCGCTCCAGCAGCTGGCGGGCGTAGGCGTCCAGGGTCGGATCGGCGGTCGGCCGATTCGGGGACTCGGCATAGAGGCGCAGCAGCGCGGCCGCAGCCTCGCCTTCGTCCAGGAAGGAGCGGAGGTAGGAATGCGGACGGGCAACCCGGAGTACGGCATCGAGCCGCTGAAGCGCTGCCCGCCGTTGCCCGCGCCGGTGTTCCAGGATCGCCGTCAGCAGACCGATCTCGACGATGCAGCAGACGAGGCCGTCGCGCTCGGCCTGGGGCAGCAGCCGTTCCAGGATACGCAGCGCCTGCGCGTGCTTGTGCTGCCGATCCAGCAGGCGAGCCCACGTCAGCAGCTCCAGCTCGCGAGCCAGCGAGGGCAGCTCCTGCTGAGATAGTCCTAAGCGGCCGAGCTCGCGCCGGGCTGGACCGACTTGCTCCTGCGCGAGCAGGATGCGCGCCTTAGCAGCCGTCAGAGCGTCGCGCCAGCGATTGGCCGGGTAGCTCTCGGCGACTGGCAGCCCTTGGGCCAGCCAGGCGAGCGCCAATTCGCCCTGACCCAGGCTGGCGTACAGTCTGGCTTGCAGGATGCGGTGCGGCACGTACAAGCCTGGCGTCGCCGCCAGCTCGCCATAAGCGCCGATCTGGTCCAGCAGCCGTTGGCAATCGTCGAGTCGATCCCATTCGTAGTAGCCTTCGGCGAGCGACTGTTTGACGTACAGATTGAACAGCGAGTACGACCAGCCGTGAGCCTCCAGCACCTGGCTGAAGCGCAGACCAACCGCCTCGACCTCCGACGACAAAGCGCCCTTCAACCCGATCGGCGTCCGGTTGATCTGCGGCTCCGAGACGTTGAAGTTATAACTGTAGAAAATGCCGTTGTCGATCAGCATGTCCTGGCCGAGTCCGTCGGCAAAGGTCTGCCACGCCTCGTAGCTGCCGGTGAAGAACAGCAGATTGGAGCGGAGGAAAAACAGGCCCGAGAGAATCGAGGCGGCTCTGTACGTATCGCTCTCTTCACGCACGCGTCGCTCGAGCTCGCGCAGGAGGCGTTCGGCTCGCTCGGTCTTGCCGCTAACCGTCAGGACGAAGGCCTGCAGCGTCAGCTGTTCGGGCGATACGACGACATCCGTAGGCGTGCGCTCCAGCCAGCGCAACACCTTGGCATACTCGCCTTGGCGCAACAACTCCTCCATATGCTGCTCCAATAGCGATTCCAGCGCCGGATAGTCCGCTCCAGCAACGGCATGCTCGATCGCCGCATCGACGAGACCGCGCGCGGCGCAGGCACGGCTGGCTGTGCGATGGGCCGCCTGTAGTCCTTGCGGGTCCTGCTGTCTGAGCAGTGTCCGCAGAAACTCGCCGAACAGCGGGTGATAACGATACCAGTCCCCTTGCGCGTCGAGCGGCAGGACGAACAGATTGGCCGTCTCCAGCCGCTGCAGCATCTGTCCGCTCTCGGGCTCGCCGCTCACGGCGGCGCACAGTCCGGCATCCATCCGCTCCAGGACAGCGGTGCGGCACAGGAAACGCTGCTCCGCCTCCGTCAGAGTACGGTATACCTCCTGGAAGAGATAGTCGGATATAGCCCGACGACTGCCGTCCAGCCGATCGATCCGGGTGGCGTGCGTCTGCCAGTCGGTCTGCGAGACGGCGGCCAGTTGCAGCCCCGTTACCCAACCCTCGGTAGCGAGATGCAACCGCTCGACCTGTTCGTCGGTCAGGGGAAGACGATGCGTCCGGTTATAGAAGTCGCGTGTCTCCTGGGCGCTGAACTGGAGCCGCTCGAAGGTGAGGATACGCATCTCGCCGCCAGCCATCCATCGTCCGGCCGGGAAGGGCAGCTCGGCGCGGCTGCCGATCATCAGATGTCCCTGCTCGGGCAGATACCCGATCGCATAAGCAAGACTGTCATGGATGATCGGTTCGGTGATGAGATGGTAGTCATCGAGGATAAGCGCTACAGGTTGAGGCAAGCGGTACCATTCGTTCATCAGGGCATCTACGAAGGCATACAGCGAGCGATGCGGGAGGGCGGCGACCGCCGACCGGAGCCGGGCGGCAACGGATGGTGTCGACTGTTCGCCAAGCGCGGCGGCGATGTAGCGCCATAGCCGGATCGGATCATTGTCCAGCGGATCCAGCGACACCCAGACGACGTCATGGTCGGTATGGCGGGCCCATTGACTGAGCAGCGTCGTCTTGCCGCTGCCCGCAGGCGCGGATACGACCGTCAGCCTGCCGCTTGCCGAGCGTTCCAGCTCGTCGAGCAGTCGGCGTCGTGGGATATATTCGTCCCGCTGGCGGGGCACGGTCCATTTGGAGCGCAGCAGCGGGGCATCGTATGCATTTGGATTCACAGCATCGTTCCTCCGATGAATCTGGCATATTTCCAATTTCAAGTATACACGATTTTTGTCGAATTCGGCCGTCGATTAACATTTGCAAATTGTTTTTTTGACTCGTTTTCCTACAATGAGTGGATAAATGTGCAAATGGGAGAAGGAGGTCGTAAGGTCGGCATGAAAAGTACGAGAAGCGGAAAGCAAAGGTTGGCGCGCGCTTGGCTGGCGCAATGGATGGCTATCGTCATGTTGGCTGGCGCCGTGCTGTCGCCGGACCCAAGCGTGGCAGCGGAGGAGCCCTTCACGTTGCGAGTGACGGCAGTATCGGCGGGAGAGGTACATATCCTTGCGGTGCTGAATGACGGGACAGTCAGGGCGTGGGGACGCAACAATGTCGTTCAGCTTGGCAACAATTCGGTGCAGGATGGTCAGGTGGCGATGCCTGTCTATGAGTGGTATAACGGGTCGCTCCGCAACCTGAGAGGGATCAAGGCGGTAGCGGCGGGACCCCAATACTCCCTGGCGCTTAACGAGGATGGCGTGGTGTATTCCTGGGGCTTCAATGCCAGTCATGAGTTGGGGAGGCCGGCGGGGATCGTCGGCAGCGCCGCCGAGCCAATCCCGGGCTTGCCGAGGATCAAGAAGATTCAAGCCGGAATGACGCATGCGCTTGCCTTGTCCGAGGACGGCACCGTCTATGCCTGGGGCGACAATCAGTGGGGACAAGGCGGCATCGGGACGAGCGGCAGTGGCAATTATCTCGCAAGCCCTGTCCAGGTCCAGGCTTCGGCGGGCGTGCCGCTGACAGGCGTGGTCGATATCGTGTCCAGAGGGATACACAATCTGGCGCTGCTGGACGATGGGAGGGTGCTCGGTTGGGGATACAACGGTAATGGGCAGTTGGGACAGGGCAGCTTTATGCCGCGGGATTTCCCGTACCCTGTGCCGATTACGAAGAACGACGGATCTGCGCTGACCGACATTCGTGCCATTGGCGGCGGCTCCTCTCATAGCTTTGCTGTCTCGAATGACGGGGAAATGTGGGCTTGGGGAGACAATGGCTCCGGTCGGCTAGGGCTGAATAGCCCGGACACGTATCATACGCGGGCAGGACGCGTCGTCGATGCCAACGGCGGAGCCTTCGCGGGAGTTGTCTATGTGGACGGGGGCTCCTCGCACTCTGTTGCTGTCAAGGATGACGGTACGCTCTGGGTATGGGGCGGCGAGGGCGGCAAGCTGGGCCTTGGCAGCGGGGTGAGCCAAACATCTGTGCCTCGTCAGCTCATCGAGAGCGCTGACCCGGATCGTCCTTTGACGGATGTCGCTTATCTCGCGGCCGGCAGCGAGTACACTGTAGCGCTTCGGACTGACGGTACGCTGTGGGTTACGGGGAGCAATCAATACTATCAACTGGCAGGAGCGAGGTCGGACGCGCAGGTCTACCGTTTCGAACAGGTGACGATGACCGATCCAAGACAAGCCACCGTTATGGGGGATGCAGTTGTTGAGCCGAAAGCGTCAACGACGGTTTACCTGCAAGTGGCGGACTACTGGAAGCGAAACGTCAGCTTTGGCACCGACCGAGTGACCTTTGAGACGGATATGGGGATCATCGGCCCTGTCACGTACCGCGGCAATGGGCAGTTCGGGGCTTCGTTCCAGTCAGATGTGCTGGGCACTGCGACGGTCCGTGCGCGGATTAACGGCATCCTCGTCCCCCACCAATTGGAGATTGCGGTGAACGAGGCGGATAAAACGGCGCTGAACGCCGCTATTGCCGAAGCGCAGGCGGAGCTGTCGGGGACGGTCGAGGGCAGCGATCCGGGGCAGTATCCGGCAACTGCGCGGACGGCGCTGAATGCGGCGATTGTGGCAGCGCAGTCGGTCGCGGGTGATGCGCTCGCCACCTCGGCCGAGGTGGAGCAGGCGCGTGTGGCATTAGCATCGGCGATAGCGACGTACCAAGCGGCTGTTGTGCCGGAGGCGGACAAGGCGGCGCTGAACGAGGCGATTGCGGAAGCGCAAGCGGAACTGTCAGGCACGGTTGAGGGGAGCGATCCGGGGCAGTATCCGGCGAGTGCTCGGACCGCGCTGAACGCGGCGATTGTGGCAGCGCAGGCAGTCGCGGGTGATGCGCTCGCCACCTCGGCTGAGGTGGAGCAGGCGCGTGTGACGTTAGCGTCGACGATAGCGGCGTACCAAGCGGCCGTCGTGCTGGAAGCGGATAAGACGGCGCTGACGGCCGTCATTGCGGAAGCGCAAACGGAGCTGTCAGGCACGGTCGAGGGCAGCGATCCGGGACAATATCCGGCGAGTGTTCGGACCGCGCTGACTGCGGCGATTGCGACAGCTCAGGCAGTCGCTGGCGATGCGCTCGCCACGTTGGCCGAGGTGGAGCAGGCGCGCTTGGCGTTAGCATCGGCGATAGCGGCGTACCAAGCGGCCGTCGTGCCGGAAGCGGATAAGACGGCGCTGACTGAGGAGATTGCTGAAGCGCAAGCAAAGCTTGCGGGCACGGTCGAGGGCAATGACCCGGGGCAGTATCCAGCGAGCGCGCGGACGGCGCTGACGGCGGCGATTGCGACAGCACAGGCAGTCGCGAGCGATGTACTGGCAACGGCGGCTGAGGTGGAGCAGGCGCGAGTGGCGTTAGCATCGGCGATAGCGACGTACCAAGCGGTCGTCGTGCCAGAGGCTGACAAGACGGTGTTGAACGAGGTGATTGCCGAAGCGCAAGCAGAGCTTGCGGGCACGGTCGAGGGCAACGACCCGGGGCAGTATCCAGCGAGCGCGCGGACGGCGCTGACGGCGGCGATTGCGACAGCACAGGCAGTCGCGAGCGATGCACTGGCAATGGCGGCTGAGGTGGAGCAGGCGCGAGTGGCGTTAGCGTCAGCGCTGGCGGCGTACCAAGCGGCTGTTGTGCCGGAAGCGGACAAGACGGCGCTGACTGAGGAGATTGCCGAAGCGCGAACAGAGCTTGCGGGCACGGTCGAGGGCACCGATCCAGGGCAATATCCAGCGAGCGCGCGGACGGCGCTGACGGCGGCGATTGCGACAGCACAGGCAGTCGCGAGCGATGTACTGGCAACGGCAGCCCAAGTGGAGCAAGCGTTGGAGGCACTAGTCGTGGCGATCACCGCCTACAATGCAGCCGTCGTCTCCGAGTCTGACAAGACCGCTCTGGCTGCCGCGATTGCTGAGGGGCAAGCAGAGCTGTCTGGTACGGTCGAGGGCAGCGACCCGGGGCAGTATCCAGCGGCCGCACGGATCGCACTAAACGCGGCGATTGCGACAGCGCAGGCGGTCGCAGGCAATGCGCTCGCTACGTCGGCCGAGGTGGAGCAGGCACGAGTTGCATTGACGTCGGCGATAGCGGCGTACCAAGCGGCCGTCGTGTCGGAAGCAGATAAGACGGCGCTGACCGCAGCGATTACCGAAGCCCAAGCGAAGCTTGCTGGCACGGTCGAGGGCAGCGACCCGGGCCAATATCCAGCGGGCGCTCGTACCGCGCTGACTGCGGCGATTGCTACAGCGCAAGCAGTCGCGTCCAACGCACAAGCGACGGCAGCCCAAGTGGAGCAAGCGTTGGATGCACTCTTCGCGGCGATCTCAGCCTACCAAGCGTCGGTCGTATCAGAGTCCGACAAGACCGCTCTGGCTGCCGCGATTACGGAAGCGCAAGCGGAGCTGTCTAGCACGGTCGAGGGCAGCGACCCGGGGCAGTATCCAGCGAGCGCCCGGACTGCGTTAAGCGATGCAATCACAACAGCGCAAGCAGTTGCTTCCAACGCACAAGCGACGGCAGCCCAAGTGGAGCAAGCGTTGGATGCACTCGTCACGGCGATCTCAGCCTACCAAGCGGCTGTTGTGTCGGAAGCGAACAAGACTGCGCTAAATGCCGCGATTACGGAAGCGCAAGCGGAGCTATCAGTCACGGTCGAGGGCAGCGACCCGGGGCAGTATCCAGCGAGTGCGCGAACCGCTCTGACTGCGGCGATTGCGACAGCACAGGCAGTCGCAGGCAATGCGTTTGCCACGTCGGCCGAGGTGGAGCAGGCGCGAGTGGCGTTAGCGTCGGCGATCTCAGCCTACCAAGCGGCTGTTGTGTCGGAAGCGGACAAGACTGCGCTAAATGCCGCGATTACGGAAGCGCAAGCGGAGCTGTCTAGCACGGTCGAGGGCACCGATCCGGGGCAGTATCCAGCGAGCGCGCGGGCTGCGTTAAACGATGCAATCACGACAGTGCAAGCGTTCGCTTCCAACGCGCAGGCAACGGCGGCGCAAGTGGAGGAGGCCCGAGCGGCTGTAGCTTCGGCGCTGGCGACATACCGGGCCTCTGCCGTACCGCAGCCTGACGCTCCGCAATGGGAGAGCGGCGCGGAGGCGCTAGTAGAGGAGCGGGGGATATCCCATATTAAGCTGAGCTGGCCTGGGGCGCAGGCGCTCGCCGGCATCGAAGGTTACCGGATCTATATCGGCGCGGAGGCGCGACTGCTGGCCGAGCTGACGGGAGACCAATCACTTTCGTATGATGCGATTGCGCTTGATTCGGGCACACGATATGTGTTCCTCATCCGGGCATACAATGCCGCCGGGGAGAGTCAGGGGCTGCCCGTCGAGACGATGACGTTGCCAGACCTGACCTCACTTAACAGTCAGATCGCCCTAGCGGAACGACGACTGATGGATACGACACAAGGTGTCGGACCTGGCCAATATCCAACTCAGGCGCGAGCTGTCTTGGCAGCAGCGATCGCAGCGGCAAAGGCAGTCGCACAGCAGACAGAATCGCTCCAGCAGGAAGTTGATGCTGCGGCGGCAACGCTTCAGCAGGCAATCGTCGGCTACAATCAGGCCGTGGTTCGGCCGGTTGATCCGCCTGCGCCGACATTCATCGGAGTGAGTCCTTCGGCCAACACTCAGTTAAAGGTGCTGCAGCTGTCAGCCGCAGGGACGGTACTCCCGCTCATGCCGGGCTTTAATGCCGAGACGACGAGCTACCAAGCGGAGACGACAGCCTCCGAGCTGGCGCTCCGTATCGAAGCGGCTGATGCCAAGGCGACCTTGTCGATCATCCGGGAGGGGGATGGGCAGAGGTTGGAAGCGGGGACGATCTGGCCGCTGCAGCTCGGGGCCAACCGTTATCGGATTACAGTGAAGGCAGAGAATGGAACGGAGGGCATCTACACGCTAACTGTGCAACGTCTCGCTGACGAGCAGGTAGCCGAGCCGAAACCGCCGACCGGGACACCGCCGGCGCAGGAGGGCGAACCGCCTGTCGCGCCAGTCTTCACCGATACGATCGGCCACTGGGCAGAGGAGCAGATCCGGCGCGCCGCCTCCGGGCGTTGGGTGCAGGGTTATCCGGACCAGGCCTTCCGACCGGGGCAAGCTGTTACGAGAGCGGAGTTCATCGTGATGCTCGTCCAGGCGTTGCGACCTGATGCTGCTGCGGGCGCCTCGCCAAGCTTCAGCGATGAGCATAGTTGGGGAGCGTGGGCGAAGCCATCGATCCAGCTGGCTGTCGAGCTGGGATGGATCAGAGGCTATGCCGACGGCAGCTTCCGACCTGACCGAGAGATATCCCGCGCAGAGATGGCTGTCGTCTTGGCTCGAGTGCTCGGTATCGCTGCGAGCGAGTCGAAGGGATTGCCTTTCGTCGATGGAGCAGCTATCCCCACATGGGCGCACGGTTCAGTCGAAGCGCTCTACGCGCAGGGCATCTTGGCAGGAAGAGAGGGAGGCCAGTTTGCGCCAGCAGCATCGACTACACGCGCTGAAGCGGTTGTCGTCCTGCTCCGAGCGCTGGATTCATAGGAGTCATAGCGGTTTTCGACTGGCGTCTTGCACCTTACCAGACGCCAGTTTTTATTGCGGACCTATCTCTCGCGACCTCTCTATATCTAGCGCCCCTGGCGATGGCCCCATGCCGGAGCTGGTCGATTTGTTTACGCTACGGATACAATCTGGCCGCATCTCGAGATCTTGAGGATACATCGCTCCCGTACTGTAGAGCTATGAGAGGTTGCATGCAATGCGACCCCGCAGGAAAAACTACCAGCACTCGGCGAGGTAAGGAAAGGATGAGAGCGGATGCGGTTAGAGGATTTGCTATGCAAAGTGGATTACGAACTGATCCGGGGCGATCTGTCCCAGAACATAGAAGCGGTGCAATTCGATTCGAGAGAGGTGAGGAAAGCGGCGACCTTGTTCGTCGCGATTGGCGGCTTCGAGACGGACGGGCATCGCTACATTGCGGATGCGCTCGCAGCCGGGGCGACCGCTGTCATCGTCGAGCGGGATGTGCCCGAAGCCAGCGCTGCCACGGTAATCCGGGTGGCGGATGCGCGGCTCGCATTGGCCGAGGTGGCAGCCGCCTTTTTTGACTATCCGACGGAACGGCTGCAGTTGATCGGCATCACCGGGACGAACGGCAAGACATCGACCTCGATGATGCTCAAGTCGATCTACGAGCATAGCGGCAGAGCGGCGGGCTGCGTCAGCACATTAGGCACCTATATCGGTCGGGAGGTGATGGAGCAGCGACATACGACGCCCGAGTCTCTGGAGCTTCAGCGACTGTTCCGCCAGATGGTCGATGCAGGGCTGCGGCATTGCGTGATGGAGGTGTCTTCGCATGCGCTCCATCTGCAGCGTGTGGCAGGCTGTCGCTTTGACCGCGCCATCTTTACTAATCTGACCCCGGATCATCTGGAGCTGCACCAGACGATGGAGGATTACTTCCAGACCAAAGCCCGGTTGTTCGAGCTGGCTGACAAGCATGCGATCCTCAATAGCGACGATCCTTATGCTCGACGGTTGATCGACAAGTGCATGGAGCGGGACGCTGAGTATATTACGTATGGCATCGAGGCGGATGCCGACCTGCGCGCTTGCGATATCCGGTATAGCGAGACCCATAGCGATTATATGCTTCGTACGCCGTCCGGCGCTATAGCTGTCCGGGTGCCTCTGCCTGGCGTAATCAATGTGTACAACAGCTTGGCGGCGATCGCATGCGCCTATGTCGATGATGTGCCGCTTCCTGCGATTCAACGAGGGCTGGCGGCCTTGTCGGGGATCAAGGGGCGGTTCGAGGTGGTGCATCAGGATGAGGAGCTGAAGGTGGTGGTCGATTTTGCCCATACGGAGGACGGCCTGGAGCAAGCGCTGCGGACGGTCAGACCCTATGTGCGGGGAAGGCTGATCGTCGTGTTCGGCGTGTATGCCGATCGCGGCGAGGCAGGACGAGCCAAGCGCCAGGCTATGGGACGGGTGGCGGACCGGTGGTCGGACCTCGCCATCGTCACCTCGGACAACTCGAAGCACCAGCCGATCGATACGAGCTTCGGCGAGATCCGATCGGCGATGAGGAGAGGCGGCCATCTCGTCTATCCCGATCGCAAGGAAGCGATCGAACAGGCCATCCGTCTGAGCCGTCGCGGCGATGTCATCCTGCTGGCGGGCAAGGGGCATGAGAAAACGCAGCAGATCGGCGGCGAGCGCATTCCGTTTTGCGAGGCGGAGATCGTGCAAGCCTGCCTGGCGCGGCGACAGCGTCAGGGGATGGCTGACTGTGCCAATGCGCTCCTGACATGATATAATTAGCGTATTCTAGGTTAGAAAGTCGGGAGCGTATTGAACAAGGAGATACATCTGCAAGCCTTAAAGCATCCGAACCGTCCGCATTATGAGTGGCATGGCGAATGGCTGGAGCAGACTGAGGATTACGTCATGGTGCTTTGCAAGTCGGGGCGACAATTAAAGCATCATACCAAGGGCGTCACTTTTACGATTGCAACTGCGTCGATTGAGCTATTCTTCCTCAAGGAATGGTATACGGTGGCGATCGGGATCGAGGATGGCGCTATCGTATCGTACTACTGCAATGTGGCGATGCCGTCGGTTGTTACCGATACAGGCGTCACCTTCGTTGATCTCGACCTGGATCTGGTCAAGCGGCCTGGCGGCGATTGGGAAGTGGTCGACGAAGACGAGTTCGTCATCAACAGCCAGACATTCGGCTACTCAGAGGAGCTGCAAGCTGAGGCGAGAGCGGCGCTGGAGAGACTGCTGCACCGCGCGCGCAGCGGCAGCTTCCCCTTCGACGACAGTGTCCTGTCGCGCCTGCCGGTCAGCTATCGGCAACCCGTGCTTTGATTGAGCCGTGCGACTCTTCTGTCGCTAGCCTCGATCTGTGCGATAAATCGCATAAGTGGCGCTGCTAATCGTCCAAACCGCCGCGATCTGTGCTAAAAATCGCACAAGTATCGCCGCTAACCGTCCAACGGCACTGATCTGTGCGAAATATCGCACAAGTGATGCCACTAATCGTCCAAACTGCCTCGATCTGTGCTAAAAATCGCACAAGTATCGCCGCTAACTGTCCAACGGCCCTGATCTGTGCGAAAAACCAGACTGCTCTCAAAAGGCCGAAGAGGTACGGAAGCATCGATTCACTCAAGCCCCTCTATGCAGCATGGCCCACTTGAAACTGCGGGATTCCCGCAGTTCAAGTGGGCCATGCTTGTTAGTGGTGCCTGCCGAGCGACATCGCCCGCTCTAGCGAGCGCTATCGCCACACAGGCACCGCTTAGCGAGCGCTGTCCCCCCGCTGGCTCTCCAGCTTGGCGATCAGCTTGTCGCCCTCGACATCGAGGTTGGGCAGCAGCCGATTGAGCCAGCCTGGCAGCCACCACGCCTTGTCGCCGAAGATCGCCATGACGGCTGGCACGAGCGCCATGCGGATGACGAAGGCGTCGATGAAGATACCGATCGCCAGCGCAAAGCCGATCTGCTTGATCATAATGTCATCGGTGAAGATGAAGCCTGCGAATACCGCGACCATGATGATCGCAGCGGCGACGACGACGCGGCTTGCCTGGCTGTAGCCATGGGTGACGCTGGCGTTGCCGTGATGTCCATGCACATACGCCTCGCGCATCGACGAGACGAGGAACACCTGGTAGTCCATCGCCAGGCCGTACAGGATGCCGGTCACCATGATTGGGATGAAGCTGAGCAACGGCCCGCCGGTATCGAAGCCGAACAGCTGGTTGAACCAACCCCACTGGAACACCGCGGTCGTGATGCCAAACGTCGCCATGACGCTCAGCAGAAAGCCCGCAGTCGCCTTGATCGGCACCAGGATGGAACGGAAGACGAGCAACAGAATAATAAGCGAAAGAAGAACGATGACTCCGATGTACAGCGGGAAAACCTCGGCCAGCTTCGACGACATGTCGATATTAATGGCCGTGAAGCCGGTCACGCCAAGCGTCAAGCCTAGCTCCTGGGCAATCGGAGAGTCCGGGTCGCGCAGCTGATGGACAAGCTCCTTGGTCTCCGCATCTGTCGGACCGGTATCCGGGATGAGACTCAGGATGGCCAGCTTGCCATCGGGATTGACCCCAAGCGGCGAGACGACCGAGACATGCTCGTAGCCCATGAGCTGCTGCACGAGTCCGCCCAGCATCTCCGGCGCGATCACGCCGTCTGGCGCAGACGGCTCGGCGACCAGCAGCAGCGGGCCGTTGAAGCCTTCTCCGAACCCTTCGGAGATCGCGTCATAGCTCTGTCTGGCCGATGTGTCCAGGTTGGCGGTCGCTCCCGATGGCATACCCAGCTCCATCTGTTGGACAGGAATAGCGGCGACGCCCAAGACAGCGATGACGGCGATAATGATGAGCCAGCGGAGTCGGACGATGCCGCGAGCCATACGCTCAGCGAAGCCATGCTTCTCGCCCTCGCGTTGACGGCGCTCGCGCGCCTTGGCCGAGCAGATGCGTTCTCCGACGAGGCCGAGCAGCGCCGGCAGCAGCGTCAGAGCGATCAAGACGTTGACGAGCACGGTAGCCGAAGCGACCAGCGCCATCATGCTCAGGAAGGATATGCCGATGACAAGCATGCCGCAGAGCGCGATGATGACGGTCAGCCCGGCGAAAAACACGGCGCTGCCTGCCGTTCCGACTGCCCGCCCGGCAGCCTCATAGGCCGTCAAGCCCTGGTCGAGGATGAGGCGGCGCTGGCGATTGACGATGAACAGCGCATAGTCGATCCCGACCGCCAGACCGATCATCAGGGCCAATACTGGAGTGAAGGAGGTCATCGGCATATAGGTCGAGAGCGCGAAGGCTCCGCCGACGCCAATGCCTACACCGACTAGCGCGATGACGATTGGTAAGCCAGCCGCCACGAGAGAGCCGAGCGTGAGGATCAAGACGACAGCCGCCACGGCCAGACCGATAATCTCATGCGAGCCGATCGGGATGTCCGGCGTCTTCAAGGAATCGCTGGCGAGCGCGGTAATACCGGTGCCTTGCTCGACGGCGGAGATCGTATCGATCACCTGATCGGTCACGCCATCGGGCAGCGAGTTCTGTTGAACAGTAAATTGGAACTGGAACAGCCCGACGCTGCCGTCGTTCGCTACGAGCACGCCCGGTACGGGCATGCCGTCTACGATGAGCGGGCCGTACGGCGGCATCTCCGCACCTGGCATCTGCCCCTGAGCGCCGTCACCGGCTGCTTGCCCGGCCCCGGCCTGGGCATCTGCGCTCGCTCCGCTCTGTGCCGCTGGGTCTCCTTGCGAGGCCCCAGCCTGGGCGTCAGAACCCGCACTGCTTTGCGCGGATGCCGCATCGCCCTGTGCCGCCGGATCTCCTTGCATTGCACCGCTCTGCGCGGCAGGGTCCCCTTGCGAAGCGCCGTTCTGGGCGCTCGGATCGCCTTGCATAGCGCCGCTTTGGGCGGCTGCCGCCAGCTCGGCGGGGTTAATCACATACTCCAGTTGATAGACGGAGTTGACCGCCTCGAGGATCGCGCCGATCCGCTCAGGGGTGTCGAGCCGCTCTCCGCCTGGCACGGTGAAGACGACGCTGGCCTGACCGCCAGCCGCTTGCGGCAGCTCGGCCTCCAGCTTGTCGAGGACATTCTGAGCTTCGGTGCCTTCGATCTTGATGTCAGGGCTCACCTGGACCCCGTTGACGCCGAGCAGACCGGCGACGAGACCCAGGATGACTAGCCAGCCTGCGATGGCATACCACGGCTTGGCATAGGCTTTTTTGCCCAAGCTATACAGAAAAGTCGACATAAAGTGTAGTTCTCTCCCTTTATCCAAATGATATGGCTGATGAAAAACGCCGAAGAGGCGATCCCGTGACCGTAGGCTTTCTTTT
>Ga0160464_100723_pt1 | contig 19024 bp, 16 predicted proteins | sample HID1971I_E11MG_FD_108275 | JGI IMG/M metagenome (GOLD analysis project Ga0160464, IMG submission 108275) | Enriched millipede-associated microbial communities from UW Madison campus, WI, USA - HID1971I_E11 MG | ecosystem: Host-associated > Arthropoda: Insects > Digestive system > Unclassified ... | reverse complement strand
CTATACGCGTTTTCTCGAAGCCAAGAGCTTGAAACCACGCTACGGCCAACGCCTGATGATCGCCGAAGTCGCGAAAGTCCTCGGGGATATCGACACCGACGACGAAGGTCGCCGCGAGGGCGAGCCCGCGGTCGTGGCCGTCGAGGCCGGCACCGGTACCGGCAAGACCGTGGCCTACAGCCTTGCCGCGATCCCCACTGCCAAGGCCGCCGGCAAGCGCCTGGTGATCGCCACCGCCACCGTCGCCCTGCAAGAGCAGATTGTCTACAAAGACCTGCCCGACCTGATGCGCAACAGCGGCCTGAGCTTTACCTTCGCCCTGGCCAAGGGGCGGGGCCGCTACATGTGCCTGTCCAAGCTCGACGTCCTGCTGCAGGAAGGCCACGCGCAAACCGCGACCGCCTCATTGTTCGAAGAAGAAGGCTTCAAGATCGAGGTGGATGAGGCCAGCCAAAAACTGTTTACCAGCATGATCGAGAAACTGGCCGGCAATAAATGGGACGGCGACCGCGACAGCTGGCCCACCGCCCTGGAAGATGCCGACTGGGCGCGTCTGACCACAGACCACAGCCAGTGCACCAACCGCCATTGCCCCAACTTTGGCCAGTGCGCCTTCTACAAGGCCCGCGAAGGCATGGGCAAGGTTGACGTCATCGTCACCAACCACGACATGGTGCTGGCCGACCTGGCCCTGGGCGGCGGCGCCGTGTTGCCCGATCCGCGCGACACCCTTTACGTATTCGACGAAGGTCACCACCTGCCGGACAAGGCCATCGGCCACTTCGCCCATTACACGCGCCTGCGTTCCACCGCCGACTGGCTGGAAACCACCGCCAAGAACCTTACCAAGTTGCTGGCCCAGCATCCGCTGCCCGGTGACCTGGGCAAGCTGATCGAGCAGGTGCCGGAACTGGCGCGCGAGATCAAGACCCAGCAGCAGTTCATGTTCAGCGCCTGCGAACAGGTCGCAGATTTCAAGCCCGGTGAAGACGTCGAGGGCCGTGAGCGCCCGCGCCATCGCTTTGTCGGTGGGATGATTCCCGAGCACATGCGCGAAATGGGCATCGAGTTGAAGAAGGGCTTTTCACGCCTGACCGACCTGTTCACCCGCCTGACCGACTTGCTCAAGGAAGGCATGGATGGCGAGGTCAATATCGGCATCGCCAGCAACCAGGCCGAAGAATGGTACCCGTTGTTCGGCAGCCTGCTGTCCCGCTCCCAGGGCAACTGGGAGCTGTGGACCGCCTTCACCGTCGAAGACCCCGAAGACAACCCGCCGATGGCCCGTTGGCTGACCCTGTCGGAAAGCGGTGCGCTGTTTGATATCGAGGTCAACGCCAGCCCGATCCTTGCCGCCGAAATGCTGCGCCGCAACCTGTGGAACGTAGCTTACGGCTGCCTGGTGACGTCGGCCACGCTGACCGCCCTGGGCACCTTTGATCGCTTCCGCATGCGTGCCGGCCTGCCGAAAAAGGCCGTTACCGCCGTGGTGCCAAGCCCCTTTCATCACGCCGACGCCGGTGTGCTGCGGGTGCCGGACCTCAAGGCCGATCCTCGGGATGCGGCGGCGCACACCGCGGCGATCATTCGCGACCTGCCATCGTTGGTCGAAGGCTCCCGCGGCACCCTGGTGCTGTTCTCGTCGCGCAAACAGATGCAGGACGTGTTCGATGGCCTTGACCGCGACTGGCGCAAGCAGGTGTTTATCCAGGGCAACCTGTCCAAGCAGGAAACCCTGAACAAGCACAAGGCGCGGGTCGATGGCGGTGATTCCAGTGTGCTGTTTGGCCTGGCCAGCTTTGCCGAAGGCGTGGACTTGCCCGGCGCCTACTGCGAACACGTGGTAATCGCCAAGATCCCGTTCTCGGTGCCCGATGATCCGGTCGAGGCCGCACTGGCCGAATGGATCGAAGCACGGGGCGGCAACCCGTTCATGGAAATCTCGGTGCCGGATGCTTCACTGAAGCTGGTGCAGGCCTGCGGGCGCTTGCTGCGTACCGAGGAAGACCGGGGCACCATCACCTTGCTTGACCGCCGCCTGGTCACCCAGCGCTATGGCAAGGCTATCCTCAATGCCTTGCCGCCGTTCAGGCGCGAAATTTCTTAAGTCACCGTGGGCGAATTCGCCCACTGCGTGGTCTATCTCATCACTATCATCAGGCCATTCATCGGCCGTCTGGGAGAACCTTGTTCGTATGATTCGCACGCTGCCCGCCCTGTTTGCCTTGCTGTTCGCTGCGCCGTTGATGGCTGCACCTGCCGGGCAACAAACGCTGTTCAACTTCGTCAGGCCTGCCGATGTGGTCAAGGTGGCGACCCAGGACGCCAGCCTGCCGCAATACAACGCCGAACAAACGCCCGAAGGCGAGGTGCTGCGCCGCATCACCTTCAACCCGGCGGCCGAGCCGAGCCTGGTGCTCAGCCCGCAAACCGGCGTGTGGGACTGGTCGCAATCCAGCGCCATGAGCCTGCGTATCCAAAGCGCCATGAACTGGGCGCTGACTCTCTACATCAAGGTGCAGAGCGCCGACGGCAAGACCCTGGTCAGCCGCGTCGACCTGCCGGCCGGCCCGGCCCAGACCCTGCTGGTGCCGCTGCAAGCCAACTCGCCACTGAGCCAGGGCATGAAGGCCGGCCCGCCGATGCCTGTCACCGTGGAGGGCCAGCGGGTGTTGCTGGCCGGTAGTGCCGGGGAAATCGACCGCAGCCAAGTGGTCTCGGTGACCCTGTCGATGATCAAGCCCAACGCCGCCCAAAGCATCCTGCTGGAGCGCTTCGGCGTGCAGGACAGCGAACCGGTGTTGAAGGCCGCCTACAGCGAATTGGTCGACGCCTATGGTCAGTCGACCCGTGCGCGCTGGCCGGAAAAGGTCAGCAGCGATGACCAGCTCAAGGCTTTGGCCGCCAAGGAACAGCAGCAGCTCAAGACCTGGCTGGCCGAGCGAGACAAATCCGCCCTGGACGCATATGGCGGCTGGAATAAAGGCCCGGCATTCGACGCCAGTGGCTTTTTCCGCACCGAGAAGCGCGACGGCCGTTGGTACCTGGTGACCCCCGACGGACATCCGTTTTATTCCCTGGGCGTCAACACCGTGGCGCCGGACAACAGCCAGACCTATGTGGCGGGGCGTGAATGGATGTTCGCGGCGCTGCCCAAGGCCGGCGAACCTTTCGACAAGTATTACGGCAGCGGCGACAACCGCAGCGGCAACGGTGCCGGCGAAGGACGTGGCTTTGGCTCGGGCCGCTGGTACGATTTCTATGGCGCCAACCTGCAGCGCACTTATGGCGGTGAAGGTCTGGACCAGAAGCGCTGGGTCACCCACACCCTCGACCGTCTGCAAGCCTGGGGTTTCAACACCGTAGGCAACTGGAGCGATGCGGACCTGGCCACGGCCGACCGCGTACCGTACACCCTGCCGCTGTCGATTGTGGGTGACTACGCCAGCATCAGCACCGGCACTGACTGGTGGGGCGGCATGCCCGACCCGTTCGACCCACGCTTTGCCATGGCCACCGAACGCGCCGTGGCCATCGCCGCGCGCGATCACCGCGATGACCCGTGGTTGATCGGCTTTTTTGCCGACAACGAGCTGGCCTGGGCCGGCCCCGGCGACGATCCGAAAGCCCGCTACGCCTTGGCCTACGGTACCTTGCGCATGACCACCGATGTGCCGGCCAAGCGCGCTTTCCTCAAGCAACTGCGTGACAAATACCGCAACGAAGAAGGCCTGTCCAAAGCCTGGGGCATTCATTTGGCGGGCTGGGAGCTGATGGAAGACCCAGGCTTCGAGCCACCGATGCCCAACCCGGAGCACCCGGAAATCGAAGCCGACTTCAAGTATTTCCAGAAAACGTTCGCCGATGCCTACTTCAAGACCCTCTCTGACTCGCTGAAGTGGCACGCGCCCAACCAACTGTTGCTGGGCGGCCGTTTTGCAGTGAGCACCCCGGAAGCGGTGGCGTCGTGCGCGCAGTATTGCGACGTGTTGAGCTTCAACATGTACACCCTCAAACCCCAGGACGGTTACGACTTCGCCGCCCTGCGCGCATTGGACAAACCGGTACTGATCACCGAATTCAACTTTGGCTCCGCCGACCGTGGCCCGTTCTGGGGCGGCGTGACGCAACTGGCCCGCGAAGAAGACCGCGGCGCGGCTTACAGCGCCTTTCTCAAGCAGGCCATGGCCGAGCCGTCGATAGTTGGCGTGCACTGGTTCCAGTACCTCGACCAGCCGGTGACAGGGCGTCTGCTGGATGGCGAAAACGGCCACTTCGGCCTTGTCGGCATCACCGATGTGCCGTTCCAGGGCTTCGTCGACAGCGTCCGTAAAAGCAACCTTGCGGCAGTCGACCAATTGGGCAAGGCGGCCGAAAAAGCCAAGGCGGCCGGTGCCGTGCGTGAGCACGAAGGTGGCCGATCAGCCCAAGCAGGCAAAGGCGCGGGGCAGGGCGCCGGTCAGGCCGGTGGGCACTCTGGAAATGGTCATTGATTCATCGTTGACGGGTTCACAAAACCGACAATGACTGGAACAATGTCGACCATTTCCTACAGTATTTTCAAGGCGGCTTAGGTGCAGATTCAGGGTCATTACGAGCTCCAGTTCGAAGCGGTACGCGAAACCTTCGCCGCACTGTTCGATGACCCCCAGGAACGTGGTGCCGGGTTGTGCATCCAGATCGGCGGGCAGACCGTCGTCGACCTGTGGGCCGGTACTGCCGACAAGGACGGGGCCGAAGCCTGGCATAGCGACACTATCGTCAACCTGTTCTCCTGCACCAAGACCTTCACGGCCGTTACTGCCCTGCAACTGGTGGCCGAAGGCAAGCTCAAGCTCGATGCGCCTGTGGCCGATTACTGGCCGGCATTTGCCGCGGCGGGCAAAGAAGCGATTACCCTGCGCCAGTTGCTCTGTCACCAGGCCGGGCTGCCGGCCATCCGCGAAATGCTGCCTACCGAAGCCCTCTACGACTGGCAGTTGATGGTCGACACCCTGGCGGCCGAGGCTCCCTGGTGGACACCGGGCGAGGGGCATGGCTATGAGGCGATCACTTACGGTTGGCTGGTCGGCGAATTGCTGCGCCGTGCCGATGGGCGCGAGCCGGGGGAGTCCATCGTGGCGCGGGTCGCACGGCCCTTGGGGCTGGATTTTCATGTGGGCCTTGCGGATGAAGAGTTTTATCGTGTTGCCCATATAGCCCGCAGTAAAGGCAATATGGGCGATGAAGCGGCACAACGGTTACTTCAAGTAATGATGCGCGAACCCGCAGCAATGACCACACGTGCATTTGCCAATCCACCGTCTATTCTGACCAGCACTAACAAGCCCGAATGGCGACGCATGCAGCAGCCCGCGGCTAATGGTCACGGTAATGCACGCAGCCTGGCCGGGTTTTATAGCGGGTTGTTGGACGGTAGTTTGCTGGAAAGCGACATGCTCGAACAATTGACTCGTGAACACAGTATCGGGCTGGACAAAACCTTATTGACCCAAACCCGCTTCGGCCTGGGCTGCATGTTGGATCAACCGCAGTTGCCCAATGCCACGTTTGGCCTGGGGCCACGCGCATTCGGGCATCCCGGGGCAGGCGGCTCAGTCGGGTTTGCCGACCCTGAACATGATGTCGCATTCGGTTTTGTGACTAATACCCTAGGGCCTTACGTACTTATGGACCCGCGTGCGCAGAAGTTGGTCGGAATATTGGCCGATTGTCTATAAACCCCTTGCTGTTTCACAATTTTTTGTTACAAAGGCAAGTATAAGAAAGATGCTGAACGACACGATGTAACTTGAATGTTCTTTAAGCGTCGGTTTAACGGGTCACGAGACCCCCTGGTTTTTTCTCATTTTGTGGATATCTCATGTTATCGAACAAGTCCTTGGCACTGGCGCTGTGCCTCACTATTACGGGTTGCGCACAAACTCCACAAAATGATGCCGAAGGTGGGCATTGGTGGTCATTCGGATCGGACAAGACTGCGACCAAGGACGCAGTGACCCAAACCGACGCCAAGCCCGATGCCAAGCCTGCTGCAGGCGCCAAGCCCGTTGAGCCCGTCGCCGCTGCTGCTGCACCGGCTCCGGCCACCAAGGCTGATACCGGTTACAGCTGGTGGCCGTTCTCCACCAAGAGTGCCGAAGAGAAGGCCGCCGATGCCAAGGCTGACCTGAAAGCCGACCTCAAGGCAGCCACCCCGACGTCGGACGCGGCGCCTGTGGTCGCCAAGACCGACACCGAGCCTCATTGGTGGTGGCCGTTCGAAAGCAAGCCAAAGCCCTTGGCCAAGGTCGACGTGACCAACGTGCAGATGCCTGACCCGAAAATCACTCAAGCCTGGCTGGATGACTACGAACCTCGCCTGCGTGAGGCCATCAAGGGCAGCACCCTGCAACTTGAGCGTCGCGACAACGTGCTGGTAGTGATTGCCCCTGTCGACGGTTCCTACAACCCGAAGCGCCCGGCGATGTTGCTGCCGGTGACCCTGGGCCCGTTTACCCGTGTGGCCAAGGCTGTAGAGGCTGATCCAAAGACCGCCGTACTGGTCTTGGGCCACGTCGACGCCACTGGCAGCGCGCCGGCGAGCCAGGCGTTGAGCAAGGAGCGTGCGCAGTCGATTGCATCGATTTTCAGCCTCAGTGGTTTGAAGCAGGACCGCCTGATGCTGCGTGGCATGGGCGACCTTATGCCGCGTGCCGCCAACGACAGCAATCAGGGCCGTGCGCTGAATCGTCGCATGGAAATCATGTTCACTCAGCGTACAACGATGTTGGCACTGCTGAGCAAGTACAACTCGGGCAAGACGCCGCCTGTTGCTGAAATGGTTGCCGTGCAGGACGTTCCCGCCCCGGCACCCGCGGCAAAGGCAAAAGCGCCAGCCAAAAAGGCCCCGGCCAAGAAAGCTGCTGCCAAGCCCGCGGCTAAAAAAGCCGCAGCCAAACCGGCAGCGAAGAAACCCGCTGCGGCCAAAGCCAAAGCTGCTGCACCCGCTTCGAACGACCAGGCAAAAAACTGAGCCGTTGAACCACGAGGATAAAGCCGCATGACCCAGGCACTGGCCGATATGCGCCGTGACTACACACGGGACGGTTTGAGCGAGGCCCAGGCCCCGGATGAGCCGTTTGCGTTGTTCCACCAATGGTTCGGTGACGCGGTGAAAACCGAACAGCCACCGGTGGAGGCCAATGCCATGACCCTGGCGACGGTCGACCAGGACGGTCGCCCGCACTGTCGTATCCTGTTGCTCAAGGGCCTGGATGCACAGGGCTTTACCTTCTTCACCAACTATCAAAGCGCCAAGGGTGAACAGCTCGCGGCGCGTCCGTTCGCAGCCATGACCTTCTTCTGGCCGACCCTGGAGCGCCAGGTGCGCATTGAAGGGCGCGTGGTCAAGGTCACCCCTGAAGAGTCGGATGCTTATTACCAAGTACGTCCTTTGGGCAGCCGCCTGGGGGCTTGGGCTTCCCCGCAGAGCCAGGTCATTCGTGACCGCGAAGAACTGCAGGAACTGCTCAAGGCCACTGAACAGCGTTTCAGCGATACCCAGCCCGACTGCCCTGAGCATTGGGGTGGGTACCGTTTGCTGCCCGAGCGCATCGAGTTCTGGCAAGGCCGCGCCAGCCGCCTGCATGACCGCCTCAACTATCGCCTGCAAGGGGCTCAATGGTCCCGCGAGCGCCTGGCGCCCTGAGCGTCACCTTTCGTCATCCCGCCTGAATCAAAGCTATTGCGCTGGAGTCCCTGATCAAGAGACCTCGGCGCTTTCGGCTGCGCGGCTACACTGGTCAAACAGGTTATGGCATCGTTCGGCGCCATAATCTTCGTTACCGTTCGTCGAGTTTTCTGGTGCTGGCAGTCTGTACTCAGGCTGAATGAAAACAATTTTTTGCCTGGCTTGCCGTGACAGGCGCCAAGCCAGAGCGTTTAATGAATACCTGTCCTTTGGAGTTGATGCTATGCGTAAGTCCGTTTTACTAGTTGCCTGCTTTACCACCCTGTCGTTGCTCTTGGGTGGCTGCGCCTCGAGTCTGACCGGCGACTCGTACTCTCGCGATGAGGCGCGTCGTGTACAGACCGTGCGCATGGGCACCATCGAATCCCTGCGTCCGGTGAAAATCGAAGGTACCAAGACCCCAATCGGCGGCGCTGCAGGCGCAGTCATCGGCGGCGTTGGCGGCAGCGCCATCGGTGGCGGTCGTGGCAGCATTGTCACCGCCGTGATCGGTGCGGTCGCTGGCGGCCTGTTGGGCTCGGCCACCGAAGAAGGGCTGACCCGTACCCAGGGCGTGGAAATCACCGTTCGCGAAGACGACGGCAGCATGCGTGCCTACGTACAAGCCGTGCAGGAAAATGAAATCTTCCGCATCGGCGACCGCGTACGCATCATGACCGTTGACGGTACCAGCCGCGTTACCCGCTAAGCGCTAGCGAGCAGGCAAAGAAAAACCCCAGCCGGGTGACCGGTTGGGGTTTTTTTATGCTGTTTTCCCAGAGGGTCAGGCTTTCTTGCGACTCGCCATTGCCGTCACCGCGTACCCGATAAAGGCCGCCAGGATCGACCCGGTCAGAATGCCCATGCGGTCTTCACCGGCAAACTCACTGGCGCCCGGCACAAACGCCAGTGAGCCGACAAACAGGCTCATGGTAAAGCCGATGCCGCACAGGATCGCCACCCCCAGCACCTGGCCCCAGTTGGCGCCGCTGGGCAGTGAGGCGATACCGGTTTTGATCGCCAGCCAGGTCAGGCCGAATACGCCGACGGTCTTGCCGATCAACAGGCCAGCGGCGATGCCCATGGGCACGTGGTGGGTGAAGCTGTCCAGGCTGACGCCGCTGAGGGAGACGCCAGCATTGGCGAATGCGAAGAGCGGCAGGATGGCATAGGCCACCCAGGGGTGCAGGGCGTGTTCCAGGGTCAGCAACGGTGAAGTCTCGGCATTTTTGGTACGCAGGGGAATGCAGAACGCCAGGGTCACGCCGGCCAGCGTGGCATGCACACCGCTCTTGAGTACGCACACCCACAGGATCAAGCCAACGATCAGGTACGGCCCAAGCTTGATCACGCCCAGGCGGTTCATCGCAATCAAGGCAATCAAGCAAGCCCCCGCGCCCGCCAGGGATGCGCCGGACAAGTCGGCGGAGTAAAACAACGCAATGACGATGATGGCACCGAGGTCGTCAATGATTGCCAGGGTCATCAGGAACAGCTTCAGCGACACCGGTACGCGCTTGCCCAGCAGGGCCAGCACGCCCAGGGCGAACGCAATATCCGTGGCCATGGGGATCGCCCAGCCGGCGAGAGCGGCGGGGTTGTCCTTGTTCAGCGCCCAGTAGATCAGGGCCGGCACCACCATGCCGCCGATGGCTGCTGCGCCGGGCAGTACCACTTGGGAGGGCTTGGACAGGTGGCCATCGAGGAGTTCGCGCTTGACCTCCAGGCCGATCAACAGGAAGAACAGGGCCATCAGGCCGTCATTGATCCACAGCAGCGCCGGCTTGGCGATGGTCAACGCTCCCACCTGTGTGACCACCGGGGTCTCGAGGAAGGCGTTGTACAGGTGCGACAACGGCGAGTTGTTGATGATCAGCGCCAAGGCGGCAGCGGCGATCAACAACAGGCCACTGGCGGCTTCCAGCTGGAAGAAACGGGTGAAAGTGCTACGCAGAGGCAAGGGATGCTCTCCATTCCAGGTTCAATAGGTGGGTACCCTAACCCGTACTGTTAGTTGTTAAAACAAAAGTTATATTCTTATTTGTTATAAGAGATTGGCGCGGTTACCGATGCCTTGAAGACTAGCAATTGTGTGTCCAATTGAGTCGCCACTGTATCTGTGTTGAGTGTAGGAAACATCCTAAGATCAAGTCTGAAAACCTTTAGAGAACCCACCATGAGCGACCACCGTACCTGGGCCCGCGAAGCCATTCGCATCATTGAAGCGGACTTCCAGCGGAGCGCTGACACCCACCTGATCCCGTTGCCATTACCGGGGTTGCCAGGCATCGAGCTGTACTTCAAGGACGAGTCCAGCCACCCCACCGGCAGCCTGAAACATCGCCTGGCCCGCTCACTGTTCCTGTACGCACTGTGCAATGGCTGGCTCAAGCCTGGCGCCCCGGTGGTTGAAGCGTCGAGTGGTTCCACGGCGATCTCCGAAGCCTACTTCGCCCGCCTGCTGGGCTTGCCGTTTATTGCGGTCATGCCTGCTTCCACGTCCCAGGAGAAAATCGCCCAGATCGCCTTTTATGGTGGCAAGAGTCATCTGGTCCAGGATCCGACGCAGATCTACGCGGAGTCCGAGCGCCTGGCCAAGGAGGGTGGTGGTCATTTCATGGACCAGTTCACCTATGCCGAACGTGCTACCGACTGGCGGGCGAACAACAACATCGCCGAGTCGATCTTCCAGCAGATGCGCTTTGAACAGCACCCGGAGCCCAGGTGGTTGATTTCCAGCCCCGGCACTGGCGGCACTACCGCGACCCTGGGCCGTTATGTGCGTTATCGCCAGCATTGCACCCGCGTGTTGTGTGCCGATGCAGAACGTTCGGTGTTTTTCGACTTCTACCAGAGCGGCGACGCCAGCCTGCGCTTGGAGTGTGGCTCACGGATCGAAGGGATTGGCCGGCCGCGAGTGGAGGCGTCGTTTCTGCCTGCGGTGATTGATGCGATGGTCAAGGTCCCGGATGCGTTGTCACTGGCGGCCATGCATTATCTGGCCGAGCGTCTGGGGCGACGGGTTGGCGGTTCCAGCGGGACCAACCTGATCGGCGCATTGATGGCCGCGCAACAGATGAAAGCGGCGGGGGAGTCGGGGTCGATCGTGGCGATCTTGTGTGATGGCGGCGAGCGTTATGCCACCACCTATTATGACCAGGCGTGGTTGGCGGGGCAGGGCTATGAGCTGGAGAGCTTGATTGCGGCGGTGGCGGCGAGTGTCGAGCGCGGTGAACCGTTGCCCAACACTATCCTGCGCGCCAATATCTGACCCACCGCAAATCAAAATGTGGGAGGGGCGGTGTGCTCAGGCTTCAATGCCGAGCATATCCCGCGCCAACGCCTCGGCAATCCGAATCCCGTCAACACCGGCCGATAGAATCCCGCCGGCATAACCCGCACCTTCCCCGGCCGGAAACAGACCTTTTACGTTCAGGCTCTGCATCGACTCATCGCGGGTAATGCGCAACGGTGACGAGGTGCGGGTCTCGATCCCCGTCAACACTGCATCGTGCAGCGAGTAACCCTTGATCTGCTTCTCGAACGCCGGCAAGGCTTCGCGGATGGCTTCGATGGCGAAGTCCGGCAAGGCCAGGGCCAGGTCGCCCAGGGATACGCCGGGCTTGTAGGAAGGTTCCACACTACCTAAGGCGGTGGACGGTTTGCCGGCGATAAAGTCGCCCACCAACTGCGCCGGTGCCTCGTAGTTGCTGCCGCCGAGGATGTAGGCGTGGGACTCCAGGCGCTCCTGCAACTCGATACCGGCCAACGGGCCACCTGGGTAATCCACTTCGGGGGTGATGCCGACCACAATGCCGGAGTTGGCGTTGCGCTCGTTGCGCGAGTACTGGCTCATGCCGTTGGTCACGACGCGATTGGGTTCCGAGGTCGCGGCCACCACAGTGCCGCCCGGGCACATGCAGAAGCTATAGACCGAACGGCCGTTCTTGGCGTGGTGCACCAGCTTGTAGTCGGCCGCGCCCAGTTTCGGGTGGCCGGCGTACTTGCCCAGGCGTGCGGCGTCGATCAGCGACTGCGGGTGTTCGATACGGAAACCCACCGAGAACGGCTTGGCCTCCATGTATACGCCGCGGCCATGGAGCATGCGGAAGGTGTCACGTGCGCTGTGGCCCAGGGCAAGAATCACGTGCCTTGAGAGAATCTGCTCGCCGCCGTCGACGACCACGCCGTTCAACTGCCCATCTTCGATCAACACGTCGGTGACCCGTTGCTCGAAGCGCACTTCACCGCCAAGGGCGATGATCTGCTCGCGCATGTTTTCCACCACGCCGGTCAGGCGGAAGGTGCCGATATGGGGCTTGCTGACGTAGAGGATCTCTTCCGGCGCGCCGGCCTTGACGAACTCGTGCAGCACCTTGCGGCCGTGGAATTTCGGATCCTTGATCTGGCTGTAGAGCTTGCCGTCAGAGAAGGTGCCGGCGCCGCCTTCACCAAATTGCACGTTGGATTCGGGGTTGAGCACGCTTTTACGCCACAGGCCCCAGGTGTCCTTGGTGCGTTGGCGCACTTCCTTGCCGCGCTCGAGGATGATCGGCTTGAAGCCCATCTGTGCCAGCAGCAGCCCGGCGAAAATTCCGCAGGGGCCAAAACCGACCACGATCGGCCGCTCGACCAGGTCTGCCGGGGCCTGGCCCACCACCTTGTAGCTGACGTCGGGGGCCGGGTTGACGTTGCGGTCGTCGGCAAACTTGAGCAGCAGGGCGGCTTCGCCCTTCACGTTCAAGTCGATGGTGTAGATGAAGCACAGCTCCGACGACTTTTTACGGGCATCGTAGCTGCGTTTGAACAGGGTGAAATCGAGCAGGTCATCACTGGCGATGCCCAGGCGCTGCACGATGGCTGGCCGCAGGTCTTCTTCGGGATGGTCGATGGGCAGCTTGAGTTCGGTGATTCGTAACATGACAGGATCCGGTAGGCGGCGGGCGAGAAGGCCGGCTGTTTTGCAAACCGGCGATTATAAGCTCCAATGGCGACTTTCCGTCAGGTTAAAACAGCGCAGGGTCGAATCAGTCGTCCCGCGAGCCGCCAAAGGCTGCGCAACCACGCTGCACCTGGCCGTTTACCCGCAACTCGGCGCTCATGTGTTGCAGGCTGCCGCTCACACTGTCGACGCAGCGCTGGGGCGCCACCCACAGCTCGATGTGCTGGTTATTGGCTTCGGTCATCAGGTTGAAGCGGCCGTCGCCCAGTTGTTCTTCGACGTACGGCACTGCCAAAGGTGGTTGGCCCTCGCGTTCCAGCACCATGCCCTTGGCCGTGACGTTCATCGCCCAGGCCGGTTTATGGCCGTTGGCGCGCAGGATCATGCGCTTGAAGTCCGGGTCGGTACAGGCAGAGGTCGAGCGTTCTACGCGGTACAGCTGTTGCAGCTCCACTTCGCCCTGGGTACCGGTGGCAACCCCGGAAAACTTGCCGCGCAGATCGGCAAACAGTGCGCCTTGCTGGCCGGCCAGGGAGGCCGCTTCCTGCAGGATGCTGGTGCCGCCGGTATCCTTGACCACGTAGTTACGCTGGTCGCCGCACGGCTGGAACAACAGCTTGCCGTCCACCGCGGTCAATTCACCCTGCATACGGGTCAGCCCGACGGTAGAGGGCTTGGCCGGCTCGCTTTCGAACAGCTGGCAAGCGGCGAACAAGGGAAGCAAGGCACACAGGGCGAGGGTACGGGCGGCACGCATATTGGGTCTCCAAACAAGTGCCGCCACGTTACGCAGGCTGGCGCCGCATCACAAGCCCGCTCGCCGGCTTCAGGTGTTTCTGACAGACATCAAATTCAGCCTACGATAAAGGTCTGACCGGTTTGTAGGCCCTCGACGCTTTTTGCGTAAGCCAGTGCCACATCGGCAGCTGGAGCTGGTTTGTAGCCACGGAAATACGGTGCATAGCTGCCCATGGCTTCCAGTAGAACGGTCGGGCTCACAGCATTGATACGCAGGCCACGTGGCAATTCAATGGCCGCCGCTTTGACGAATGCGTCCAGTGCACCGTTGACCAACGCCGCCGAGGCGCCGGTGCGGATCGGATCACGGTTCAGTATGCCGCTGGTGAAGGTGAACGAAGCGCCGTCGTTGGCATATTCCCGACCGATCAGCAGCAGGTTGACCTGGCCCATCAGCTTGTCACGCAGGCCCAGTTCAAAGTCGCTTTCGCTCATCTCGCCCAAGGCTACGAAATTGACGTTGCCCGCTGCGCAGACCAGTGCGTCGAACGGGCCGGTTTGTTCAAACAATTTACGAATCGAAGCGCTGTCGCTGATGTCCACCTGGAAATCGCCGCTGGCGCGACCGATGCTGATCACTTCGTGACGCTGGCTCAGCTGCGCCTTCACCGCCGAACCGACTGTGCCGCTGGCACCAATCAATAGGATTTTCATCGTGCTGTTCCTCCAGAGATAGTGAAGGTTCAGTCTAGTGTGGCTTTTTCAGCGGATAAACGCGCTAATAGGCAACCTTTGGTTTTCAAATGGAAACAATCCATGAGCGAAATGGATGATCTGGCGGCCTTCGCGGTGCTGATTGAAGCTGGCAGCTTTACCCTGGCCGCCGAGCAACTAGGTTGCAGTAAGGGGCAGCTGTCCAAGCGCATCAGCCAGTTGGAAGCACAGTTTGCCGTGGTGCTGTTGCACCGTACGACACGCAAACTGAGCCTCACCGCCGCCGGCGCGGCGTTGCTGCCTCAGGCACAAGCGCTGGTGGTGCAGGTGGAGCGCGCGCGCCAGGCATTGGCGCGGCTCAAAGATGATTTGACCGGCCCTGTGCGCATGACCGTTCCGGTCTCGTTGGGTGAGACCTTCTTTGATGGCTTATTACTGGAGTTCTCCAAACAATACCCGCAGGTCCAGGTCGAACTGGAGCTTAATAACAGTTACCGCGACTTGGCCCGGGATGGTTTTGACTTGGGCGTACGCTCGGGTGCCATCGAACATGAACGCCTGGTGGCCAAGCCTCTGCTGGCGTGGCGCGAGATGACCTGCGCCAGCCCGGCCTATCTGGAACAGCATGGCGAACCACTGACCCCGGCGGACCTGGCGACACACATCTGTTTGCTCAACAGTCACTACAGCGGACGCGAGGAATGGTTGTATCACCAGCAACACGAATTGCTGCGGGTACGGGTAAGCGGCACGTTTGCCTCCAACCACTACAACCTGCTGAAAAAAGCCGCGCTGGTGGGCGCCGGTATCGCGCGTCTGCCGTCCTACGTATTACCGAAGGAACTGGCCGAAGGCCGGTTACGCTGGCTCCTGCGCGACTATCAGACGCGCAGCATGCCGATGTACCTGGTGCACCCCTACCAGGGTGGCCTGCCGCGGCGTACCCAGGTATTGGCCGATTACCTGGTGGACTGGTTCAGGCGCAGCGGCGAGGCGTTGGATCGGCTTTAACGCAAGCGACGGGCGATCAAGTGGTCGATGGACAGGCTGCCCGGCCCCTTGGCGAGCAACAGCAACAGCAGCGCAATCCAGGTGCCGTGGGTCGGATAGGCATCAGGGTAGACGAACAACTGGATGGTCAAGGTCATGCCGATCAGGGCCAGGGCCGAGAAGCGCGTAGCCAATCCCAGCAGGATCAGCACCGGGAAAAAATGCTCGGCAAAGGTCGCCATATGCGCGGCCACTTCCGGCGCCAGCAACGGCACGTGGTACTCGCTGCGAAATAACCACAACGCCGACGCAGCAAGCTTGGGCTCGCCCCATTGGAATGTGCCGCTGACCAGGTCAATGGCAAAGCCTTCGACTTTGGTTTGCCCGGATTTCCAGAACACTGCTGCAATGGAGAAGCGCGCAATAAACGCGATCAGGCTGTAGGGGATGTTTTCGAACAGGGCGATGGCCCGTTTTACCAGGCAGGGGGCGGGCGCGTTCATGGCGATACCTTTCTTTCCAGGTGCAAATGAGTGATGGCGTCGTGGCTGATCAGCAGCTTGAGACATTGGTGCAGGTCGAATTCGGCCGAGGCTTCAAGCGCATTGGCAACGGCCGCCTCCAGCCCGGCGCCTTGCTTGAGGCGGTTGATAAAGATGACCGAGCCACTGTCGATGGCAAATACTTTGACCGCCAACCCTTGGCGCAAGACCAGAGCGCCCTGGGCATGCCAGGGGTTCAACGTGGCGATAGCGTCCTCGGTCTGGTGCGCGGCCCATACCGCGACGATTGCGTAGGGGGAGTTCAGCGTGGCGAGCGATGGGTGCAGTTGCACACGCAGGTGTCCGAGTTGCTCTGCGCCTTGCAGTTGTTGAAGAACGCTGGGCTGGTCCAGCGCCTGGCGATCCGCCGCGTGATAGGCGCGAACCCGCAGGCGTTCCAATCGCGCTATATCTGCCAGGTAAGGCACGCTCGAAGCCGGCTCAAACCCTTGGATAAAGTCAGCCAAAGAGCTGCCGTATTCGCTGATTAACGGGGTAGTGGGCGGATAAGCCTGGACGTACAGGCCGGCCATGGCATGGAAAAACTCATCGCCTACCAATCGCCGCACCACCGGATAAGCGGCCGCCAGCCCATCGTTCAACGAGCTGTGAACGTTATTGCGATACACCGCGAAGCGGCTTGCCGGGTCGGCACCATTGCTGCTGAACACACCCTCGGGACAGACTGCGTCGGGCGCCAGCAAAGCCTGGGCAAATTCGTGTTGAATACTCATCTGGCCACCTGCGACAAATACCATTGGGCTTGCCGGGCCTCGGCCTGCAGCACGCTGAATGCCGGCACGTGATTATCCCGTTCGATCAAGGTGGCTACCGGGCCGGTCCGTGTCAGTACCTGTTCGTACAATTGCCACACGGCGTTATCGATAGGCGCGCCGTGGTCATCGATCAGCAGGCGGTCGCCCAGGCTGTCAGTGTCTTCGGCAAAGCCGGCCAGATGAATCTCACCGACTGCGCGCAATGGCAGGGCATTGATATAGGCAAGTGGGTCGCGCTGATGATTGATGCAGGAGACATAGACGTTGTTGATATCAAGTAGCAGGCCGCAACCGGTACGGCGGATGATCTCGCCGATGAAGTCGGTTTCGTCCAGGGTGGAGCGCTGGAACTGCAGGTAGGTCGAGGGGTTCTCCAACAGCATCGGCCGCTTGAGTGTGCTTTGTACCTGATCGACGTGGTCGCATACCCGGCTCAGGGTGCTGGCGTCGTAGGCCAGGGGCAGCAAGTCGTTGAGAAACACCGGGCCGTGGCTGGACCAGGCCAGGTGTTCGGAAAAAGACTGGGGTTGATAGCGTTCGATCAGCGTGACCAGGCGTGCCAGGTGCTCACGGTCCAGTGGACCTTCGCCGCCGATGGACAGGCCCACGCCGTGCAGTGACAGTGGGTACTGCGCGCGGATCAAGCCCAGGTAGTGATGAAACGGGCCGCCGGCCACCATGTAGTTTTCGGCGTGCACTTCGAAAAAACCGATGTCGGGGCAGGTCTCGAGCACCTGGGTAAAATGCTCGGTTTTCAGCCCCAGCCCGGCCCGCAAGGGCAGGCCAGGCGCCTGAGCCAGTGAGATCGTGTAGTCGGGTGTTGGCGTCATCATCAGTACTCAGGCTTGCGGGGGGATCAGGACTTGGCGGTGAAGGCGGCTTCCTGGCCGAAACCGGTCGGCGAGGTGGTGCTTGGGGTCTGGGTGCAGGTGCCGGCGGGCACCAGTTTCCACGCGTTGGCCTGGTCTTTGGTTTTGGAGGTGCCAGCGCAGGAAGTGCCAGCACCCGCGGCGCAATCGTTCTTGCCGGCTTCAGCCACGCCGAAGCATTTCTGCATCTCGTCGGCCGCATGAGCGGTGGTGGTCAGGGCGGACAGGCTCAGGGCCGAGCCCAGGGCCAGGATGAGGGAGGCGGCAGACAGTTTGGTGGTCATGGGTATAACTCCAGCAGTGGGTTGAATGAGCGGGCTTGATTGCCTGCTTGCACCACTAGAGAGAGGGGGGGTGAGTTCGTTACAAAGAGTTCGAAAATAATTCGAGAATCTTTCGGTTCACACAAAAAATGTGGGAGGGGGCTTGCCCCGATAGCGGTGGTTCAGTCACAAGATGCGGTGACTATCAGCCTGCCATCGGGGGCAAGCCCCCTCCCACATTTAGATCCGGTTTACTCAGTTACCGGGTCTTAGCCGCCGAGGTACGCCTCCCGCACCTTCGGGTCCGTCAGCAGTTGCTCGCCAGTCCCCTGCATCACCACCCGACCGTTTTCCAGCACATAGGCACGGTCAGCAATTTTCAGCGCCTGGTTGGCGTTCTGCTCCACCAGGAACACCGTTACACCATCCTTGCGCAGCTGTTCGATGATGTCGAAGATCTGCTGGATGATGATCGGTGCCAGTCCCAGGGACGGTTCGTCCAACAGAAGCAGCTTGGGCTTGCTCATCAGCGCCCGGCCGATGGCGAGCATTTGCTGCTCGCCGCCGGACATGGTGCCGCCGCGCTGGCTGAAGCGTTCCTTGAGACGCGGGAACAGGTGCAGCACCTTGTCCATTTGCTCCTGGTAGTCGCCCTTGTCGGTGAAGAACCCACCCATGGCCAGGTTCTCTTCCACGGTCAGGCGCGAGAACACCCGACGACCCTCCGGTACCACGGCAATGCTCTTGCGCATGATCTCGGCGGAGTGCTTGCCCACCAGTTCCTCACCCATGTAACGGATGCTGCCGCCGTGGGCCTGGGGCGAACCGCACAGGGTCATCAGCAGGGTCGATTTGCCGGCGCCGTTGGCGCCGATCAGGGTGACGATCTCACCCTGGCGTACTTCGACATTGACGTCGTGCAGGGCCTGGATCTTGCCGTAGAACGTGGAAACGTTTTCGAACTGCAGCATTTTACGCTTCCCCCAGATAGGCTTTGATCACTTCAGGATTGTCGCGGATCTGCTCCGGCGTGCCGTCGGCCAGCGGCGTGCCCTGGTTGATCACCACAATATGGTCGGAAATGCTCATGACCAGTTTCATGTCGTGTTCAATCAACAGCACCGTGGCGTCGTTCTCCTCACGCAGCACGCTGATCAGCGCCTTGAGGTCTTCGGTTTCCTTGGGGTTCAGGCCGGCGGCGGGTTCGTCGAGCATGAGGATCCGCGGGCGGGTCATCATGCAACGAGCGATTTCCAGGCGACGCTGCTGACCATAGGCCAGGGTGCCGGCCGGGCGGTTGGCAAATTCCGTCAGGTTGACCTTGTCCAGCCAGTACGCCGCGTACTCCATGGCCTCGCGCTCGCTCTTGCGGAACGCCGGGGTCTTGAACAGGCCTGCGAAGAAGTTGGTGTTCAAATGGCGGTGCTGGGCGATCAACAGGTTCTCGACTGCGGTCATGTCCTTGAACAACCGCACGTT
>Ga0160464_100716_pt1 | contig 19354 bp, 21 predicted proteins | sample HID1971I_E11MG_FD_108275 | JGI IMG/M metagenome (GOLD analysis project Ga0160464, IMG submission 108275) | Enriched millipede-associated microbial communities from UW Madison campus, WI, USA - HID1971I_E11 MG | ecosystem: Host-associated > Arthropoda: Insects > Digestive system > Unclassified ... | reverse complement strand
GCACTCGCAGGGAGAAGCTGTCGAGCCGGCCATCGTCGAGTTCGGGCAGGACACGCCCGATCGCCAGTGCCGCGCCCGCGCTGCTCGAGGTGATCTTCCCGCCCTTCCCGCTCGTCGACCGCGGATCGGAGTGCGGGATGTCCTGCAGGAGGAGGTCGGTCGAGTCGGCGTGGATCGTGGTCATCAACCCGGCGTCGATGCCGAATGCCTCGTGGAAGACCTTCGCGACGGGGGCGAGGCAGTTGGTCGTGCAGGAGGCGCTGGAGATGACGTGGTGTCGGGTCGGGTCGTAGGTGTGCGCGTTGACGCCGAGCATGAATGTGCCGTCATCGCCCGCGGTCGGCACCGTCATGATCACCTTCTTCGCCCCGGCCGCCAGGTGCTTCCTGGCATCGTCGGACCCGGTGTCGGAAAGCGTCGACTCGATCACGATGTCGACCCCGAGCTCTTCCCAGGGCAGCCGCAGCGGATCGCGCTCTGCGAGCATCCGGATCGCGTGCCCGTTGAGGAAGAGGTGCTTGTCATCGAATCGCACACCCCGCGTCGACGGGCCCGTGCGGCCGTCTCCCTTCAGCAGCTCGGCGAGAGCGCGGGGTCCGCGCGGGTCGTTCACGGCGACGAGCTCGAGCTCCGAGCGGCGGGCGAGCAGCAGGCGGAGCTGGTTGCGGCCGATCCGACCGAGTCCGTTGATCGCGATTCTCGTGGGCATGGTGCTCCTCACTGTGGCGCGGTCCCCCCGTGCCGATGATAGTTTTGGCCTATGCCAAAATTATCACACCTGAGGAGCGGGGATTCCTGGGAGTTTCCGCGGGCCGGCTTGCTGTTCGACTGCGATGGCGTCCTGGTGGACTCCGTGGCAGCGGCTGCGCCGGCCTGGGATTCGTGGGCGCGTCGGTACGCCCCGTCGTTCGACTTCCTGAGGGATGCGCCGCATGGCATGCGGCCGAGTGAGGTCGTCGCCGCTCTGGTCGGCCCGCAGATCGCGGGTGAGGCGACCGCGGAGCTCATCGCTCTGGAGGTCGAGGCCGCCGTGCACACGAGAGAGATATCCGGTGCCGCGCGCCTCGTGGGCTCGTTGCCCCGCGACCTGTGGGCGGTCGTGACCAGCAGCAACCGCGCGGTGGCTCTGGCGCGGCTGCGGAGCTCCGAGGTCCCGCTCCCGCCCGCTCTGGTCGCCGCAGAAGACGTGCCTCGGGGGAAGCCGGAGCCCGATCCGTACCTCCTCGGCGCCGCCCTGCTGGCACGTACAGCCGAGGACTGCATCGTGTTCGAGGACTCCGTGCCAGGGATCCGCTCGGCGCGGGCGGCGGGCGCCGGATTCGTGGTCGGTGTCGGGGCGGGGTCCGCAGACGGCGATCCGGACGCGGTCGTGGCCGATCTCGGCAGCGTCCGATGGCGAGAGGGAGTCCTCGTCGTCGATGCGCCGGGGTCGTCGGGCTGACAGGGTCAGCCGAAGGTCGTCAGGGCGCGGTCGATCACATCCATCGCGATGTCGATCTGATCGTCGGTGGTCGTGAGCGTCGGCAGGAAGCGGATGACGTTGGAGTCGCTGCCCGCGGTCAGCAGGAGGATGCCCTGGTGCGCGGCGTAGTCGGCGATTGCGGAGGCGGCACCCGCGGCGGGACGCGACGTGCCTGGTTCGCTCAGCTCGAAGGCGTACATGGCGCCGATTCCGCGGACATCGCCGACCAGGGGGTGGCGTGCGGCGAGGTCGGTGAGGTGTCGGCGCAGTGTCGCGCCGATACGCCGTGCCTCCTCGAAGAAGTCGCCGTGCTCGAGTTCGTCGACGACGGCCAGCGCGGCGGCGATGGAGACGGGGTTGCCGCCGAAGGTGCCGCCGAGTCCACCGGGGTCGGGGGAGTCCATGATCTCCGCGCGCCCGGTGACGCCCGCGAGGGGGAGTCCCGCCGCGATGCCCTTCGCCGTGAGCACGAGGTCGGGGACGACACCGAAATGCTCGCTGGCGAACCAGGTGCCGGTGCGGCCGAGCCCTGTCTGGATCTCATCCGCGATGAACACGACGCCGTTGCGCGTGCACCACTGCTGGAGCGCGGGCAGATATCCGTCTGCGGGAACCACGAATCCCCCCTCTCCCTGGATGGGCTCCGCGATCAGGGCGGCGAGGTCGGTGGTGCCGATGCGCTGTTCGAGGTGCGCGATCGTGCGCTCCGCCGCCTGCTCTCCGGTGAGGCCGTCGCGGTAGGGGTACGAGTTGGGCACACGGTGGATATCCGAGGCGAACGGTCCGAAACCGGTACCGTATGCCGCCTTGTGGTTCATGGCGAGCGTCAGGTTGGTGCGCCCGTGGAATGCGTGGTCCAGGGCGGCGACCGCGCGGCGGCCGGTGTGACGGCGGGCGATCTTGACCGCGTTCTCCACGGCCTCGGCTCCGGAGTTCACGAAGACGGAGCGCTTCTCGTGGTCGCCCGGCGTCTTCTCGGCGAGACGCTCCGCCAGCCGCACGTAGCCCTCGTAGGGCGTCACGGTGAAGAGCGTGTGCGTCACCTGCGCGAGCTGGGCGGCCGCTGCGGCCATCGCGGCCGGATTCCCGTGCCCGATCGTGGTGACACCGATGCCGCTGCCCAGGTCGAGGAAGCGGTTGCCGTCGACGTCGGTGACCCAGGGGCCGTCGGCGTGTGCGATGTAGACCGGCAGAACGCTGCCGACGCCTCGGGCGACCGTCCGCAGCCGTCGTTCATGGATCGCTCGACTGCGTGGGCCCGGCACATCGGTCAGGACGGACGGCGCGGCGGAGAGGTCGGGAAGCACGCGAGGCGAGGACATGGTGGCTCCTTCGATGAGCGGTGCCGAGCGAAGGGCCTCGCCCGAACGGATTGACCTAAGGCTATGTTAGCCTTTGTCCTATGTCAAAGATGGATGCACCGATCGGCGCCGACGATCGCTACCCCACGGCGTTCACCGCCGATGACTTCCGGCACAACATCGCGGGTGTCGAATCGCGCATCGCCGCGGCGGCGCGACGGGCAGGGCGCGACCCGGGAGACGTGACGCTGCTGCCGGTGAGTAAGACGGTCCCCACCGACCGCGTGCGGGTCGCGATCCAGTCGGGCATGCGGCTGCTGGGCGAGAACAAGGTGCAGGAGGCGGTGCGCAAGAACGGCGAGACCGCCGACCTCGATGTGTCATGGTCGATCATCGGGCACCTGCAGACCAACAAGGCCAGAGACGTCGCCTCGTTCGCCGCGGAGTTCCAGGCGCTCGACCGGTTACGGGTCGCCGAGGCGCTCGATCGGCGCCTCCAGGTCGCGGGGCGCAGCCTCGACGTCTTCGTGCAGGTGAACACCTCGGCTGAGGACTCCAAGTTCGGGATGCCGCCCGAGGAACTCCCGGCGTTCCTGGAGGCTCTTCCCTCTTACCCGTCGCTGCGCGTGCGGGGGCTGATGACCCTCGCGATCCTGACCCCTGACGATGCCCGCGTGCGCGAGTGCTTCTCCCTCTTGCGCACGCTGCGAGACCAGGCCAGGGAAGACGCCCCGGATCTGATCGGCGCGGGCGAGCTGTCGATGGGCATGTCCGGCGACTACGAGATCGCGGTCGAGGAGGGGGCGACGTGCGTGCGCGTCGGGCAGGCGATCTTCGGAGCCCGTGCGCTTCCCGACAGCCACTACTGGCCCGAGGACTGATCGGGGCTCAGTCGTCGGTGCGGAAGCCCGCCGCCTTGTGCGTTCCATCGCAGAAGGGCTTGAGAGCGGAGAGCCCGCACCGACACAGCGCCACGGTGCGGCGGTGCGGTGCGATCGGCTCGCCCTCGGTCGTGCGCAGATCGACATCGCCGCGCACGAGCAGGGGCCCGTCGGGGTACGGGGTGATCGTCGCGGGCTCGCGGCCGGCGCTCACGACGGCATCCGCGTGCGAAGCGAGGAGAGGCCCGTCGACCAGGCGTCCAGGATGTGCGCACCTCCCCACCCGTCGACCGTGAGGCAGGCGGCGGCGCCGAACATGATGTCGGGGAGCAGCTCCGGGTGGTCCTCGGCGAGGCTGCCGGCGAGGTCTCGGGCGGCGATCTGCTCATGCACGGCATCGGCCTCGACGTGCTCGTCGAAGTACGCCGTCACTTCGGGAGCGAATCCCAGGCGGCGCAGACCGTCGGCGTACAGGCGGCACGGGATCGAAGAGGTCATCTCGTACGCGGCCAGATGTCCGACGATCGATCCGACCAGCCGACGATTCAGCCCGAACATCGACATCATGTTGAGGGATGCCAGAGTGACGGCGGGCAGGTCGTCGACGTAGGCGCCGTAGGTGTCTTCGAGACCGGCTGCCCGCATCGCGCGCGCGAAGAGAGTGGCATGCACGCGGTCCGGACGACCGCCGCCGTACTCGTCGGACTGGATCTCGACGAGCGCCGCCTTGGCTCGACCTTCGAGTCGGGGAATCGCCCAGGAGTGCGGGTCTGCTTCGCGCAATGTGTAAGCCGAGCGCTGGATGAGCATCTCCTCCGCCTGCGCCTCGGTGGCCTTCTTCGCGAAGTATCGCGACAGGCTCGGCCCGGTGTCGGCCTCGGCGAGCGCGAAGAGCGCGCGACCGACGGCATCCACGGTCGGCTCCGGCAGGTCGGGCATCGGGATGCTCGCGCGCAGGTCGCGCTCGAACGCCGTCTCCAGAACACGGCGGGTCGCGAGGAGCGCGGGGTCCCATTCCAGGTCGGGGTCCAACTGCGGGAGTGATCCGTAGGCGGAGGCGTAGAGCACGAACAGGGCGAGCTGGATGTCGTCGTCGCGCGCGATGTCGGCGCTCGCTGCAACGGCGTCTTCGGCGAAGGCCGTGTGGTCGGTGGCTGCGTCGGCGGCGGAGAGATGCGCGATCACGGCGCGACTCACCGGACCTCTGCCGCGGAAGGCGAGGGGCGATGCGGATGCCGGGGCGGATGCCGTGGCGGATGAGGTCATGTGTCGGGCTCCCAGTCGATGCGGACCCTCGTATCCTGCGGGCAGGAGCGAGATCCGGCCAGGGACTTGACGGGCGGCCCCTGCGCGGGGCATGCGTGCGGGAACCGCGCCGTCGGCGGAGGTCGACGGGTGCAGCGTTAGGCTGACGTCGATGACTCCGCCGGGCTCCTGGTCCCACTACGCCTCACCGCGCCATGCGATGCGGCGATTCCTGATCTCGTGCCACGGCGCGGGGGAGCAGTCGGGTCCGCAACCGCCGTTCCGACGACGGGCGCTCCCGACCCGCGGCCTGGTGTACATCTCCGAAGGGTGCGGGGCGTACGAGGAGTACGAGCCGCGCGGCCTGCGGGTGCCGGTCGAGGGGCCGGCGGTGATCTGGCTCACCCCCGGAGTGCTCCACGGCTACGGCTCCGACGCCGGAGGATGGTCCGAGCACTGGGTGCTGTTCGAGGGCGAGCCCTTCGCGGCGTTCGAGACGAGTGGGCTGGGAGGGCGTCACCGGCCGGTGCAGAAGCTCGTCCGCCCGGTCGAAGACGCGCACGCGATCTTCGGTGAGCTGCGGGAGGCCGTCGCCGCCGTGGGACCGCGGGCGGAGATCGCCTCATCGGTCGCGACGCAGCGGCTCCTGCTCGCGATCCTCGATGCCGTCGAGCCGGCGGAGGGGGCGACGGATGGGATGACCATCGTCGATCGTATCGCCGGTGGCGCGACTCGGACTCTCTCCGTCGCCGCCCGCGCAGCCGGCGTCGGGCTCACCACGCGGGAGCTGGGGGAAGTCGTGCGGGCGGCGACCGGGCTCACGGTGAACGACTTCGTGATCGAGGTGCGCATCGCGCGGGCGCAGTCACTCCTGGCGGAGACCGCGCTCGACGTCGGACAGATCGCCGCGCGGGTCGGCTACGACGACGCGGCGTACTTCTCACGCGTCTTCCGCCGCCGCACCGGGGCAGCGCCATCCGTGTTCCGGCGGCAGCAGGCCCGGACTCCGATCGACTGAAATCGTCCAAGTCGGTCGGACATCATCCTGAAAATCCAATGATCCGACCGGAAAGTCCATGGACTGAAGTCCAAGGCTCCTCGATCCTGGAGTCATGTTCACCTCCAACGGATACACGCTCGATGACTCACCGTCTCGACTCGGGCGGATGGAGCCCGTGCCGGACACCATCCGCGCGGACAGGGAGGCGTTGTGGGGTCGACTGCGGAGAGACGGCTACCTGTTCCTTCCGCAGCAGCTCGATCCGCAGCTGGTCACCGCGTTCCGCGAGTACTACTTCACCGCGATGGCCGACACCGGGATCGTGGTGCCCGGATCGGACCCCGTCGTCGGCATCGGCGCGCAGGGTTCGATCGACAGAGCGAAGATCCGCTCCGTCCTGTTCGATGACATCGTGCCGGGCGAGCAGTACGCCGCGCTGACCGGACACCCCGACATCCGCGGATGGTTCGAGTGGTTCCTCGGTGACGACGTGCACCTGCATCGGCGCCAGATCATCCGCCACATCCGTCCGGGGGAGTCGGGGATCGGCACCGCCACGCAGGCCCACTACGACCTCGTCTATCTGCGTGAGGGGAGCGAGCGGGTGCTCTCGATGTGGATCCCGTTGGGAGACTGTCCCGTCGAGCAGGGCGGGCTCACCTACCTCGAGGGCAGTCACCACTGGGCGCTCGCCGAAGAACGTGCGCGCGGCGACAGGCGTCCGGCCGCGTCGATCACGGCTGACCTCCCCGCGCTCGCGGACGCGCACGACGCCCGTTGGCTGATGGCGGACTACCGGGCCGGCGATGTGATGGTGCACTCCTCGTACGTCGTGCACGCCAGCACCGACAACGTCGACCCGCTGGGGCGCGTCCGCCTCTCCACCGACATCCGCTACCAGCGGGCCTCCGAGCCGATCGACTGGCGCTGGCAGGAGCACTGGCACGAGGACGACGGGCTCTGAGGACGACGGGCTCTGAGGAGCGCGAGCGCCTAGCCGCAGGTCTCGAATGCGTAGGCGTCGTCGTCGGGGGTGACCAGGTCGCGATCGCGCAGCACCATCGAGGCGGGCGAGCTGTCGTCGTCGCACATCTCGGCGAAGGAGCGCGGCAACTCGTCGGTGTACTCGATGTCGATCACATGGTCCCCGTAGACCGCGGTATACGCACCGCACTCGGCATAGGCCGCGCACTCCTCGGTGACGGCGAAGTCGAATCCGGCCCGCTCGTGCAACAGGGCCGCATCCTCGGCGGCGTTCTTCTGGCCGGCCGCGAGCCCCGCGACGTGGGCGGCATCGACGAGGAGCGCGGCCAGTGCCAGGTTGTCGTCGAGGGCGAGGCCTCCTTCCGACCGCGAGTACGAGTCGAGGTTGTCGAACTCGACCGCGTCGAAGCCGGCGTCCGCACATCCCACGATCCACGGGGTCACCGTGTCGGCGATCTTCTCCCGGCGCTCCGCGGTCGAAGTGTCGAGCAGCGCCTCATCGGGCCAGTCCGGATCGAAGACGACGTCGCCGTCGCGGTGGAGCAGCAGCTCATCGGGCCAGACGTCGAGTTCACCGGGCTGCGTCTGGAAGCCGTTGACGTAGCAGATCGAGTACGCCCCGGGTGCGGGCTCCGCGCTCCGGTCCCGCCCCACGACACCGACCTCGGGTGCTGGAGGATACGCACCCCCGAGTTGATAGTCCGGCACGGCACCGGACGGTGGAAGGGCGACATCCGATGAAGGGGCGGCCGTGGGTGCAGAGGAGCACCCCGTCAGCACGAGGGCGCAGAGCACGGTCAAGACTGCTCGCCGCCCCGTCGTGTGCCTCCGTAAAGACGCGCTCACCGCGCGACGGGCCCGGTGGCCGCGGCATCAGACGGCACCTGTTCTGCGGGATTGCGTCGGATGCCGATCCACGACACCACGCCGCCGATCACGAGCAGTGCCGCCGTGACCCACGCCGCGCTGTGGAATCCGTCGAGGTCGAGTGTGCCTCCGACGATCGTCGACAGCATCGCCACCACGAGCAGACCGGCCACGCGGGAAACGGCGTTGTTCACGGCCGAGGCGATTCCCGAGTGGTTCTCGTCGATCGCGCCCAGGATCGCGGCCGTCAGCGGTGCGACCGTGAGGGAGAGCCCGAGGCCCATCACGATCATCGCCGGCAGCACCTGCCACCAGTAATCGAAGTCGGTCGAGACGAGAAGCAGCATCAGGGCGCCGACGGCCATGAGCAGCGGGCCGACCGTCATGAAGATGCGCGGCCCGAACCTGCCCGCCCACTGTCCCGCACGCGAGCTGACGAGGATCATCAGGATCGTCATGGGCAGGCTCGCGAGGCCGGCGGCGGTCGCGCTGAGCCCCGCGCCCTGCTGCAGGTAGACACCCACCACGAAGCCGTTCAGCGACAGGGCGGCGTAGACGAAGAACGTGGCGAGGTTGCCCCATCCGAAGTCGCGCACCCGGAACAGCCATAGGGGCATGAGCGGCGAGGCGGAGTGCTGCTGACGCCACAGGAACAGGGCGAACAACGCGGCGCCGGCGACCGCGGGGATCCAGATCGCGGGCGACTGCCACCCCATGTTGGGCTGCTCGATGAGCGCGTAGACCACGGCGCCGAGGCCGATCGCGCACAGTGCCCCGCTCCACCAGTCGACCTTGATGCCGCGCGGATGCTCGGGCAGGTGGAGGCGGGAGAGCAGCAGCAGGGTGATGCCGATCGGGATGACGTTGATGAGGAAGACGAAGCGCCAGGAGAGGTAGTCGACGAACAGGCCGCCCAGCAGCGGACCGACCAGCTGTGCGCCGGTGGTGAAGGCCGTCCAGACGCCGATCGCCCTCGATTGCACGTCGGAGCGCATTGTCGCGGTGATCAGCGCGAGCGAGCTCGGCACCAGCAGCGCGCCGGCCGCCCCCTGCGCGGCGCGGGCGATGATCAGCATGAGCGGATCGAACGCCGCCGCGACCGCGATGGAGGCCACGCCGAAGGCGATCAGTCCGATGCGCATGACGAGCACCCGGCCGTAGGCGTCTGACACGGAACCTGCCAGCAGGATCAGGGCGCTCAGCGTGATCAGGTACGCGTCGACGACCCACTGCTGGGTGGTGATTCCGCCGCCGAGCTCTCGGCTGATCGCGGGCAGCGCGACATTGACGACCGTGCCGTCGAGGAACGTCACGAAAGACGCGAGCACCGCGATGGAGATCACGAGTCGCTGAAGAGGGGCGAAGGATGCCACAGGCCGACCCTACCCCCGGTGACCGACGTCGGGGGCGGTGCGGCTCAGGGCGCCGAGCCGGATTCGTGCGCTGCGGCGTTCGGAGTGGGAAAGGGGGGCGTTGTGCCGGTGCGGAAGAGGTCAGCCAGGGCGGGCACTCCGCCTTCGTCGACGGTGCGGCGCTGCCGGTCGGCACCGGAGCCGAGGGCGCGCAGCCGTTCGATGCCCTCGCGGACCCGATCCTCGTCACCGAGGTCGCGCAGGGCAGGTGCGATCATGGCCAGCATCCGGTCGGCGACGGCCCACGCGTCGTCGGCCTCGCCGGTCGTCGGATCGATCAGGCGTGCGCCCATCCCTCTGCGCGCCGCCGTCCACAGCGAGACGTCGATGCCGTCGGTGCCGATGTCCGCGTGCGGCTGATCATCGGTGATCACGATCGCGCGGGAGAGGAGAGCGGCGAACACCGAGTCCTCGGCCGTCAGTTGCGCGTCGAAGACCCGCACCTCGACGGTGGGGTAGTGCTCCGAGATCCGCACCGCCCACGACAGCGACGCCGCATCGGTGAGGGCGCCGACATCGATGAGGCGCTGCACACCCGCCCGATAGTCGTCGTAGTCACGGAACCTCGGCGGCGCCCACGAGGCGGGCAGTCGGCGGATCTGGATGCTGCGCCAGCTGGCGAAGTCGGAGTCCCGACCGTTCACGAAAGGGCTGTTGCCGGTGAGCGCCAACAGCACGGGGAGCCAGCCGCGCACCCGATCGAACGCGCGGACCCTCTCCTCGTCGTCGGCGACCTCGACATGCACGTGCAGGCCGTTGACCTCGTGATCGCGCGTGAGGTGTCCGAGCTGCGCGGCCACGTCGTCGTAGTGGGACGAGGGGGAGACGGCGGAGGAGCGGGTGGTGACGAACGGGGTGCCGGTGCCGGCCGCGATCGCGTGCTGGTCCTGGGCATGCCAGCCGATCAGGCCGCGCAGGTGCGTCAGCTGCGCTTCGGCATCTGCCGCGGTCGAGACCGGCTCGGTCAGGCATTCGATCTGAGAGGTCAGGTACGCCGTCGGGACCTCTCCGCCCGTGCGGAGGCGCGTGATGCGCTCGCGGGTCCCGGCGGCGAGGGCTACGGGCGCCAGCGAATGCTCATCGAGGAAGAGGAACTCCTCCTCGATGCCGAAACGCGCCATCCGCGGCCTCAGTGGTTCCTGAGCGCGGAGATCAACTCGGACTTCCGCTTGCCGCTGTAGCCGGTGAGGCCCAGCTCCTTCGCTCGCGTGCGCAACTCGGCAACCGTCCAGTCCTCGTAGTCGCCGTGCTCGCCACCGCGACGGCCCACGGCGCTGCGTCCTTCTTTCGCCGCCGCATTCGAGATGCGCGCTGCCTTCTCCTGGGAGGCGCCGTCATCCCGGAGTTCTTCGTACAGCTCGGGATCCTTCAGCGAGTTGTTGCGTCGTCCTGGCATGTTCTCGTCTCCTTCGCGCACTCGGAGGGTGGAAGTCAACCCCCTCGGGCAGAACGCCTGTCGCGGCTAGCGTGGACACACCACAGTCGGGCGTCCGCGCCTGCCGAAAGAAGGGAAAGACCGATGAACATCCTCCTGATCATCGTCATCGTCGTCGCAGTGATCCTTGCGATCACCGGAGGACTGGTGCAGTCGCTCCAGTTCCTCCTGTGGGTCGGGCTCGTCCTCCTCGCGATCGCAGTGATCGCCTGGTTGATCCGAGCGATCAGCGGCAGCCGCAAGGTCTGACAACACAGTAGGTCTGACCCCATCGAGGTGAGGCCCGCCCATCGGCGGGCCTCACCTCTTCGGTGTCTGAGGGACTGTTACTTCTTGTCGAACGCGTCGCGGACGCTGTCGCCGGTCTTCTCCGCGGCGTCCTTCACGTTCTGGCCGGCTTGCTTGGTCGAGGCCTTCACCTGGTCCGCCTGGCCTTCAGCTTCGAGGCGCTCGTTGTCCGTGAGCTTTCCGACGCCTTCCTTGACCTTTCCGGCAGCCTTCTCAGCGGCGTTCTTGATGTCGTCTGCAGCACTCATGTCGTGCTCCTTTCGTAGGCGGATTCGATTGATTCCGACCCTCTCACGCGGGCGCCGAACGGGCCACGGGATTGACAATCCGGCCGGGTCATGTCAACGTTCCGCCCCATCGACTCGGGCACCTCGAAGGACTAGCCTGGCGCCAGGCGGGTGGTCCTGCCCGCGGACCTCGACCAAGGAAGCGGTGTGCGATGGACTCGATGATGATGGGCGCCATGTCGAAGAACATGGAGTCGATGCCCGACATGCAGATGATGGACATGGCCGTCATGCAGGCGTGCATGGATGCGTGCGCCGCGTGCGAGCAGGCCTGCACGGTGTGCTCGACGCAGATGATGGACTGTTCGCCGGCCTGCATGAACTGCGCAGACATGTGCAACACCATGATGCGGTCCATGATGCGGATGCAGGGGATGACCCCCGCGTCGATGATGGCGATGCTCAACGCCTGCATCGCGATGTGCAAGACGTGCATGGATGCGTGCGCGCGGCATGCCGACGAGAGCGACGTCTGCCGGATGTGCGCTCAGGCATGTCAGGCCTGCATGGACGCCTGCTCGGCTATGAAGGACATGCTGATGGCGAGCGCCTGAACCGGAGCGTCTGACCGAAGGCCGGGTCAGGCTTCCGCGACGTCAGATGGTGGCGACGTTGAACTGCGTGCCGCCGACGGCCAGCACGCCGTAGCGCGCGTGGAGCGCGACCGGCGTGCCGGCGACGGCCTCGAGGGCGGCGCCCGAGCCGTTCCACAACGCGTGCGCATCGCCGTCGAGGGTGCGCACCACGAGGTCTCCGGAGACGGCGTCCGCCGACTCGACCAGGGCGTCGACCCACTCCGCGGGCGTCGCCGAGGCGATGCGCGCCTGGATGAGGTGAAGCGCGTGTCCGGGGGCGAACGAGGAGCACCGGCCGCCCTCGCTGCACATGCACGCCGCACGCTCACGCACCGGGAGGGGCGAAAGGCGGTTCAGTGGCGTGGACACGATGGTCTCCTTCTGGTTCGACGTTCCGGAAAGACTAAGTCGCCCGTTCCGCGGGGCACAGGCGGGCCGACACGGAGTGAAACAAACGGGTGTAAGCTCGCCGGGTGCTGTCGTCGATGAGCGCCCTCGGGGCGCAGAGCGGAGCTGCAGGCGCCTTCCGCGCCGCAGACAGAGGCTGAGGACCCACCGGAGGCGGAACCCCCGTCCCCGGTGTCGTGACGTACCCGGCATCCGCGTCCGGGATCTTCCTCCGATCGACTCGCCTTCGCGGCGACCACTCCGAAAGCACTCACTCTCATGCGTCCCATCGACGAGCGCGCCATCCGCGCCTCCTTCCTCAACACCTCCCGTAAAGAGGTCTCCGACCTGACCCTGCCGCCCGGTTTCGCCGAGATCGACTTCGATCGCCTCGACTTCCTCGGCTGGGCCGACCCGAAGATGCCCCGCCGGGCGTATGTCGTCACGTGGGTCGACGATGCCCCCGTCGGCGTCTTCCTGCAGCGCGCCGAACAGCGCGTGATCGCCAGGGCACAGTGCTCGTGGTGCGAAGACGTCACGCTCCGCAACGACGTGCAGCTGTACGTGGCCCGGAAGGCCGGGCCGGCCGGGCGAAAGGGCGACAGCGTGGGCGTACTCACCTGCGCGGAGTTCGGCTGCAACCACAACGTCCGCATCCTGCCGCCGTTGGCCTACCAGGGGTTCGACCGCGAGTTCGCGCGAGACCTGCGCATCCTGCGACTGCAGGAGCACGTCGCCGGCTTCCTCGCCGAGGTCGCCGGCTGATCCCGACTTCTGTTGCTCCGGTCGCACTTCCTGCCGCTCGCGGGTCGCGAAGGCGACAGGAAATGCGACCGGAACAGGGGCTCGGGGCAGCCAGGTCAGGCCATCCGGGCGCGCACGTGCGCCCAGGCGGGTGCTGACAACTGCGCCGACCGGCGGGCGAACTCGTCGAAGCTGCGACGACCGGGCCAATCGGTCGGCAGCATCGAAGGGGGAAGTCCCGGGTCGGTGTAGGGCAGCACCCGCCAGCGGTCGATCAGATGCACGTACGCGGCGAACGGCTCGTCGGGCAGCGTCGCGAGGGAGGCCTGGAACGTGAGGTGCTCGTCACGCAGCGCGTCCAGGTCCCACCACTGCGCCGCGGCGTCGATCAGGGTACCGGCAGGTACGGGGGTGTAAGTCGGGAACAGTGTCGCCCACCGGCGCGCGTCGAGTTCGTCGAGGATCTGCATCACCTCGTCCTGCAGGTGCCCGGGGCAGATCCACAGGGCGGGCGACACGACTCCGGCACCGATCCACTGCAGCCGTCGGCGCAGTTGATGGCGCACGCTCCTCGCGCTCTCGGGCATCGAGAACGACACCAGGCACCAGGTGTCGGCATCCGTCATCTCGCGCATCTCGAAGATGCGCCGGTCGCCGCGTTCGAGCATCCGGGTGGCTGCCGGATTGAGGCGATAGCCGATCTGCTCCTCGCGTGCGGCGAGCAGCAGCCCCTTCTGTTTGAGGCGCGCGACACCGGTGCGCGCCGGGGCCGGTTCGATGCCCAGGTCGCCCGCGAGCGCGACCAGATCGGCGGCCGAGATCCATCCGCCGAGAGGACGCAGGAAGACGCCGATGAATGTCCGCAGCAGCGACGCGGTGCTGCCGGGGCGGGCATCGATGTCGTCCAGCACGGGGCCGGCGAGGTCAGAAGTCACCGGGCTCCAGGGCGTCGCGCACCGCGAGCACGCCGGTGATCGTCTCGACGTGCGAGGTGCTCAGCGGGGAGAGCCCGAGGCGGATGCCGTCGGGGAACCGGAAGTCGGGGATGATGCCGTCGGCCCAGAGCCGTCGGGTCACGTCGCGGAAGTCCGGGTGGCCGATCGTCACGTGCCCACCCCGCAGGTCGGCGTCGCGCGGGCTGAGCAGCCGCACGCCGAGAGGCGCGAGCACCTCGTCGTAGGCGTGCACCGCGAGGTCGGTCAACGACTGCGACTTCGCCCGGACACCCTCGATCGTGGACTGTTCGATGAGGTCGAGCATGCCCTGCATCGCGAGCATCGACGTCACCGGGGGCGTGCCGCTGAGCAGCTGGCGGATGTCGCCGGACGGCACGTACTCCGGCCCCATCGCGAAGATGTCGTCCGCGCTCCACCAGCCCTGGATCGGCTGGCGCAGCACACCCTGGAGCCCGCGGCGGAGGTAGGCGAAGGCGGGAGAGCCCGGTCCGCCGTTCAGATACTTGTAGGTGCAGCCGACAGCCATGTCGACGCCCCATTCGTCGAGCTGCATCGGGACCACGCCGGCCGAGTGGCACAGATCCCACATCATCAGAGCGCCGGCCTCATGCGCGGCCGCGGTGATGCCCGACATGTCGGCCAGGGCTCCGGAGCGGTAGTCGACGTGGCTCAGCGACACCAGGGCGGTGCGTGCGGAGACCACGGCCTCGACATCGGAGATCGTCACCCCGTGCACCGGATCGGGCTCGAGCCAGCGCAGGGTCATCCCGGTTTCGGCGGCCACGCCCTCGGCCAGGAAGCGGTCGGTCGGGAAGTTGCCCGCCTCGATCACGAGCTCGGTGCGGGCCGGGTCGGCCGCCGCAGCGGCGCGCATGAGCTTGTAGATGAGCACGCTGGTCGAGTCGGCCACGACGGTCTGGCCCGCGGCGGCACCGAGCGCGACCCGTGCGATGCGGTCGCCGAGCTCCATCGGCAGCGCCATCCACTGCTCGTCCCAGGAGCGGATCAGCCGTGTGCCCCAGTCATCGCGGACGAAGGCGGCGAGCTTCTCCGGAATGTCGCGCAGGGGGCGGCCGAGCGAGTTGCCGTCGAGGTAGGCGGTGACCCCCGGCGCCTCGGCGAACGCATCGAGGTGCGCGCGCAGCGGGTCGGCCGCGTCGAGAGCGCGGGCACGCTCGAGGAGGGAGGAGTCGGCGGGCGTCGTGGTCATGTCACACCTTCAGATCGGCGGGGGTGAGGGGGCGGGCGTCGAGCGGATCGGCCGATGCGGGGGAACGGCCGGGGAGGAGCAGGAGAACGGAGGCGGCGTCGAGCGGGTCCACAGGGGCGAGCGCTCGAAGGAGGGCGGCGTCATCGAGCCCGGCCTCGCGGAGGGCGGCGACCTCGAGCGGGTTCAGGTCGACCGGCATCGGCCCGTTGCCCAGGTCGGTGCCGTAGAGGAGGGTGCCGCCGGCGGCGTGGAAACGACGCACGTTGTCGATCGCGATCGTCCGCTCGGGGCCGTCGTGGATCGCCAGCGTCGAGATCCATGAGGCGGAGGCCACCTGGCGCGTGATCTCGTCATCTTCGAGGCGCTCCGTGAACGGGGCATGGGCGAGACGTGCCGCGCCGAGACGGACCACGCGCTGTGCTTCGCCTGCCCCTTCGGCGTGCGCGACGACGGGAAGGCCGTGGTCGGCGGCGAGCAGGACGATCGTGCGGAAGAGGTCGTCGGCGAAGACCGGCCCTGCGGTGCTGTTGCTGGTGACCTTGAAGAACATGGCGCCGGCATCCGCCATCTCGGTCACGGCGGCGGCCGCGGAGTCCCCGTCTGCGATCTCGCGCACCGAACCGTCCGGCGCCCAGTCGCGGTCGGAGGGATAGCCGCCCGGAGCGGTCAGGAACGCGCCGGCGAAGTGGATCTCTACCGCCTGCCGTGTTCGTTTCTCAGGAGCATGAGTGTCGGCCGTGCCGGATTCGCCCGTGGCGGACCGGTCGGAGGGTGTTCCTCCTGAGTTGTGCACGGCGAGCCGGCGCAGCACCTCGGGGTTTCCGCCGAGGTCGACCACGCGGCCGAGGCGCGAGCCCGCCAGCAGGCCGTGCTCGACGAGCTGCAGATGCACGTGGTGATCCGTGAATCCGCCCGTGATGACGCCCTCGATGCGGGGGAGACCAGGGGCAGGGCGCTCATCGCGCAGCCGCACGCGCCCGTCGACGAACTCGACGACGCCCTCGCGCCACCCGATCCCGTCGAAGAACGTCGCGGCCCGCATCAGCTGCCGATCTCGGTGCGCACGGCGTAGAGCTCGGGGAAGAACGTCAGATCCAGCGCGCGCTGCAGGAACCCGACGCCGCTGGAGCCGCCGGTGCCGACCTTCATCCCGATCGTGCGAGCGACCGTCTTGAGATGCCGGAAGCGCCAGAACTGGAAGTTGTCCTCGAGGTCGACCAGGTCTTCGCATGCCTCGTACAGGTCCCAGTACCGGCTCGGGTCCTGGTAGATCTCGCGGATCGCGGGCACCAGCTCCGGCGTCTCCCGGTAGGGCTCGCGCACGTCGCGTTCGAGGATCTCGGTCGGGACGGGCAGTCCTCGGCGAGCGGCGAAGCGCAGGAACTCGTCGTACAGCGTGGGCTTCTCCCACTCGGCGGTGAGGAGAGCGAGGTTGGCGGGGTGGTCGGCGAAGACGCTCAGCATCTTCTCGTTCTTGTTGCCGAGGGCGAACTCCACCGCCCGGTACTGCACGGACTGGAATCCGGACGAATTGCCCAAGGCCCCGCGGAACTGCGCGTACTCGGTGGGGGTGAGGGTGGCGAGCACCGACCACTGCTGCGTCATCACGTCTTGGATGCGCTTGACCCTGGCGATGCGCTTCAGAGCCTCGCGCAGGTCGTCACGCGCCAGCAGCTCACGGGCGGAGGACAGCTCGTGCAGCAGCTGCTTGAGCCACAGCTCGGTGGTCTGGTGCTGGATGATGAACAGCATCTCGTCGTGGTGCTGCGGTTCGCTCACCGGATGCTGCGCCGTGAGCAGCTGGTCGAGCGCCAGGTACGAGCCGTACGTCATCCGGCCGGACAGGTCGGTGACGATGCCGGATTCCAGGGCGCGTTCGTTCTCGGTGTGCATGCGCCGAATATATCACTTTCGTGGCGAGCGTCACAGGAGTGTTATGTTCTACACGCCTCGCTTCAGAGCGCGGGAGTGCGCGACGGCGGGGTGCGTCGGGTTCCCGGGCTGCCGACAGCCTCGAACGCCGCGGCGAGGCCGAGCAGCCTCGTATCGTCGTAGGCGCGTCCGGCGAACGTCAGGCCGATCGGCATCTCGATGTCGCTCATCAGACCCATCGGGACCGTGACCGTCGGGATGCCGAGGTGGCGTAGGGCCAGATTGCCGTTCGCGATCCAGACGCCGTTGCGCCAGCCGAGATCGGCGGACTCCGGGTTCACGTCCATGTCGGCCGGCCCCACGTCGGCGACCGCGGGGAAGACCACGGCGTCGAGTCGCAGGACGTCCATCCACACCTCGAGGTCACGGCGACGGGTCTCCTCCAGGCCGCGCAGCCCGTCTTCGAGCTCGGGCATGTCGGTGAACGAGGCATCGGGATTGTCACGCACCCAGTCCGGATACTCGGCGATGTCGTCGTCGAACCCGGCGTAACGGTCGGGGAGCGCGCCCTCCGGATGCGGGAAGATCGTGGCTCCGTCGACCTCGACGAGCGAGCGCAGAGCCGGGTCGCCATTCGCTTGCAGGAAGTCTTCCCACGCCCACGCCGAGAGGTCGACGATCTCGCGGTGCAGGTACTCCGGCGAGACGAGGCCGCGGGTCGCGATGGTGTGCGCGCCCGGCCGATCGCCCTCGTAGTTCGACACCGCGGGGAAGTCGACCTCGATCACGGTGGCTCCGGCGGCGGTGAGGTCGCGGTGAGCTGCGTGCCAGCGCTCGATGATGCTCGCCCGCGTGTCGATGCGCTGTCCGGTGGGGCCGCCGATCCCCGGGTTCTCGGCGCTCCCCGCATCCGGGTCGGCGTTGATGTACATGCGGGGGATGCCGATGCGTGCACCGACGAGCGTGCGCGCCGCGCCCGCGGCGAGGGCGCGATACGACTCCGGGCGGACGGCGGATGCGGTGGGCAGCTCGACCCACGGCTGCGCCCGCCAGAAGTCGCCGCGGGTCTCGGCGTCATCGGCGACGATCACGTCGAGCACCTCGAGCAGATCGACCATGGTGCGGGTGTGTGGCACCACCACGTCCATGGTGGGAACGAGCGGCCAGTTGCCGCGGGTCGAGATCACCCCGCGTGACGGGGTGTAGGCGCACAGGGCGTTGTTGGTCGCCGGTCCTCGCCCGCTCGACCAGGTCTCTTCGCCGAGTCCGAAGGTGGCGAAGCTCGCGGCGGTCGCGGTGCCGGAGCCGTTCGAGGAGCCCGAGGCGAAGGGCGCTGTGAGGAAGCCGGCGCTGTACGGGCTTTCGGCCCGGCCGTAGACGCCGCGCTGCATGCCGCCGTTCGCCATCGGGGGCATGTTCGTCAGTCCGAGGCAGATGGCACCGCCCGCGCGCAGCCGCTCGATCGTGAAGGCGTCGTGCTGAGCCACCAGCTGAGCGAACGCCGGGCTCCCTGCGGCGGCGGTGAGGCCACGGACGAGGTAGCTGTCCTTCGCGGTGTACGGGATGCCGTCGAGCGGCCCGAGCGTCTCGCCGCGGGCACGGCGCGCATCGGATTGCGCGGCTTCGCGTCGTGCCACGGGATTGGCGACGACGACGGCGTTCAGGGCGGTCTCGGTGTCGGGCGCGTCGAAGGCGGCGATGCGCGCGAGATACGCATCGACCAGGTCGACGGCGGTCGTCTCGCCGGCGTCGAGGGCGCGCCGCAGGTCGGCGATGGACGCCTCGACCACATCGAACATCAGCGGCGCCCGTCGAGTGCGGGCTGCTGCTGGGTGATGCAGTGGATCCCACCGCCGCGGTCGAACAGCGGGCGCGCATCGACCGTGACGACCCGGCGTCCGGGGTAGGCGTCGGCGAGGATCTCGCGTGCCGCGGCATCCGCCTTCTCGTCACCGAAGCCGCACGCCACCACGCCGTCATTCGTGACGAGGTGGTTGACGTAGCTCCAGTCGACAGGGCCCTCGTCGTCACTCAGCGTCGACGGTGCCGGCAACCCGATCACCTCGAAGCGGCGGCCGGCGGCATCCGTCTCCTCCGAGAGCAGGGCACGCAGCTCACGGGTGACGGCATGGTCGGGGTGATCGGGGTTCTGCTGGTCGTGCAGCAGCAGTCGCCCGGGCGAGACGATCGTGGCGACGATGTCGACGTGGCCGTTCGTGCCGAAGTCGTCGTAGTCGCGGGTGAGCCCGCGGGGCAACCAGACAGCCTTGGTCGCACCGATCGTGCGGGCCATCTCGGCCTCGATCCGCTGCTTGTCGGCGTAGGGGTTGCGTCGGGGGTCGAGCTGCACGGTCTCGGTGAGGAGCACCGTGCCTTCTCCGTCGACGTGGATGCCGCCGCCCTCGTTCACGAGCGTCGAGCTCACGAGCTCGGCTCCGACCGCGCCGG
>Ga0160464_100712_pt1 | contig 19440 bp, 18 predicted proteins | sample HID1971I_E11MG_FD_108275 | JGI IMG/M metagenome (GOLD analysis project Ga0160464, IMG submission 108275) | Enriched millipede-associated microbial communities from UW Madison campus, WI, USA - HID1971I_E11 MG | ecosystem: Host-associated > Arthropoda: Insects > Digestive system > Unclassified ... | reverse complement strand
TGGTAAGCCAATACGTGTCCATGCCCCAGCGGAATATCCTAAGGTATTCGATCTTTTAGGATACCTATCTCCTGTTTTAAACATTGTGTAATTTGACCCGGCACTTAGCCCAATTTGAAAAATGGATTGTTTTTGTCCGAATACTGAGCAATAAAAAATCAGTAAAATGATTGTTGAAAGAAGTTTCTTCATTTGTTTGAGAGGTTAAAGATAATTTTGAAAGAAAACACCAATATCGAATCAGATGAAGCAATAGTTGCTGCTTGTGGAATAGGTCTCTAATCCTGTCAGCTTTAAAATAAGCCTTAAACTTCTATTTACCACATGCAGAAATGCCTCGATGGTTTAAGTGGCAGTCTAACGGCATAGTTGCGGGCGACAGTCTGCCTTTGATCCAGACCGAAGGTCTATGCCGGACAATTTTCAACGGGGAGTACCATATTTATTTTATTGAAATACAAAATTGGATAAAATAAGCTTTAAAAAAGTGCTAAATTCAAGCCCTGTACATATTTATGTATACGAGAATACTAACATGACTTCCAGAATTATACTAATACTACTTTCTATTATCGCAATCGCTTCTTCAACAGATTCTGTAGCGCAAATCGGCTTATACATGAAATCTAACGGTGAAATAGCGGATAATAAAGAAAGTAGTGATTATATACGAGTTATAGATAAGTTACATAGCGGATTAAATCTCTATCCGATTACCGAATACAATAAGAATGGCAAAGTTAAGTTAAGGGGACACTCTGCAACAGCCGACCCTGTAACATATGTAGGTTTACAAATTCTATATCATCCGAATGGACGAATCCGACAAAAGCGATCGTATGTGGTTGGTAAGATTGTGGGCGATGTATACGACTTTCACCAAAATGGAAAGCCATACTCAAGAAGAATATTTTCTGAAAAGGTGGGTGACTATACGAAAAAGCAACAGGAGGGCATCTTACCTACTCAAATAGAAGTTGTGTTTGCTAAAGATTCCCTGGGCCAGGATATGGTCGTCAATGGCAATGGATACTATAAGCAATATGCTGACGAAGATCCAAACAGTATAGAAGCCGAGGGTAAAGTTGTAGGTGGCAAATGGGATGGAGAGGTAACAGGCAAACTGATCGATTTGAAACTGAGCTTTATTGAACAATATAAGAACGGCGTTTTGGTATCTGGTATTTCTAAAGATAGCTTAGGTAATAGTCATTCCTATACACAGGATACCAGTGTTCCGAAGTATCCCAAAGGACTGGACGAATTTAACTGGCTCCTTCAGAAAAACCTTCGTGGTATTCCATTTAAAGGAAGGATCTATGTGGAATTTTTTATAGATGTAAATGGGGATTTAGTGGAACCAAAGATTTTGAGAAAAGTGGATAGTCAGATCGAAAATGCGATACTGAACACACTCAGCAAATCTGCAAAATGGGAACCTGCGAAGAAAAAGGGCATTCCATATAAATTGAAGCTCACATTGCCAATAACTCTTTAAGCTACAAAAGAGCTTGATGGTGATAATAAACGGTTATTAGTGTTCAACCAGGCAAACTTCTTACATAGAGCATTGATTTGTTTGTAAGTTGTTTAGTGTACGAATAATTTGTTTTAGTAACTTACAACATGAATTCACGCCTCAACATTGTTCTATTTGCATTCGCTTTCAATGGATTACTTTCATTTTATTCCTACGCCCAGTCTCCTCAAAAACCCTATAAAAATGCCCAATTTACAGAGCGTATACTCGAAAGCGCCAATGCATGGAATACTGCAAAGAATAATAAGGACTACTATACTCAGGCTAAATACACCTATCGAAAATTGATCAGTAGCCATGGAAATGTTGAAAAATGGATCAGTGATCATCAGAAAGCAGTGGTTCGCATTGAGGAAAAAAACGCGGCAGGAGGTTTTTCAACTTCTAAGAGAAACCTGATTTTTGATCAAACTGGCAAAATGTATCATGCTGGTGAAGAAATATATTGCGTTGTTCCTTTTAGTGATGTTTTAAAAGTAAGAGATAGAAACTATATCAGTTATTGCTCTTTGGTGGCGATCAGCGCCGATAAAGGTGAAACATGGACCTTCGCAGAAGTGACATTTATGAAGGATGAGCATCTTGATAAATTTTTCCCCTCTTTTGACAAAAATGTAATCAGACATAAGCCAAAGCAAGGCCGTTACGAAGAAGTACCTGAGTAAATATAAAAATAATAATCGAATTGCTGACAGCTCCGAAATACTATTGACATTATACTATTAACTTTAGTTAAAATTGCCAGATGAATTATAAAGTCCTTATCACATTATGTTTATGGTGTGGTGTCGTTTCCGCGCAGATAAAAACTTCTGATTTATATGGGTCATGGGTATCTTCCAAGGTCAGTTATCTAAGTGGGGACGAGCTGCCTGACGAAAATATCCTAAAGACTACGTATGTCAAACATACGTTTCAAGCGCCCAATAAAATTTTCACCTCTGGTATATATTACGACCTTGGTCGAGAAAACGTGTTTGACGTATCTGGCGATAGAATTAATATTAGGTCGGCAGAGGGATCGATAATGAATACAATGCGTGTGCTTGAAGTGAATCAAGATAGATTGGTTATCGTACAAGCTTCTATGCATGGACTTACCGATCCCAGTGCTATCAAATATACTTTTGTGAAGGAAACTACTTTACAAAATAATTTACCGTTTACTCAAACTGATTTATTTCGGGTTCTCGGAAGAGATACACTATATAACTCCGGGCAGAAGATCTATGCGCAATTCATTGGGCCTTCATTTGAGGAGTACATTTCGTACAATCTTTATAAAAAGGGGATATCCACACGTACCGGTGAATTACTCGCGAGTTTTATTGTAAATGCGAATGGCATTGCCGACAGCCTCAAAATATTACAAGGCATCAACCCCAAATACGATAAAGTCTATTCCGAGATATTTAATTCTGCAAGAAAAAAATGGCGTGCAGCAACCTTAAATGGCAAGGCAGTCCCTGTGTTGATGCGGCAACGAATGAAATATTTTACTAGTGATGAAGCCATACCCAGCTATTTTGATGGGCAAAAAGCCAATCGGGCCTATAACCAAGAAAATTATGAACTCGCTCTTTTTTATTATGATAGGGCGCTCGAAAGCAGGCCAGAAGAAGTAGAGTATTTGTATAAAAGGGGGATTTGTAAGCAAAAATTAGGTAATCTTGAAGGCGCATGTACCGATTGGCGAATGGTCAAGGCCTTAGGTGCGCAAGAAGCGGATCAATTGCTTAGCAAATTTTGTCAGAACAAGACATTGAATTAAATCCATTTCTATTTTGCTGAAATACAAATTTAGATAAAACAAGCTTTAATAAAGTGCTAAATTTCTTCGTCGCTGCGCGCTTTATATCATCACGTTGAATCATAATAGTGTTCAGGCTAAGACGATACACATCGGCGCGTTGCTGGTTGGTGACGGCAAAGCGTGATATGACGGTTTGCTTGCTCTAAAAATATGCCTGGTCATCAATTTGCTTTTCTTTGTTTAAAGCGCTTTCAAGGTGCTTTATTTTTTATTAAGAAATTTATTTTCAGGTGAAAATTAAATTGAACAAAATGAATGAAATATTTTTGGATAAAATTGTTACGTTTGGATTAAGCAAACAACCAACGCCTCTGTATTATAGGGATACAGATTGAAAACCAAATATTAAAAACTGAAGTCTAATGGGAGTAATGTATTCTTTTATGGTATTGAGTGGTGTACTGTTCATAGGCCGCTTGATGATGATGAACAAACTGGTATTAAATAAAGTACGTGTTAGAAACGTGTCCAGGATAAAGTTTAAGCGGTAAGGTATGTTTAAAAATCCATTTTCTTTTAGAGGTCGTATCCGGAGGTTGGAGTATGGGTTTAGCTTAATTTTGTTTAGCGTAGCTATTGGCGTTCTCGAGTTTATTTCAAAAAATATTGGCTTGAGTAATAGTAATCTACAGGAGTTGTTAGGATTTACTTTTTACCTGCCAGCAATATGGTTTATTGTGGCTCAAGGGGCTAAAAGGTGTCATGACCGCGGTAATCCCGGTTATTGGCAAATCATACCCTATTATTTTATTTGGATGATTTTTGCTGATAGCGACATGGGTCCGAATCAATATGGAGGATACCCAAAATACTTCATTTAGGATTGGGAGATGAGTTAAGCAGGGGACATATAAAGCTGATATTATTATTACGTCTGTGTTGAGGGATACAGATAGAAAAATCAAATAAACTATATAAAATTTATGTTTAAAAATCCATTTTCTTTTGAGGGCCGTATCCGAAGGTTGGAGTATGGATGGAGTGTTGGGATTTATGCCTGTATTCTGTGTATATTCAATCTAATATTTTCGTTTGTCGTAGCTGATCCGATTATTATTATAATTGCTGTATGGCTGACATTGCTTCCTTTACTTTGGTTTATCATTGCTCAGGGAACCAAAAGATGTCATGATTTGGGCAGACCAGGGACTTGGCAGCTGATTCCTTTTTATTGGTTCTGGATACTATTTGCTGATGGGGATCTCGGCCCGAATAACTATGGGGATAATCCGAAAGGATTGGAGTGGGATTTTGGGGATGATGAGGCAGATAAGGGAAACGAAGCAAAGTCAAGTGAGGATGTGGATGAAGATGGTATAATAAAATAAATATGCAAAGAACGTTTTATATTATACTAAGCGCCATTTTGATCCTGAATATTTCTGTCACAAATGCTCAACAAAAAGTCAAGCCGAAAAACCATATGCATAAGATGAAAAATCTGCAGCAGTTATTGGATGCTAAAAACACAAATAACAGTATCATTGAAATTGACAACTTCATTGGTGAGGCTTGCAATTATGGAAACAACATGAATGTCATCACTGTTCCACAGCAGAAGTTTTATATCAATCAAGAACTGGAACGAGAGGTCAATAACGGAGGCTTCTCTCAGTATTTTATTAATTCAGGCGGCAATTATGCTCATGAAACTGTCCTTTCACTGAAGGAGATCGGAGCCTACATGACAGCTGCAATTCTTCAAAAAGCAATAGACTTATTTCCAGGTGCTAAAGTCCCTAAGAACAGAGATCAAAGAATCAAACTGGTCGAAAAAATTGATCCTAATAATACAATCTGGGACAAATTAGATCAACGCTTTTTTAGCTATGAAGAAGATTTGAATGAATTGAATATCAAGTTTGTCGCAAAACATAAATCCTCATTTTAAACGCAACTAATTATAAAACAATATCTAACCAAATATAAATTCAATGATGTTTAAAAATCCATTTTCTTTTGAAGGCCGTATCCGGAGGTTGGAGTATGGCTTGAGCTATATAATTTACACCTTGGCTATTTTTACTATCGCTATGGTGTCTCTGGCAATGGGTGATCCCTCTGGAGCTGCTGTTAATTTACTAATGCTCATACTTTGGGTTCCCTTAGTTTGGTTTATGCTGGCTCAAGGGGCTAAAAGATGTCATGACAGGGGTAATAGTGGCTGGTGGCAAATAATTCCTTTTTATGGCATATGGATGCTTTTTGTTGATGGTGAGATAGGGGACAATGAATATGGGGATAATCCGAAGGGCTTAATGTGGGACACGGAGGCTGTGTCTACCAATGGGGAAGAGGTGAAGCCAATTGATGATGTGGATGAGGATGGAGTGATAAAAGGTTAGAAATTAATATGAAATATAAATAAGCTATGTTTAATAATTCTGCTTTTTTTAATCGCCGAATCAGAAGTCTACAATATGCTCTAGACCATCTCTTTGTTCACATTATGTCAACCAAACTATTAATTCACTTGCTACTGTAAGAGAAGTAGATTTCAATTTATAAGCGAACAATATAACCTAGAATTGTAAGATGGCACAGAAAAGTGGTATATTAAGATGCATCGATAATGTTATTACGCCTGAGAAAGTTTTATTTTTTGACTTGGATGGAACATTGGTTGATACAAATCATGCAAACTTCCTTTCGTATATAAAAGCAATCCAGCTCGAAAATCCGGCAGGGTCGAACTTAACTTACAATCCTTCTCAACGTGTCAGCCGAAGCATGCTCAATGATGTGATTCCAAATCTAACTGAGTTTGATTATAAAAGAATAATTCAATGTAAGGAAGAATTCTATAAGGATTTTTTAAAGGAAACAAAATTAAATACAGTAGTTGTTGATGTACTTTTCAAATATTTGAGTACAAATAAAGCCGTTTTAGTCACAAACTGCAGAAAAGGCAGAGCAACACTAATACTAAACTATCATGAGCTTGCTGATAAATTTACCCACTGCTTTTATAGGGAGTTTGATGCAAATGGTAAAAAAGTTAACAAATATCTAAACGCAATTCGAGCTTTAAATGTATCACCAGATTTAGTGGTAATTTTTGAAAATGAGCAAACTGAAATTGATGATGCAATTGAAGCGGGAATTAAAACCAATAATATTATAAATGTAAGTATATGAAAGATCTAAACATTGAACCAAATGAATTTCTGCAGCACAGAGTAACAGCATACTACCATGGTTATCACAGACGATGGGATGATACAGAAGTTGGATTTATCAATACACTGAAAAACGATCCAGGAGATTTTAATAATGAAACTAAAGATTTCGGATTCACGCTCATCGGTGCTCAAAAACGACTGTGTGAAATATTAAAAGAAGATCTAGTTGAAATAGCAAACTCCACAAAGAATAGGTTGACCATCTGCGTAATACCTAGGTCAAAGACGAATCAAAGTTATAAAGCTTCACAACTATTATTCGCCAGTACTATAAAGAAATTTGCTTTGGCTAATGGTGTGCTATTTGATGATGGAACAGGTTATATTACAAGAGTTGCTGATACTCCCACTACACATATTACTCACGATTATGAGTCTATTAAGATTGGGATTTCTAAAAAAACTTGTGATATTTCAACGGATGTTTCGGGTAGAGATATCTTATTAATTGATGATATTTATACTAAATCAGTTAACATTGATGAAGATTTTATTCAAGCTCTTTATGATAAGGGGGCTAACTCAGTAATTTTCTATGCTATTGGTAGCACTATATAATATGAATTTTTTAAATTCTAAAATAAAATGGGAATGATCTATACAGAAAACGCGTTAAATATTTTCACAGTCAAGACTTATAAAGGTATCGGTAATGCATGGATTGTTAAGAATCTGAAAGGTAATGAACCTATTTCTAGCATAGTGGTTTTGTTGAATAAAACAGTAAAGGGCGAACCAACCTCAGTAGAAGAATTTGATCGTCTTAAGCGATCTTATGAAATGAGGCTTAAGGAGAACTTAGAAGCCTTTAGCGATGGTTTTGTCGCTCGAGGTGATTATAACTTTCCTAAATACCGTGGAAATGTTAAAGAGAGTGAACAACCAATTCTTCTTTACTACAAAGGGAATATTGATTTACTAAACCTAGAAAATACCAATATTTCAGTAATTGGACTTTTGAACCCTGAAGGTGATATAGAAGACAGAGAGCGAAATATAGTCGATCAATTTGTAAAAAGTGGTGCAACGATACTAAGTGGTTTAGCGTTAGGTTGCGATACCATTTCTCACCAGCAGGCATTGGAATCTAATGGTAAAACAATTGCCATTTTACCGAGTTCACTTAATAAAATATTGCCTGCCAGAAACAAGGATTTGGCACATAAAATTGTGAAAGAAGGTGGACTTCTTATATCAGAGTATCATGACGATTTTAAGAGTCAGATGGAATTAAGCAGTCGTTATAAAGAACGTGATCGTTTGCAAGCGTTATTTTGCGACACAATAGTTTTAGCTGCAAGTTATTCTCAAAATTCTGTTGATCGCGCAGAAAACCAACATCTGAAAGGAAATAAACTTGATAGCGGAGCTCGTTTAGCGATGGGCTATGCAAAAGAATATAACATTCCAAGAGCTGTGATGTATGACCAAACTCTCGACGCAAACAACGCGATGTTTGATTTAAACAGAGATCTAATTAAAGAGCAACGAGATATATCAGTTATTCAACAACACAATGTTATTGAAATTGTAACAAACATAATGCTGAAAAATTCAGTAGCTAAAAATACTGTTACAGTCCAGGGAAAATTATTTGGTTAGCAAATAACAAAGATTTTGGTTAGGGGAAACTCTGATTTGAAATTCAGGTTGCGGTATTTAATCTCAACATATTTCTTTACCATGAAATGATTTGAATGTAAATTCGAATCCTAGAATCCAAACTTATATTTATAAAACATGAGCATTATCAGCTTTACTGCTAAATTTAAATCACATCTAAATAAATTTAATACGAGCCCATTCTTGTTTATTGGTTCTGGATTGTCAAGGCGCTATTTGAAATTACCTACTTGGTATGAACTTCTGGAAAGCTTCAGTAAAACTTTAGATTTAAAATATGAGTTCGGATATTACGTGTCAAAAGTTGAAAATAATCTCCCAAAATTAGCCACGGTACTAGCGGAAGAGTTTCACGAAATTTGGTGGACATCGGATGTTTTTAAAAGAAACAGGGAAATCTATAAGGAAATTGCGAGCATTAATATTCATCAGCCGTTCAAGATAGAGTTATCTCTTTTCATAATGCAAAATGGATCTTTTGATGATGAGTATGCAGAAGAAATTGAACTGTTAAAATTAGCAGTGATTGACGGAATAATTACAACAAATTGGGACACTTTTTTATCAAGTATCTTACCAGACTTCGAAGTATTTGTCGGGCAAAATCAGTTAATGTTTTCAGATCATGCCAGTATTGGAGAAATTTTTAAAATCCATGGTTGTGTAAGTAACCCAGGCAGTATCATAGTTACGGAGGAAGATTACGATCACTACCATAAGAAGAACCAATACTTAGCGGCTAAGCTTTTTATCATTTTTGCAGAACATCCAATTGTGTTTTTGGGCTATTCCGTATCTGATAACAATATCATTGAAATCCTTTCAAGTATAGTTAATTGCGTTGATAAGGGGGATTTGGAAAAGTTACGAGACCGTTTGATTGTTGTTGAATGGTCTTTTGAACATGATATTCCAACAATTGAGGATAGCCATATTGTAATTAACCATTTACCGCTTCCAATCAAATTAATCAAGGCGAAAAATTTTAATGCTGTTTACGATGTTTTAGCCAACTTAAAGCAACGATTGCCTATTAAAATCCTACGTAAGTGTAAAAATGCTGTCTATGAATTAGTTAAAACTAACCAATCTGTAGCCACGATTTTGGTTGGAGATATTGATCATATAAAAGATGATAAAGATATTGAGTTTGTAATTGGTGTAGGGGTGGCAAGCCAATACTCAGAGAACGGATACATAGGAATCTCGAATAATGACATATTCCGAGATATTGTATATGATGATAAAAATTGGGACTCGAAAAAAGTCATCACAGATGTAATTCCTAAATTATACAAGGGAAATATCTTTCTGCCTTTGTATAAGTATTTACGTGAAAATGGTGATTTGGATGATCGAGGGAAGCTTTTCAAAGGTGACCAGTATAATGACAAGCTTACTACAGCGGTCGGAAATAACGGTATGAAGGTCTACTATCCAAAAGGTTCAACTTACATGCGGAAGAAGGAGCTGATTGCATCCTCAATTACTAGTTTAGAGCAACTGATTAAAGAATATGAATTTAAACATGTCTTGAGATATATCCCATTTATACTTCATAAGTTCGTAAATCTAGAAAGCTTCAAGTCGTTTTTACAGGCAAATTATAATGAGGATAATATTAAGAATACCGATTTTAAAAAAGCCATATGTTATTTTGACTATCTGAAATACGGGATTCAAATCGATGTGCTAATAGAAGTATAAAATTTCACATAGAAATGTTATAACGCAAAATGTAATATCTGCACATGCAAGAAAGTACCAGTAATTCTACACACTCACACCTAAATGCTAGCAAATAGGCTTAAATTTACATAATTAAACCAGTGTTTGAGATATAAATGAAAAATTTTAAAGAGACAGCTAACTTTATATGGGCGATAGCCGATTTATTGAGAGGTGATTACAAGCAAAGTGACTATGGAAAGGTAATACTTCCTTTAACCGTGATAAGAAGACTTGACTGTGTGTTGGAGAAAACAAAAGCTGATGTGTTGAAAAAATACGATCAGTCTGCTGCTATGAATGTTAAGAATATTGATCCGATTTTAAACAAAGTAACCGGATATAGTTTCCATAATAGGAGCCCATTTACATTTGATAAATTAGTAGCTGATCCAAATAACATTGCTTCTAATCTTCGTGATTATATCAATGGCTTCTCCGCGGAGGCTAGAGAGATCATTGAACAATTTGATTTCGATAACCAAATAAATAGAATGGATGACAATAATCTGCTATTTATGGTGATTAAACGTTTTCAAGAAATTGACCTGCATCCAAATAAGGTAAGTAGTATGGAAATGGGTTATCTATTTGAAGAATTGATTCGCAAATTTGCTGAGATATCTAACGAAACTGCCGGAGAGCATTTTACACCTCGTGAAGTCATTAAGTTGATGATCAATCTTTTGTTTTTGAACGATCATGACATCTTAACAAAGAAAGGAATCGTTAAGACTATATATGACTGCTGTGCTGGAACAGGGGGAATGTTAAGTGTTGCGGAAGAGTATTTGAATGAACTTAATCCTGATGCAAGGTTGGAAGTTTTTGGGCAAGAGCTTAACCCTGAGTCATACGCTATCTGTAAGTCGGATATGATAATTAAGGGGCAAAATCCGGTGAATATTAAGAAAGGTAATAGTATATCTGAAGATCACTTGTCAACAGAAAAGTTTGACTACCTGATAACCAATCCACCATTTGGTGTTAAATGGGAGAAGATTGCAAAGAAAGTCAAAGCCGAACATGAAGAAAAAGGCTTCGGTGGTAGATTTGGAGCAGGACTGCCTTCAACTAGTGATGGCTCATTTCTGTTTTTGATGCACCTAATTTCAAAAATGAAACCGGAGGGTTCAAGGCTGGCTATTGTTTTCAATGGCTCACCTATGTTTTCCGGTAGTCCAAGTACTGCCAAAAATGAATCGAGTATTAGGCAATGGATTATTGAAAACGATATGCTGGAAGCTGTAATTGCTCTGCCCAATCAACTATTCTACAATACAGGTATTAGCACTTATATTTGGTTAATTTCTAATCACAAACCCAAGAACAGAAAGAGCAAAGTCCAACTTATTAATGCTGTAGATTTGTTTAAAAAGATGAGCAAGTCTTTAGGGAATAAACGGAATGAATTGGCAGTAGACCACATTAGCGACATTACGAAGACGTATGGCGATTTTATCACTAACGATTACAGCAAAATATTCGACAACAAAGACTTTGGGTATAGTAAAGTCACTGTGGAGCGACCTGAACGCGATGCTAAAGGAAATGTTAAATTAGATAAAAAAGGATTGCCTAAAGCAGACAGTAGTTTGCGGGATACCGAAAGTATTCCCTTGAAGGAGGATATACATTCATATTTTAAAAGAGAAGTTTTGCCCCATGTTTCGGATGCCTGGATAGACGAAAGCAAAACTAAAATAGGTTACGAATTAAACTTTACTAAATACTTTTACAAATATGTTCCCTTACGAAATTTGGGTGATATTCGTAAAGACATTATTACTCTAGAACAGGAAACTTTAGGCCTAATTAATGAGGTGATTGATTAATGAAGAGATACGATAATTATACGGATTCTGGAATTGAATGGATTGGAGATATTCCTGATCATTGGCAACTAAAAAAGATTAAACATACAACTTATGTTAAAGGACGAATTGGTTGGCAAGGACTGCGTGCAGATGAATTTTTAGAAAGCGGAGATAGTTACGTGGTCACGGGGACTGACTTTGAAAATGGAAGAATTACTTGGAGTACATGTTATCAGATAACAAAGGACAGATATGATGAAGATCCTTTCATTCAATTGAAAGAGAACGATTTGCTTATAACAAAAGATGGGACCATCGGTAAAATTGCGTTAGTAAAGGGCATACCAGGCATTGCTACGTTAAATAGCGGGATATTCGTGACTCGACCTAAGAGTAGTGACTATATCACCGAATTTATGTTTTGGATTTTGCAATCTGATGTTTTCAATTCGTTTTTTAACAATAATAAAAGTGGATCAACGATTTTGCATTTATATCAAAATGTATTTAATGAATTTAAGTTTGTCTGTCCTCCATTAAGTGAACAGGTTCAAATCGCCAAATACCTCGACAAAAAAACCACTCAAATTGATAAACTTATTGCTGATAAGCAAAAACTAATTGAGCTTTTAGACGAAGAACAAATTGCTATGATTAACCGAGCGGTAACCAAAGGTTTGGACCCTAACATCCCGATGAAAGACAGCGGTGTTAATCTACTTGGAGTGATTCCTAAACATTGGGGAAGATTAAGAATTAAGAGCTTAGTTTCAACTAAGGTTTGTGATGGCCCTCATGAAACACCTAAATGGGTAGAAAGTGGAATACCTTTTATTTCAGCTGAAGCTATAAAAAACGGAAAAGTAGAATTGGCTTTCAAGAGAGGTTATATTTCTGAGGCACAACATATAGAATATTCTAAAAAATCTAAAGTTATAAGTGGAGATATTCTTTTTTGCAAATCCGGTTCTACAACAGGCAAATCAGCTATCGTTTGTAATGAAGCTGAGTTCGGTATTTGGTCTCCGCTGGCAATAATTAGAGCTAACCGGATCAAAATAAATAATCATTTTCTATTTCAAGTGATACAATCGACATTCTTTCGTCGGCAAGTTGAAACTTCTTGGACATTTGGTACACAACCGAATATAGGGATGGGAGCCTTAGAAAATCTATGGGTACCATTACCACCAATTAAGGAACAGCTTGAGATTATAACTTATTTAAAAGATCAAAATGATTTGATTGAAAAGACAATTAGTAAAATTCAGCAAGAGATAGAACTTTTAAAGGAATACAAAGCAGCATTAATTTCAGAGGTGGTCACTGGTAAATTTGATGTACGAGACGAAATCATTTAAGAATTAGAAACTAATTAATATGGCGGAAGGAATCCATACTGAACATACTTTTGAAGCAGCAATAGAAGAATCGCTATTGAATCATGGTGGCTATATAAAAGGGTTCTCACCAGACTTCAATCCTGATTTAGGTCTTTTCCCTACATACATCACCGAATTTTTAAAAACCTCACAACCGAAAGAGTGGACGAAGATTTCAAACATTCATAAAAGCGATGTAGAGAAGAAGGTTGTTGATAGATTGTTAAAGGAACTTGATCTTCGAGGAACACTTGATGTCATCCGGAACGGTTTCACTGATTACGGCGTTAAATTTCGAATGGGATATTTGAAGCCCGAATCAACACTAAATCTCAATGCGGCAAAACAGTATGACAGTAATCAACTTTCTGTTACCAGACAACTTTACTATGAAAGAAATGGTAAAAATTCTTTAGATCTAGTATTGAGCTTAAATGGACTGCCAATTGCAACTGTTGAACTCAAAAATCAATTTACGGGGCAGGATATCAGCCATGCTAAAAAGCAATATGCGTATGATCGGGAGCCCACAGAGCCCATATTCCAATTCAAAAAACGCACATTGGTGCACTTTGCAGTTGATGCAGATGTGTGTTTGATGACTACTAAATTAGCAGGGAAGCATACTCGTTATTTACCTTTTAATCGTGGTAACAACAACGGTGCTGGTAACCCGGCTAATAAAAATGGCTATCGGACTTCCTATTTGTGGGAGTATGTCTGGACCAAAAATAGCTTTATGGATATCATTGGTAAGTTTTTGCATTTGAGTGTAGAGGAGTTTGAATTTGACGGCATTTCAAAGAAAAAGGAAAGCATCATTTTTCCAAGATATCACCAATTGGAAGTTGTACGTAAATTGGAGTTCGATGCGCGCGAATATGGTGCCGGACAAAATTACTTAATTCAGCACTCCGCCGGTTCCGGGAAATCTAATTCAATAGCGTGGTTATCTTACAGGTTATCAAGCCTTCATGATGCTAATAATGAACGGATCTTTGATTCTGTAATTGTTATTACAGATCGTAAGGTGTTAGACAATCAATTACAAAATACAATCTACCAGTTCGAACATAAACCGGGTGTAGTTACAAAGATTGATAAGGATTCACAGCAGTTGGCTGATGCGATTTCTACTAAGTCTAACATCATTATTACCACACTCCAGAAGTTTCCATTTGTCTTGGGCAAAATTGGCGAATTGCCTAACCGGAAATATGCTGTGATAGTAGACGAAGCACATTCCTCGCAAGGGGGTGAGGCTAGTAAAAAATTAAAAGAAGTCCTCGCATACAAGTCACTTGAAGAGGCCGAAATCGAGGAAATATATACTGGCTTGGACGAGGATGCCGAAGATGAGATTCGTAAATCTATGCAAGCAAGGGGCAAGCAAGACAACCTGAGCTTTTTTGCATTTACAGCTACTCCAAAGGCAAAGACTGTAGAAGTTTTTGGTACAAAAGATATTGATGGTAAACCTAAACCATTTCATCTATATTCAATGAAGCAGGCAATAGAAGAAGGTTTTATTCTGGATGTACTAAGCAATTATACCACATATAAGACTTTCTTTAAGCTCTCGAAGCAAATAGAAGATGATCCTGAAGTAAACAAAAAGCAAGCTGCCAGTGCTATTGCCAGATTTTTATCTCTCCACCCTCATAATCTTGCGCAAAAGACCGAGGTCATGGTAGAGCACTTTAGGCAAGTAGCTTCGAAGAAGATTGGAGGTAAAGCAAAGGCCATGGTCGTTACTAGTTCTCGTCTTCATGCAGTTCGATATAAGAAAGAATTCGATCGTTATTTAAAAGATAAAGGTTATTCCGATATCAAGACCATCGTCGCATTTTCAGGTAAAGTAATTTATGATGTGTTTCCTGATGGAGTTACTGAAGTGGAATTGAATGGATTTAAAGAGAAAGAGGTGCCAAAGAAGTTCAATACACAGGAATATCAGTTATTGCTAGTAGCAGATAAATATCAAACCGGTTTCGATCAGCCACTTCTTCATACGATGTATGTAGACAAAAAGCTGTCGGGTGTAAAAGCTGTGCAAACACTATCGCGTCTGAATAGAATGCACCCGGGCAAGGAAGATACTTTTGTGCTTGACTTTGCAAATGAAACTGAAGATATTTTAGCCTCATTCCAGCCATACTACGAGTTAACGACAGTTGATACTACTACGGAACCTAATCACTTATATGATTTAGAGACCGAAATTAAGAAAGCGCAGGTAATCTGGGATAGTGAAGTTGACAGCTTTTGCAATGTATATTTTAAGTCGGCAAGATCTCTTTCTGTTGGGGAACAAAAAAAATTGTACGCTTATACAGCGCCAGCCGTTGATCGTTTTAAACAGCTCCCAATTGAGAACTCTCAGGACGATGTGCTGACATCAAGATCAACCCAAGAGGATTTTAAGAATTCAGTTCAGTCTTTTGTTAGGCTGTATTCATTCCTCAGTCAGATCATGCCTTTTTCGGATGTAAATCTTGAAAAGTTATATACCTATTCTAAGTTTTTATTAAGGACGCTACCAAGAAATAGTACTGATAAATTCAAACTCGGCGACGAGGTGTCACTGGAGTATTATAGACTGCAGAAAATAGGAGAGACAAATATTGTCATGGATCCTCAAGGAGAGTACGGTCTGGATGGAAGCATTGAGTCTGGAATAAGAATGAACAAGGAGGAACGGGCTGCGCTGTCGGAAATCATCGAGGTATTGAATAAACGTTTCTCTACAGAATTTAATGATGCGGATAAGTTATTCTTCGATCAAATAGAAGCTGAGCTTCTTGCAGATAAAAAACTAACTCAACAGGCACAGAACAATACAATAGAGAATTTTAGGTTCGGTTTTGAAGATGTGTTTATGGATAAGCTTATTGGCCGTATGGAACAGAATCAGGATATTTTTTCCAAGATGATGGACGATCAGGAGTTTGGTGGTTTGGTCAAGGCTTATATGTTAAAGAAGGTTTACAATAAACTGAACGACTTGAAGTAGAATATTAGATGAAAAACTACTATAGAATTATGCTTGGCAAGGGCAGCATTTATTCAAGTGATTGTCTTAAAGAAGGTTTTATTGGTGCGGACTTTGGCTTTGAAATGGATTTAACCAATAAGTTACCGGAGAATTGGAGAGAATTCAACAAAGAATTTATTCCATACTTTTTAAGTAATCATCCAGAAAAATCAAAAGTCGCGGCAGGATTAGCATGTGGAGCGTTACATACTGTTGCAAAAGGAATTCATATTGGAGATATTGTACTTTCCCCTAACGGTTTTGGAACATATCTAATAGGCGAGGTTGTTAGTGACTATTTCTACCAACCAGGAACCATTTTGCCACACCGCAGAACTGTTAAATGGTTTGCTGAAACAATTGATAGATCGGAAATGAGTATTGAGCTCAAGAACTCGACTGGATCAATTGGAACAGTTTCTATGATCACAAGATACGCCTCGGAAATTGATACTCATCTCACGAATAACGCCACAGCCTCTATTATAGCCACTGATGCATCAATAGAAGACCCAACTGTATTTGCCCTTGAAAAACATTTAGAGGACTTTTTAGTACATAATTGGAAGTACACAGAATTAGGAAAGACCTATGACATCTTCGAAGATGAAGGAGAAATGGTTGGGCGACAATATCCAAGCGATACAGGGCCAATCGATATTTTAGCCATTAGTAAAGATAAAAAGGAGCTTCTAATTGTAGAGTTAAAAAGGGGTAGGGCTAGCGACCAAGTCGTAGGACAAATACAGCGGTATATGGGGTATGTTTTACAGGAACTTGCAGAGCCTGATCAGATAGTTAAAGGGGTAATCATTGCATTAGATGATGATCTTAAAATAAGGAGGGCATTATCCGTTAACAATAATATTTCTTTTTATAGGTATAAAGTGAGTTTTAGCTTGTTTAAAAATTGATTTATGTTTGATGAACTAAAAAAATATAGAGAAAATGGCCATTTTATTTTCAAACCTGATGATAAACTATCGGCAGTTTGTAATGCACCAAAAGCTTGTAGCGGAATTTATTTGATCTATGCTTTAGAGAATGGCAAGGTAAATCTGGTTTACATTGGCATTTCAGGTAAAGAGGGGCCGGATGGGGAAATTAAACATCGTAAGGATGGTTTAAGAGGAAGATTTTTATCTGGTAAAACTGAGGGCGTTTTGCGTAAAAATTACTGGCCTCAGAAAATGATAGAAGAGAATATTGAAGCACTAGATATTTATTGGTACGTTACGCATGGCGAATTTGATTATGATTTTCCAAGGGGTTTGGAGGTTGGTTTACTTAAAAATTACGGTGCAATATATGGAACACTACCTCGCTGGAATAGACGTATTTAAATAGCGATATGTTATGACTGATATCGAGCTAAGCACAGGCAATCAATATTTCGTGGTTAGTCAATGATTGCGGTAAATGATTTTTTCTAGACATTTTAGATTAAGCAATTTATATTTGATATGAGAGAAATTCTGCCAATCGAGTCCATCAAAGAACGAGATATAGATCTCGTTCTATTGGAAGAGCTAAATGTAAATCATCAATTTTGCGAGTGGTTTATTCAATCGGTAGGCTTGCCGGAAATCACAGCTCATGAAGGTGCATGGAGAAGTATAACAGCATACGGGAAAGGGGAAACAGATATTCTGTTTTCATATCATGCAAATGATGAAAAGGTTTATGTATTGATTGAAAACAAGCTAGATGCATATTTTCAACATGAACAGTCTAAAAGGTATGATAGCCGAGCATCAACTTACTGTGAGGATGGAAGTTGCACTGTAGCTTTTACCGTATTAGTAGCACCACGACAATATTGTGAAAATCAGCATGACTTTGAGCAATATGTAACCTATGAATCTATCGGGGAATTTCTAAGATCAACTGGTGGAGATAGGGGAATTTTTAAGAATCATCTTTTAGACATAGCGATCCATAAATTGAGAAGGGGTTTCCAGGCAGTTAATTCTCCAATCGTTCAGGAATTTTGGATGACATATTGGTTATACAGAAGCTCAAATTATCCAATGTTGGAGATGAAGAGGCCAGAAATTGTTCCAGACGGTAGTGACTGGCCGGTATTGAAGCTTGATCGCTTACCCGGCGTAAGTTTCTACCATAAATTAGATCAAGGTAATATAGATGCCATAATTGTAGGAATAAATCAGGAGTCGATGTCGATTCTAAAAGATTTATTCCCAAAGGATACAATTGTCAAGTATTCCGGCACGCGAATGTCTATCAAAATTGAAAGCCCAAGAATTGACCGTCATAAGGATTTCCATAGCCAGTCTATCTCAGTTGACAAAGGGCTGAAAGTTATCCAGGATCTAGCTGAGCTAATTGTTAATGCGAATATCAAGATGTTTAACAATGAGATGTGTTAGGTATGCTGGTTGAATATGATTAAAAGGGAACATCTTTTAACCGAGGAAGAGCACTCATTTTTTTCTCCAAGCAATACTTTACGATTTTGAAGTAATATGAATGGGAAATGAGATTTTTATAATCAAAATAAGAGCTCACTGGATTTATCCATACATATGGAAGCTTTGCTTCATTAAGGCTCACTGAATCTGTTATCAGAAGTTGATCAATAGCGGTAATTATTGAATCCCGGTTCTTAATCATATCATTAAGTGCCACCAGGTACTTATCTTTGCTGGGTGCTGAATCTAATTTAGTGGCATAGCTTACCCTTTCAAAATCATGCTTAGCTTTTACAAGGTTCATTAGTTGTGTCTTTAATGCAACAGGAGTGATCTGAGCATTTGCCCAAAATGTAGTAACGAGCAATGATATGGTAAAGAAAGTCTTCATATATGACAAGTTTGGAATGATTATTTATTATTCTGCTGCTTCAACAACTCAACTTTCTCCTGCTCGCTTTTAAGCAAGCGTTCGTAAAGGGCTTTGTTTTCATCAAATAGCTCAACAAGTTTATCTATCGGATTGAATGTTGGTGCGTACGTGCCGGAATTGTGGAACGCTCCGTTATTATTGCTGAAACTCCCATCATTAAAAGTATTAAAATAATTAACTACCCCTTCTTCACTAAAGTTCTTGATTGCCTCAATATGAACCCCCAGCACCTTTGCTACCTTCTCCAAAAGCTCATCCTCTACCGTTTCGCTAGACTCCATTCTGGAAATAGTTTGTTGGCTTACGCCAAGTTCCATAGCCAAATATTCCTGTTTGATACCGCGCAATTCGCGGATGCGGCTGATTTTTCTTCCCAGGTGGGAGGGTTTTGTAGTCGTTTCCATATTCAAACTTATATAAAATTGACTGCATAAGCGGCACAGACCGCAAAGATTT
>Ga0160464_100711_pt1 | contig 19447 bp, 13 predicted proteins | sample HID1971I_E11MG_FD_108275 | JGI IMG/M metagenome (GOLD analysis project Ga0160464, IMG submission 108275) | Enriched millipede-associated microbial communities from UW Madison campus, WI, USA - HID1971I_E11 MG | ecosystem: Host-associated > Arthropoda: Insects > Digestive system > Unclassified ... | reverse complement strand
TGCTGCCGCAAGGGGAATTCCGCAAGCTGCTCACCTCGGAGACGGAGGACAAGGAGGAGATCCTGCGGCGCATCTTTAAGACGGGGCTGTACAAGGTGGTGGCGGACCGGCTCGGGGAGCGCCGCAAAGCGATGCACCAGCGACTCACGGAGCTGGCCGGGATGCTGGAGTATCATATCGGCCAGGTGAAGGGGGCGCTGGCGGATCGCGAGGAGTCGATGCTGCGGCGCGTGCTGCACGAGCAGGAGCACTACAACACGCAGCAGGTGCTCGAGGCGCTGGACCAGGAGCTGGCGCATATCGCCGAGCAGACGGCGGCGCTGCAGGAGCGGCTGCGCGAGGAGAGCGAGAGCTGGCGGGCGCAGACGGAGGCGTATCATCAGGCGCAGGCGCTCCATGAGCGGTTCGAGCTGCAGGAGCGCAAGCTGGCAGAGCAGCGCGAGCTGGCCGCGCGCCAGCAGACGATGAGCGATCTGCGAACGCAGCTGGCTGCGGCGGAGCGAGCGGTACATCTGGAGGTGTACGAGCGCCAGGACGCCGAGGCGACTGCCGCATCGACGCAGCGCCGCTCGGAGCTGGAGCGGGCCGAGCAGGCGGCGAGCGCAGCGGCGGTGTCGCTCGCGCAGGCCGAGGAGCAGCAGCGGCTCGAGGAGAGCCGGGGACCGTTGCGCGAGCAGACGGCGCGCGAGCTGGACCGGCTGGAGCAGCTGCTGCCGGCGGTGCGCGGACTCGACGCGAAGCGGCAGCGGGTGGCGCAGCTGGCCCGCGAGGCGCAGACGCTGGCGGAGCAGGAGACGGCGGCGCGGCGGCAGCGCGACGGGCTGGAGGCGGAGCGGAGCGCCAAGGCGGCGCAGGCCAAGGCGCTGGAGGCGCGGACGGCCGAGCTGCCGGAGCTGACCGAGCGCGTAGCAGCCTTGCGGGAGCAGGCGCGTACGGTCCGCGACTATGTGACGCTGGCGGAGCGGGAAGGGCAGGAGGCTGGAGCAGCCGGTCAGCTCCGCCAAGCGTATGAGCAGGCGGATCGGGCGTGCGCCGAGCTGGAGAATCGTTGGCTGGAGGCGCAAGCCGGCTGGCTGGCCCGCCACCTCCACGACGGCGAGGCTTGCCCGGTGTGCGGCAGCGCCGAGCATCCGCACAAGGCGGAGCTGACCGAGGATGCGCCGACCCGCGAGGCGCTGGAGGCGCGGCGACAGGAGCGCAGTGTCGCCGAGAAGCGACATCTGGAGGCCGAGGCGGCGCTCGGAGCGATCCGAGCGCAGTTGGAGGAGAAGGCCGAGCTGCTGCGCGGTCAAGGCTTCGCGGTGGACGAAGCGCGCGCGCTCTACGCAGCGATGGTGGCGGAGGGCAAGACGCTCGCCGAGCAGGAGAAGGCGCTCAAGGAAGCGCGCGCGACGCTGACGCCGCTGCGGCAGGAGCTCGAGACGCTCGAGCAGCGGCTCGCGGAGGCTCGCAGTGGCCTGGAGCGGCTCCAACAGCAGCGCCACGAGCGGACGGCGGCGCATGCGACGGAGCAGGCGCTGCATGAGCAGGAGCTGGCGGCGCTGCCGGAGGAGATGCGGGAGCTGACCGCGCTGGAGCGGCGGATCGCCGAGACGGGCCGCGAGCGCGCGCGGCTGGAGGCCGCCTGGCAGGAGGCGCAGCGGCGTTGCCGCGAAGCGAGCGAGCGGCAGGTCCGCACGGCGGCCGAGCTCGAGCATGCCCGGCAGCGGCTCGCCGAGGCGGAGGCCGCGCGCGAGCGGGCCGGGCAGAGCTACGCCGAGCAGCTGGCGCTGGCGGGCTTCGCCGGGGCGGCGGACTATCGCGAGGCGAAGCGGCCCGAGCAGGTGCGCGCCGACTGGCAGCGCGAGCTGGAGGGCTACGAGGCGGCGACGCGGGCGGTGGCGCAGCAGGTCGAGGAGATGTCGGCTGCGCTGGCAGGTCGGGAGCGGCATGACCTGGCGGCGCTGCAGGCGCAGCTGCGCGAGCGCGAGCAGCAGCTCGATGCGCTGCGCAGCGAGGAGAGTCTGACCCGCCAGCGGCTCGAGCGCGGCACTGCGCTGCAGGCCGAGATCGTCGAGGCGGATCGCCGCTGCGGCGCGGCCGAACGGGAGCATCAGCTCGTGCGCGACCTCTATGACGTCGTGCGCGGCGACAATGAGCGTAAGCTGTCGTTTGAGCGCTATCTGCAAGTGGAGTTCCTGGAGCAGATCATCGCGCATGCGAATCAGCGGCTCGCTCGCATCTCGGGCGGCCAATACTACCTCGTCCGCAGCGATCGGCTGGAGAAGCGGGGCCGTCAGAGCGGACTCGGCTTCGACGTCTATGACAACTACACCGGCCAGCTGCGGGACGTCAAGACGCTATCGGGCGGCGAGAAGTTCAACGCCTCGCTCTGTCTGGCGCTCGGGATGGCCGACGTCATCCAATCCTACGAGGGCGGCATCTCGCTGGAGACGATGTTCATCGACGAGGGCTTCGGCTCGCTCGACGAGGAGTCGCTGACCAAGGCGATCGACACGCTGATCGAGCTGCAGCAGACCGGTCGGATGATCGGCGTCATCTCCCACGTTCAGGAGCTGAAGCAGGCGATCCCGGCCATCCTCGAGGTGCAGAAGTCCAAGGAAGGGATCAGCTACACGCGCTTCAACGTCAGTTAGGCCGGTCCGATCCGGGCGGTATGACGGCGATTTGAGATGGGCAATCTGCGGACTGCCATGGGCAGCATGACAGCGGACTGCCATCGGCAAGCTGCAGCTGCGTACCGATCGCTCATCTGCTTGTAGCTCCCAGTGCGTGATATCCGGCTCGGCTACGCTTCTAATTCCTTGCGTCAGGCATACATATGGGGATGAGGAGCGTGAGCAGAGTGGATGAAAAGGTGATACGGTATTACCGGCTAAAGCAACGCATCCGGCAGATGGAGCAGGAGGCCGCGGAGCTGCGAGGCGAGATCCTCGCTCATTGCGCCGCAGAGGGCGTCACCGAGCTGGACGCCGGCGGCTGCCGGGTGCGCGTCGTCCTGCAGGACCGCAAGGAGTATGACGATGAGCGGCTGTACGAGGCCTTGCCCGATCCCCAAGTGTGGCGTATGCTCTCCAAGGCTGACCCGGCCAAGGTCGCCAGCCTGGTGAAGCTGAACGTGCTGAAGGAAGAAGGGCTAGCGGACACCTACACCGTCAAGCGGATCTCGTTGCTGCAGGTGGACAAGAAGTAAATTTGTCCTCTGATGTTTCGACGCACTATGGCTAGGAAGGGCATCCCAAACGTCATCTCAGATGGCGGAGGGATGCCCTTCTTTCGCTTACTCAGCGGCGACTGCGCGCGTCAGAAGTGCGTCTTAGTACCCTTGGAGCGCGTCCAAGCCGGAGTTGCGCGTCAAAGATTGTAATTTATTAAAGTATATATTTCGGTTTGACTTTAATATTATTTAATATATAATTAATTTTATTAAAGGTGGTGAGAGGCTTTGCCTATGGAATCGGTGCCGGAGTGGATGGCGCATCTGGAGGAAGAGGACGTCATGTTCATCAAGCGCTTCCTGCTCGCCTCGGGGTCGCTAAAGGAGGTAGCCGGTCAATATGGCGTCAGCTACCCGACGGTAAGACTGCGCCTGGATCGGCTCATACAGAAGGTACATCTGGCGGAGGAGACGGCGGGCGAGCCGTTTATCGGCCTGATCAAGCGGCTGGTCATCAGCGAAAAGCTGGATCTGGGTACAGCCAAGCTATTGATCGCCGAATTCAAGAAAGCGAAGAGCGCAGAGAAGGGAGGATAACTTCATGAACGGGTGGCTGGTAATTGCTGCGTTGGCAGCGGCGGTCGTATTGCAGATCGTGCTGACAAAAATGAATAAGCGGATGGGACTTGTCCTGCCTGCGGCAACGCTTGTGATGGCTATCCTGGCGATTCCGGGGTGGGTAGACTATATGCCGCCTGCGCTGACGGAATCCTCGTTTCGCCATTTGCTGGAGCTGACAGAGTTGCCCAAGGTTGCGTATACGTTGAATGGCATGTACATCTTCATCCTGTACAATGTGCCGACGCTGCTGCTCATGATGACCGCGTATGCCTATGGCTTCCGATTCCGGGGCCGCTCCGGCCATAAGCTGGAGGAGGAGCTCAAGCGGATGGGAGCGGAGGACTTAGGCTGATTACAGCAAGACCGCATGGCGTCTATAGCAGGGAAGGATGCGAATGGATATGGCCGAGACGAGGTAGGCTCGTCGATCATTAATCCAATATTCTTGCATTAAATCAAACGATCTTGTACAATCAGGGTCAATCAGATGATGTGTGCAGGGGAGCGAAGGATTATGTTGAAGTTGGATCTGCGCGATCCGGATCGCCTGGTCGCGGTGGCGCATGCGATGTCGACGCGGGCGCGCGTCGATATGCTGCAATTGCTGACAGAACGGGGACTGAATGTGGCGGAGATGGCCGAGGCGCTGCAGCTGCCGATGTCGACGGTGGCGCATAACGTCAAGGTGCTGGAGGCGGCCGGCCTGATCCGTACGGAGCTGCTCCCGGCGACGCGCGGCGCGATGAAGCTGTGCACCCGGAGCTGGGACGATATCCATATCGCGCTGCGCGCTGCGGAGGCGCTCGCAGACGGAGAGCCCGCCGTCTATGAGATCGAGATGCCGGTCGGTCACTACAGCGACTGCGAGGTGACGCCGACCTGCGGGATGGCGAGCGCCGAGGGGATGCTGGTGCAGGAGGACGAGCCATCGAGCTTTTACCATCCCAAGCATGTGGGGGCTCAGATGATCTGGCTCCGCAACGGCTTCCTGGAGTATCTGCTGCCGCTGGCGATCCCTGCCGATGCGCGGGTCCAGGCGCTGGAGCTGTCGATGGAGCTGTGCTCGGAGGCATCGGGGTACAACAACGACTGGCCCTCGGACATTACCCTCTGGATCAATGGCACGGAGGTCGGCACCTGGACGAGTCCCGGCGATTATGGCGACCGGCGCGGCCGGCTCAATCCCGAATGGTGGCGGGATGCAGCTACCCAATACGGCGAGCTGAAGCGGTGGCGCATCGACAGCCTTCAGACGACGCTCGACGGCGAGGCGCACTCGGAGGTTACGGTAGACGATCTTAGTCTGACGAACCGGCCAAGCGTACGGCTGCGTATCGGGGTGAAGCCGGACGCGACGCACCAGGGCGGGCTTAATCTGTTCGGCCGACGGTTCGGCGATCATGAACAGGAGATATTGTTGCGGATTCACTATACGATCGACGAATAAGCCAAAAGGACGCCTTTGATACATGAATTTCGTATCTTAAGGCGTCTTTTTCTGTTTTTAATCCATGAATTCCGAATTAAATGATTGACTTTTTGGACATATACACCTAGAATCGGTTCATAGAAACAAATAATTTGTACTAAATGCTGCCGAAGATGTCTTTTGGTTTTCAGGCTTTGAAAGTGTCAAAACGGTTTTCATAAGTTTTATAGGTTTTTATAATTTAGGCAGAGGATTGGTGAGGCAGATGAGTTTGACCCATTATAGAGCGGAATACCCGCGTCCGCAGTTCGTGCGTGAGGCGTGGAGCGACTTGAACGGCGAGTGGGGTTTTCGATTCGATGACGACAATGTCGGGGAAGCGGCCAACTGGCAGCAAGGATTTGAAACCGATGTCAAGATTATCGTTCCTTTCGTCTACGAGACCAAGGCGAGCGGCATCGGGGAGGCGGTGTTTCATCCGAATGTCTGGTACCAGCGTCGCGTCACGGTGCCGGCGGAGGGCCAAGGCAAGCAGACGATCATTCATTTCCAGGCGGTCGATTATCTCGCCAAGGTATGGGTCAACGGGACATTCGTTGGCAGCCATGCTGGCGGCTATGCGGCATTTTCCTTTGATATTACGCCTTATCTGGCGGAGAGCGGCGACAATCTGATCGTCGTCAAGGTCGAGGACAGCAACGATTGCACGCAGCCCCGGGGCAAGCAGCGGTGGCAGGAGGAGAGCTTCGGTTGCTGGTATGTGCAGACGACGGGCATCTGGCAGAGCGTCTGGCTAGAGTACGTGGCGGAGCGACATGTGCGCTCGGTCAAGATCACCCCGGACGTGGATGCCAATGCGGTGCGCTTCGACTACCGCGTCGATGCGGGCACGGCGCCGCAGGACCTGCATCTGACGACACGGATTACGCTGGATGGCGCGCTCATCCGGGAGAGCGCCATCGTGGTCGATCGCGCCGAGCTGTCGGCCACTATCGATCTGATCAGCGATCAGATGACATGGCGTGTGCAGACGTGGAGTCCGCAGAGCCCCAAGCTGTACGAGGTCACCTTCGAGCTTCGCAGCGGCGGCGTGCTCGTCGACGAGGTGCATTCCTACTTTGGCCTGCGCAAGATCTCGATCCAGAAGGGCAAGGTGTTGCTCAATAACACCCCGATCTATCAACGTCTCATCCTCGACCAAGGGTACTGGCAGGATAGTCACCTGACCCCGCCGTCGGTGGATGCGCTGATCGAGGATATCGACGCCATCCTGGCGATGGGCTACAACGGCGTCCGCAAGCATCAGAAGATCGAGGACCCGCGTTTCCTGTACTGGTGCGACGTCAAGGGCGTGCTGGTCTGGTCGGAGATGGCGGCGGCGTATGAGTTTAACGATCGCGCGATGCGTCAGTTCACTGAGGAGTGGCTGGAGATCGTCGAGCAGCAGTACAATCATCCGAGCATCATCACCTGGGTGCCGTTCAACGAATCGTGGGGCGTGGCCAACATCTTCGCGGATCGCAGACAGCAGCAATTCACCGAGGGCATCTACTACCTGACCAAAGCGATCGATCCGCATCGTCCGGTCATCGTCAACGACGGCTGGGAGCATACGATCTCCGACATTATCTCCTTGCATGATTACGAGGAGCGGGGCGAGACGTTCCTGAAGCGTTATGCGGACAAGGATGCGATCACCAGCAATGAGATTTCGCATATGAACTTCAAGTATGCCATGGCGCAAGGCTATGCTTACCGCGGTCAGCCGATCATCATCAGCGAGTTCGGCGGCATCGCCTTCAAGACGGAGGAGGGCTGGGGCTACGGCAATCAGGTCGACTCGGAGGAGGCGTTCCTCGAGCGGTTCCGCTCGATCACCCAGGCGATCAAGGATACCGACTACATCTGCGGCTACTGTTACACCCAGGTGAGCGACGTGCAGCAGGAGGTCAACGGCCTGCTCACCGAGGACCGTCAGCCCAAGGTGCCGCTGGAGAAGCTGAAGGCCATTAACCTGGCTTAGGATAAGAAAAAGGCAAACGGAAATGGAAGAACGAAGCACGGGGCAGAAGTTCAATGTCATTAAGTTCACTGATCTTAATGACATTGGACGGAGGTTTCGTGCTTTTTTGCGATGCTTGGGGGGCGGAACGACCTTGGCGATACCCTGGCATGCTAGACATCAATGTATCAGAGGATTGAACGCTCTATCGAGCATCATCAAACAGTAAGGAGCGAGACACTCGGTCTTGCCCTTTTTAATATTTGTCAAAGCATTTTACGTGCGCTGTGCGGTCAAGCGTTTGAGTCCTTCAAAGAAGCTGGATGGTGGCGTTCAAGAGCGTTTTTTGGCGCGGGGAGGATAAGGTGTCTTTTGATCTGTACGGCCAAGCAAATAATCAATGCTCGTTTGATGGAAATCAGCCAATGCGATTAAGAGCACCGTTGGAATATCCAACTTCCCTCGTTCGTAATCGCTGTAGGTTCGCTGCTTGATGTTCAGATATTCGCACAGTTTCTCTTGGGATAAATCCTTGTCTTCCCGCATGTTCCGTATTCGTTCATAGACCACAGGCACTCACCTCAAGATGAGTATAGTTCAGTGGATAATCCGCTATTTACTTTCAGTGTGTTATACACTAGAATTTCTTTTAAGCCCCCTTTTTATACAGGAAAATCCTTTTAAAGCAGGTGGCATGACCTGTAATCCGAAGGAGGACACTCATAGCATCATGAAAGGAGCAAACGAAATTCTAAAACATATTGAACGCGTCCGTAGAGAACTGAATGAGCAAGCGCTGCGTTTTGGTCTCCATAGCCATGCGGTGCTTGAAAAATCAAGAGAATTGGATCAGCTCCTGAATGCTTATCAATCTTCAGAATTAGGTGAGAACATGGACTCAGGCAGGAGATAGGGAAGGCGTCGTATACTTGCCCGCTCTGCTGCTTGTGGGCGTGGAGCTGACTCATACCTGGGAGGAAGTCGGTGTGAATGGATATGACCTGCGGATTGGGTTGTGGCGCCTCCTGCGGCGCATGACTCGGTGTCGGCTGAGCGGTGAGCGAGTCATTGTGACGGGAATGATAAAACGATGCCAAAATAAAGATAACCCCCGCTTATTCAGCGAGGGTTATTGTTTTAATAAGATTATAAACATCTTTCAATGCCTTAATGTCGTCTGGCGTTACCTGAAGATCGTCAATGGTACTGGCGTAAGCATGAATGTGTGGCAGAGTGATAAGGTCGGCGACCTTCCTCAACGTACTGGCTTTATCAGCGTCTGTGGTAACCTCTATTTTCATATGCACCGACAAGCCCGTTGAGTCGACCATATGCCAGGGAAAGCTGTTTATTAACGTCATCTTCGGTCGTTATCTTTAAAAGGAATGCCACCATTCGGAATCCGTTGGAAGTTCGCCACGAATTAACGTATATGATTTCAGTTCCCGTTTAATACACAGTTCCTATTTTAAAGATTGGAGTACCTGAATAATTATATAACTGAAAGAGGGCAAATTATTAGATTGCGGCGTTTGAAAAAAAGAAATCCAACTATCTATTTCTGAAGTATCAGGATCGGATAAATCGATACTACTAAGAACAGCATCTATAGCGGCTTTTCTAAGAATTGTGGGCAAGTAGGTGTCTAATCCTAGCCTCCTAATTGTCTCGACTGCTGCTACGTTCCCGGGTTGAGCCTCCATAGTCCCATCATATCCGTACAAAAAATATTTTTCACATTCTGGATCTAATGGCGAAACAGTTAATTGAGGATCGTACCATCTACCCTTGGAGTGACCACAAAAATTAAGTTCATCTTCAAATTGGCTAATGTGAATTTTTTTTCCTTGGCAAGATGCATGCAGATTATGATAATCTAGTTGTCTGGCGGGACAGTCAATTTGAGGAATAAAATGTTCAATATGGACATTTTCAGCATCTATACTTATTCCGCAATAACAGCAAAGTCCCAATTGTTCATCAATTAATGACTCTTTAACAACATTTTTTACATGCATGCTGCCCTTATGACTTAAATCTTTATAAGTGGCTCTACGACCCATTTGAGTTTTCCAATCTTCAAATTGTTGAGGCGATCCTCTTTTAGTTATATACCTCATTTTAAGCTACTCTCTTTTCTTTTAAGAAGAATTTCAGCCTTAATTAATTCCGGATCATCGCTTCCAATCACATTTTTTAAATGAACCATCAGTTTTCGAGCCTCGATAAGCTTAGTCTCCAATATAAGTTTAAATAACTTCTGAAACTGTATCTTAATGTGCTCATTTTTTTCGGATGAACCCATATATTGCTCTAAAATTAGGTTGGTATCTTTTCCGAATAAAGTATTAACAACTGCAACATCTATTTCTCTTTTTTCATTATAATTTAATGAATAGATGCGAGCATCCGTTAATTCTCCCAAAATTTGAGGAGAGTGAGTAGTAATAATGAATTGCACATTCGGAAACACTGTTTTAAATCTAGAAACAATTTTTCGTTGCCATTCCGGATGGAGGTGGAGTTCAATTTCATCAATTAGAACTAAACCCGAACCCAATAAAGGATTCTCAAGACCAGGGTTTGCTATAGCAAGTCTTCGTGCAAGGTCACCGATCATAGCTAAGGTGCATTTTTCACCATCTGATAATTGGTTAACCTCTAGTCTTTTATTTCCTTTACTGATTACCATCTTCATACTGCCTTTTCTAACAACCTTTAAATCTGAGAATCCAGGCATAAATGAATGAATTGCCGTACGTACAGCATGAAGTTGATTATCTCTAAAATTTAAATCGGTTTGTAATTTCTCCTCATTCTCCAGATCTTCTTGGTTTCTAAACCACTCAAAAAAAACTCTGAAATCTGAACCGCTGGCAAAACTATTTTGATAAGCGGATAATTGATTAAAGTCGTGCTTGGTTCTTATTCTCAAAGGGATATCAATAACGTTCCTACTTACAGGATAGTAGACTACAACCGGTGTACTTGATTGGGGTTCTTCGAGCAACTTATGTATTTTGTTTACGATACCTTTCATGTTATCGTCAATGAAATATTTAGGTTTAGTTTTAGGTTTTTTTTCTCTAGCTTTGGTTAACTCAATCTTACCCTGTTCTTCATGATGACTAAATGTTGCACTTAAAATCAATCTCTGCTTTCCATTAGTTATATCTGAATCCTTAATTGAAACTCTTTTAGGTTGTCCAAAAGCAATTAACTCCACAATTCTAGAAAGCAAAATGTTAGTTGCATCCAAAACACTTGATTTCCCCACACCATTTGATCCAATTAATACTAAATTTTTTCCGGATATATTCAGTTCAATTTCTTCAATTCCTCTAAAGTTCTCTAGACTAAGCTGAATTAATTTCATGTATATCACCTCGTAACTCTAATTATATACCATTATGGTTGCCCCACTTATGAGGAAAGTCTAGTTGTAAAGTCTAATAATAGAATACACCACTTGTAGTGGTTTTAATACAGGATAGAGTCTTGATTTCATAAATATATCGAGCGACTTGTGCATTGAACAGATACAGTTATGGTTTTTGGAGGGATTGGTCATCTCAATTAGAATATTTCTCTATTCGGTTTGTTTTTGATACTGAGTTGCTCTCGGCCTGGCCTCGTATTGCCTATGGTTCTATTTTCATACTCGCCTCCAATTTGGAAGACTAAGATCAGGAATACCAGTTTTACTTGTGCAGACACGATGCCTACGTCCACGTTCATTAGAACAACATTGCTTTTAACCTCGAAAACTTTCTTCAAACTAATTACCTAAAACTACCTGATTTCCCCCAAAAAATGAAACGGCCTATAGAGGAAAAAACCTCGCCACCGATCATTGACAATTCAAATACAAATTCATCCGGGACGTTCCCCACGCTGCCTTGTAGGGAAGCTAGTATGTCAGCTCGCCATGATCTGTATTGACCCCGCCCGTTTTATCTTGTAGGGCAAACAGCGAGCGACCTCGCGATGCATAACGAAATGATGAACTTGGGACACAAAAACGCTCTGACCATTTCTGGCCGATCAGGTCGGAGAAAGCTGAAATCAGATTCAACGCTAAATCCGCCTAACCGAACTTATCCACGCCATTCTCGACATGGTAGATCAAAAGCAGATGGCATTCAGCCAAGCGGTTGACATTTCGTATTTGCCAGAACAGGAGCAGACGGCTCTGCTGGAAAAGATGCATGCTGAGGATCGTCCCCCCCTCATCGGCTAAGCTTCTGTATAGCTATCTGCTGGATGTTGCGGGAGGACGAAACGGCACCGAGTGGCTTTCTTCCCACCGACTTGCAATAGAGATGGGAACGCTCACACTTCTTCGGTTCGCCGCCATTTGTGTCGTTTGGAGCAATGCGGCTTGGAAAAGCAGAGCAATTAATGCTTGATTACTTAATGAGGAACTCAATTGATGATAGCTTGAAGCCCCGACAAGCGCACAAATGCCCGCCAGCGCCCCGTTATTCCGAATCTACACCACCAAATCGGAATGTTACCTCGTTTACGAGGAGACGCCAGTCAGGCTAACCTTTACTTTGCAAGCGTTTACTTAAATGCGATAATCCATTCCGAGGAGTGTGAACAGGATGAAGCAAGCGTGGAGAGTCATCATGAGAAGGAGCCTGGTTGCCGTGTTATGTCTGGTCGTATGGATCGCGCCTGGGTGGCCGATGTGGGGGATGGTCGAGAAGGTCGCGGCCGTGAATGCGCAAGGGCATCTGACGGATGAAGAGCTGTTCGGGGTATGGGATGCGGCGGGCCAAGCCTGGGCCATCGCGGGCAAGCTCAACTATGCATACGACGCGGGGCTTAGCCCGATAGAAGCCGCCGTCAAGCAAGGGGATTACGCCCTGGCCAAGACGGAGCTGCTGGCCTACTATCAAGCGCGCAGTGGCTTTACGGCGTTCCCGCTGCTGTCGAATCGTCCGTTTTATGCGGATCTGATCGTGGATTATTTTTTCTGGCGTGCCGGGGGAACGGCGCTGCCCCAAGCCGCGTTCACGGTGGGCAGCGCGGGGTCGACGGTAGCGGTCGATGTGGGTGAGCATGTGAGGAGCGTGAACGGCGCGGGCGGCCGTGAGGTCAGCTATATGCTGATGGGACGCTATAAGGACGACCAGGCTGTGGCACAGTTCCATAGCAGGGAGCATGCAACGGACGGACCGCGGCTGGAGCTGATGGTGGACGGTCAGTTGCTCTCGATCCCCGCCTCGCAGGATACGTATGTTCATGCCGGGCAGATGGAGCAGTCCTTTGGCTCCGAGTCGTATCTGTATGTCCAGGACAGCGGGATCGCCGCCGACGCGGCTTATGACGACGATTCGCGCCGAGCCTATCTGACCTTCGAGCTGCCGGCTTCCCTTGGCGCTCCCATCGACGAGGCGCAGCTCAAGCTGCATGGGAGCGCCACCGGCAGCGCGAGCATGGATATTCTGGTCGTGAGCAATACGCGCGGATATGCGGAGCATACGCTCACCTGGTCGAATATGAGTGCCGATATTTATTCCTACAACGGACTCCCAGGGGGCAATGATTGGCAATATCCAGCGGGCGCACAAGCAGAATACCATATGATTAATTCCCGGTTTCAGTTTTTTGGCGACCTGGTCGGGACCTACACGGCGACGGGCAACGAGGCGTATGCCGAGGCGGCGATTGCGATTATGCTCGATTTTATGAGTATGCCTGACGCCTACTTGTTCAGCAGTACGCCTGGCAACAGCCGCAGCCTGGACGTATCGTTCCGTTCCATGGTCGTGCCGCGCATGATGCAGCAGCTCTATCTGTCGCCCCATTTTACGGCGGATGCGCTCACTACCCTCCTCAAGAACATCTGGCAGACGCAAGACTGGCTTGCGTTTGATCCTCTCGCGCAGGGCGGCGGCAACTGGGGCATCCTGGAGGCGCGCTCGATCTATGCCGCAGCCTTGTATTTCCCCGAGTTTGCGGACTCGCCGGCGTGGATTGCCACGCAGAAGCAGCGGATCGATGACAAGATGTCGGCGCTTGTGTTCCCGGATGGCGGCTACCACGAGGCGTCCTACAATTATTCGCTGGTTTCCATGCAGTCGTTTTACGATTTCGTCCGGCTTGGCGACTTGTATGGGGATGAGATGACGCAGTCCTTCAAGGACAAGATCGCCAACATGGCGCGGTTCATGATGGCGTTCACGCTGCCCAATGGTTATAGCCCGGTCTATGGCGATGGCGGCTATAACGACGACCATTTGGCTTGGTATAGCCAGATCGCGGACCGGTTCGGCGATCAGGAGCTCAAGTATGTCGCCACCCGAGGCGCGGAGGGGATCGAGCCCTCGTACACCTCCACCTATGCGCCAGACACCAAGCATGTCATTATGCGCTCCGGCTGGGAGGAGGACGACCGCTATCTGCACTACAACCTCAGTACGGGCAGTCATGGCCATATGGATCAGAATGCGCTGATCGCTTATGCATACGGCAAGGTGCTGCTGACGGATACCGGGGTCAATGACTATCTCCCTCAAAATCCGATCTCGCGCTGGCAGTTCGACAACCCGGCCTCGCACAATACGATTCAGATCGATGACCGTCTGCAGCACAAGTACCATAATCTGTCCGGGACGGACGAGGATACGGTGGATTACTTTCAGACGAATGACAAATTCGACTTTACGGAAGGGACGACCTATGCGACGGCGGGGTTCGAGCATACGCGGTCTGTCCTGTTCGTGAAGCCGGGCTACTGGATCGTGTCGGATGCGGTGAGCAGCGAGACGGTCGCCGGCGTGCACGACTATCATCAGAACTGGCACACCTTGCCCGGAGCCAATCCGACGCTGGACCCGTCTAGCGGACGGATGACTACGCAATTCGCGGGGGAGGCGAATATTCAGGTGGTGCCGCTGGACGCTGGCGCACTTAGCTCCGCGCAGCTCAAGGACGGCTACTACGATCAGACATCGAGTCCGAATATGCAATATGCCAGCTATCGCAAAACCTCGGCAGGACCGGTAACCTTCGATACGGTGCTGTATCCGACCAAGCCCGGGGAGACGCGCAGCATCTCGACAGTCGTGGTGCCGGTCACGCCAGCCGCTCCGCAGTCGACGGCAATGCGCATCGATCTCGATGACGGGGGGAGGACCGCGCTTTACTACCTGTCCCGCAGCAAGCCGGAGCATGGTCTGGCCAGCTTCGACGGATTTCAATTCGACGGCAAGCTGGCTTACATCGAGCAGGATGCCGGGCAAGCGGTCGCCTCCCTGTCTATGTATCGGGGCAGCGTCGTCCAGCAAGCGCAAGTAGCATTGGTGAGCTCGCCCGCCCCAGTCGAGGATCTGGCGATTGCCTGGGACGGACAGACGCTGGAGATTGACGGCAGCGAGCTGATCCAGGATGAGGACAGCGCGACAGCGATCGCCATCTATGCGCCAGATGCCACAGCGGTGACCGTCAACGGCCAGGCGGTCCCCTTCGCAAGGGACGGCGATTACATCTATGCTGTGCGTTCGGCTGCCGTCGTGTACGACTTCCAGCGCGACTTTGGCTCGCAGACGGGCGAGAGCGGTTGGCAGTTCGAGACGGAGGGAGGGTCGGGGCAGCCCTATACGTATCTGCCGGCAGGCGAGGGCGGCTGGGGCTTCGGCACCGATGACTTCAACTCCCCTGCGATGCGCGGCCAGTGGCGGGTCATTCACGAGGATCGCCCCTACTGGACGGTGACGGAGGCGCCCGGCAAGCTGCGGATCAAGACGCAGCCTGGCGATATATGGGCGGGCAGCGTCGGACAGCGCAATCTGATCGTCCAGACGCCATTTCACCCGGATTATAGAGCAGAGACGAAGCTGAGCTTCAATCCGTCGCATAATTACCAGGCGGCAGGTCTGCTGCTCTACGGAGACGATGACTATTATATTAAGCTCGAACGCGCCTACCATTCCGGCCTGGGCGGCCATGTGGTGCGGCTGACAAGGGAGTTCCAGACGGACGCCAATACGTTCTATCGGTCGAATGAGCCTTACGTGCCGGACCCCTTTGTCGGGCAGGACATCTACCTGCGTATCACCAAGACAGGGCTTGTACTCCAGGCAGAGTATAGCGGCGACGGGGTCAATTGGCTGCAGCTAGGCCCGCTGCTCCATATTCCTTCGGATCGATTATTGCTCGGACTGCACGCGATGAATACCCAGGCAGCCAGCCAGCCGCTCAATGCCGATTTCGATGATTTCAAGGTGACGCAGCTGCTCCCGGATCGCTGGGTACAAAACCTCACGGCCAGCTCGGCGATGATCACACGGCAGTATGTCATCCCGGGCACCGGCTCCGATGCCGTGGTCAAATGGAAGGCGCCATCTGATGGCCTCTTGGATATTGCTGCGCAGGTAGCGAGCCAAAACGAGTTCGCGGGGGGCGACGACTTCCAGGTGCGCATCCTGAACAACAACAGCGCTGTGTGGCCAGCGACGGGCTGGCATATCGTGAACAAAGCGGATACAGCCGGTATTGCCATCGACCAGACGATCCAGGTGGAGAAGGGGGATGTGCTGTCGTTTGTGACGAACCGGATTGCGAATGCGCAAAATGATGTGGCGAAATGGGATATCCGCCTGACGCTCTATCCGGAATAGCAGGCGCAGCAAGGAGATGAAGGCTCGGAGGCGGGCGCGGGTTGAAGGATCGGAATTTGCAACACAAAATCTGAATGTCGCCTCATTTCGCGGATAAAACGCTTCCACTACAATAGACTTAAGCGCTGCGGTATACCGAGCCAGTCGGATAGTGGAAGGGAGAAAACCATGAGGCAAACCATGACGCTTAAGCGGGCCAGAGCAAGGGAGCTGGCTTCCATCTACATGATGGTGTCGGTTCCCTACTTGTTATTCGTAATCTTCGTTTTATTTCCCTTGCTATGGATTTTGCGCTACTCCTTTTATGATTATGACGGGGTACGGGCGAGCTTCGTCGGGCTGCGCAATTTCCAGAGCTTGATGCAGGACAACGTCTGGTGGCAGGCGGTTGGCAATACGCTGATCCTGACGTTCGGCGGTTTGGCCTTGGGGACGCCGCTGGCCTTGCTGTTCGCGGTCATTCTGAACGGGCAACTGAAGGGGCGGGTGTTTTTTCGGACGGCGCTCTACTTTCCCATCCTGATCAGTACGGCAGTGGTCGGCGTAGTCTTCCGGATTATGCTTGCCCCGGATACCGGCATTATTAACGGCCTGCTCGTCGGCCTGGGCATCGTCGACAAGCCGATCTATATCCTCGCTTCAGCCGGGACGGCGCTGCTGACGTTGATCCTGATCGAGGTGTGGCAAGGGCTCGGCTACAATATGACGCTCATCCTGGCCGGCCTCCAGCGCATCCCCCAGGAGCTGTACGAAGCGGCCAAGATCGATGGCGCCAATGAGTGGCAGCGACTCATCTTTATTACGATTCCGCAGCTCGGCAAGATGCTGCAGATCATTATGATGCTTGGCATTCTAAACGGGTTGAAAATTTTCGACCTGGTCAACGTCCTGACGAGGGGCCAGCCCAATCACGGCTCGGAGACGATGGTCACCTATATCTTTAATTATTTCTTCGAGCAGGAGGGTTATCGCGCCCAGCAAGGGTATGCGGCCTCGGCCAGCATCGTGGCGTGCCTCATCATCAGCCTGGTTGCAGCCATCTACTTCATCCTGTCGAAGAAGCTTGGCGACCATGAGTAAAGGAGAGGACAAGATGGCTTATTCCTGGCGGTTATCCCGCCTGTCGACTCGTCTGCTGCTGTATGGGTTCATGATCGCGACAACCTTGGTCGTCCTGTTCCCGGTCCTGTACGTGTTCCTGGCCTCCTTCAAGACGACGCAGGAGCTGTTGACGGGGGGGATGCGGATTTTCCCACAGTCGATTACGCTGGACAATTATATTCATGCCTGGCAAGCGGGCAATTTCTCCAGGTATACGGTGAACAGTCTGGTGTATGCGGGCATCGTTACGGCGATGACGGTGCTATTCTCGACGATGCTCGGGTATTGCTTTCAGCGCAAGTCGTTCCCCGGGCGATCGTTGATGCTGGGCAGCTTTTATTTCTCGATGTTTGTCGCCGGGGCAGTGACGATCTATCCGGTCTTCCTCATCGTCGTCAAGGCGGGCTTGCATCGCACGCTGCTCGGGCTTATACTCGCGACCTTGGGCGGATCGGTGATCTTCACCACGCTGCTCGTCATGGGGTATCTCAAAGGAATACCGAAGGAGCTCGACGAGTCAGCAGTGATGGACGGCTGCGGCGTGTTCGGCATCTATGCCAGAATTATCTTCCCCGTCATCAAGCCGATCGTCGGCGTCGTCGCGCTCATCACCTTCCAGGGTACCTGGAACAGCTATATGCTGCCGCTCGCTCTGACACTGACGATTCCGGACAATCGGCCGCTGTCGGTCGGCGTCACTTCGCTGGCTTATGTATCGGGCGCTCAGGGAGGGGTGCAGTGGGATCTGCTGATCGCGGGCTCCTGCATGTCGATCCTTCCGATGGCGATCATCTATCTCTGGGCCAACCGCTTCTTCATCAACGGCATGACGGCTGGCGCGATCAAGGGTTGATAGGGCCCGCACGGCAAGCGACATCTGCCGCGGGATATCATATATAGGCAATCATATACAGGCAATCATAAAAGGGAGGCTATTCGCACGATGCAATCTATGACCAAACAAAAGGCTCGCTACGCATGGCTATCGACGTTCATGGCACTCTGTCTGGCTATCTCCGGCTGCTCGGGAGGATCATCGCCATCGGGGAGCAATGAAGGCTCCGGCAGCAAGGAGCTGGCGCCCCCCGCCAAGCAGCAAGACAAGACCGTCGTCAAGTTCTGGTCGCATCAGAGCAACCTGAAGGACAAGATGACAGAGCTGATCAACGCGTACAATGCTACAAATGAGGAGCATATCGAGATTCAACTAAACGTGGTGGCCGATAAGTATAATGATGTGTTGAGCCTGGCCTTCACCAGCGGGGAAGGGCCGGACATCTTCACCATTACAGGGCCGTCAGGCACGCGCAAGTGGGCGGATAACAAGTGGGCGCAGCCGCTCGACGAGTATGTGACGGATGCGTTCCGCAGCCGCTTCCGCGATGGCGTATGGGTAGAGGGCAACAACCTGATCAACGGACAAGTGTATACGTTGCCGGATACGGCATCGACGTACAGGCTGATGTACAACAAGCAGTTGTTCGAGCAAGCTGGTCTGGACCCGGAGGCGCCTCCTGCGACCTTCGCCGAGCTTCGGGATTATGCAAAGGCGATCGCAGAGGCGACGGATGCCGTGGGCTATGGCTTGCCCTTGGGAGACGGGTATAACCTCGACGTATCGATCTTCAACGGCATAGGCCATGCCGCCATCGGGCTTGCTCGCGGCTTCGATCATAGCAAGGGCGAGTTCGACTTTGCCCCTTACAAGCCAGTGCTGGAGCTGTTCGCCGGTATGGAGCAGGACGGCAGCCTGCTGGAGGGCGCGCTTCTCATTAATGGCGACCAGGGGCGCGCCAAGTTCGCGGAGGGGGCGATCGGCATGATCGGCGGGGCCTCATGGGACCCGGGCATCTATGCTGCGATGGACATCGGCTTCGAGATCGGCGTGGCCGACTTCCCGACCATCGATGGCCAGGCCAAGGGCAAGCCGATCATCCAGACAGGCTCGGGTTATATGATGTCGGCTTCCTCCAAGGACAAGGATAAGGTATGGAAGGCGATGGAGTTTATCCACTCTACCGAGTTCGCCGGAGAGCTGCGCAAGGTGGACGGCGGGATATCGCTCCTGAGCGAGGTAGCGGACGATCCGTCCTATCAAGCGGAGATCCCGTATCTGGAGCCCTTCCAGATCAAGCCGACGGATGCGGTCTGGCCACCGTTCCCGCCGGGCTTGCGGCTCCAGGGCGACAACATGCAGAGCGTGGCGATCGGGGTGATCACTGGCGCCAAAGCGGTGGATGAAGCGCTGGCAGATTTGACGGCTCGTTATAATGCGGCCTTCGAGCTGGGGGCGACAGAGGGCGATTTTGACCGAGCGAAGTTTACAATTGCAGGCTTCGACCCGCTCAAGCTGCAATAAGGCAGGGTAGGATGAGGTCTTCCGGCTGGGCGTGTTTGCATACTCGGAGGGTAGCAGATTGGGCTGAATTTTCGTTCCATGCAAGGAACTTTTGTGAAGGCGTACCGGGGGTACGGCAAGCAAAAGTGACGCCGCAGGGGGCGGAAAG
>Ga0160464_100710_pt1 | contig 19467 bp, 25 predicted proteins | sample HID1971I_E11MG_FD_108275 | JGI IMG/M metagenome (GOLD analysis project Ga0160464, IMG submission 108275) | Enriched millipede-associated microbial communities from UW Madison campus, WI, USA - HID1971I_E11 MG | ecosystem: Host-associated > Arthropoda: Insects > Digestive system > Unclassified ... | reverse complement strand
TAAGTAGACAGTATTGTTCCACAAAGATCCGGGATCGCCTACCCCTGTTTTTCTATTTCTGCTGCAGCTCGTCGCAACAAGCCCTCCAGCGCGGCCTTTACCGTTTGTCGGCGGACGTCATCGCGGTTGCCGGGAAAGTGCGCAAGCTCGGCCGTGACCTCGTCACCCACTGCAAAGGCCAGCCAGACAGTACCGACCGGCTTGTCCGGCGAACCGCCATCCGGGCCGGCAATACCGCTAACCGCCACGGCAAATCGCGCCAGGCTTTTTTCCTGCGCGCCACGGGCCATTGCCTCCACCACTTCCTGGCTGACGGCGCCTACTTTGGAGAAAAGTTTTTCCGGCACGTTCAACTGCCGCGTCTTCTGCCGGTTGGAATAGGTGACATAGCCCGCCTCGAACCAGGCCGAACTGCCCGGTATCCGCGTAATGGCCTCGGCAATCCCGCCGCCGGTGCAGGACTCGGCAGTGGTGACGTGAGCGTTGAGCACCTGCAAACGACGACCAAGGTCGGCAGCCAGTTGAGTGATTTCCTTCACGGTCTTCTCCAGGAATGAGCGAGGGGTTCGCCTACCCTACAGGAGCTTATCGACCATGCAAGATACGGAGTGCATCAAGAGACTAACGCGCGACGGCCTGCACATACGCCTGGCAAGCACGCAAGGCGATCAGGGCGCTGTCGCCGTCGTCGGTGATGCGGATAATTCGCTGAGCATGCGCCGGGTCAAGTCGGGCTCGCGGGACTGCATGAACCAGGCTGCCGGGGGCGGTGGTGGCTGGCACTGTACAGCCACTGGCGGAATCAGCGGCGTCGAGAAGGACTGACAACCGCACATCAGCAGTGGCCAGACGGTCACGCAGAGCAGCTTGGTTGCGTTGGGCATCGTTCAACTCCTGGGTGTGTTGGCGGTCGTTGGCGTTGAGTTGTTGCTCAAGGGCCAGGCGCTTTTCCTGTTCCGCCCTCTGCTGGCTCAGCGCCGCCTGGTTTTGCTGGTTCAACGTTTGCAAATGGGAAGCGGCCTGATGCTCCAGCTGCGCACCATATCGCCAGGCCTGCAACTGCCACACCAGCGCCATGAGCAGGCCTATGCCGATCCACCGCAACACACTTAGGAAACGCATAGCACCGCCTTCGCCCGCGCCCACAACTGCAAGCGGTTCTCCAGGCCGTTGAGTCCGCCGTTGATACGCCGGGTAATGGTGGTGAACTGGTTTTTGTCAGCCAGTTCGTTGAGCCCGTTGCTTTGCCAGAACCAGGCGGCGGATTCACAGGCCCATCGAGGTTGCTCCAGCAACTGCGGATGACCAAGTAAATCCAGGCCCAGCGCCTCGCCACAGGCAGCATAATTAGCCCGCCCTGTGACCTGTATCAGGCCTCGGCCGCGGAATTTGAAACCATCCCCCACCGCCGAATTACCCAGATCAGTGCGCCCCTCATACCTCGCCTGCTGAGCGGTCGGCCCCCAAAGTTCTTTCAACCAGCGCAACTGTCCAGATTCATGCCCAACCTGGGCAATAAAGGCAGCCATCCTCGACGGGGTAATAACGTCATACGTATGCATTGCGATGTTTAAGGCAGGAACAAAGACGCCGGCTTGGCGGCCGGCGTCGGGGAGGATCTGTAGTAACTGCTGCGGTGTCATCATCATTAAGATCTCCAGATGATAAAAACGCGCGAAAAACAGTCAAGTTTCGACATTGGATACACCGCTGACGATATCCAAGGCTGCCTTGCGTTTTTGCATGACGTCATCAGGAATTGGTCGGGCACGCTCATACTTGGCGATCACCTGCCAGTCGGTTGATTGCAGATAAGCGACTGCCTTCGTCCTGATCAGCTCGCCGTCCTCGGCGACACTGCCAATTTTCTCAAGGGCGTTAAGTTTTATCAGGCTCATACATCAACCTCGATGGGTTTGATAACCGGTGCAGCAATAACCGGCGCTCTTGGAATAGAAACAGGCCCCTCGCGCGTAACAGCCAACGGTTCCGGGTTGCGCATGAACTCAGGCGAATCAGCGCTTACCGGCAGCTTGAGGGTCAAGCTCAACACGCCGTTGTTACGTTCAATCACCGACATGGGTGCCAACCATTTACATTCGACGTCGCTGGACTTGACTTGATAACCGTCGGGAATCAACGACAGATCCAAGACATCTTCGCCAACGGTCAATAGCTCACCCTCAAGGCTAGCCGTCAACTCGCCATCCATCAGAACGGCAAACAGTTTGATAATGATCATTTCCAAGCCCCCACTACCTGTACCTTGAAGTTTGTAAATTGCTGCGCCGTTGCACCGTTGCGGCAACTAAATCCTACTGAACCACCGTCTGCGTTGACCCATTTTGTGGTGATTCCGAAATGGTCATAACTAATGGTCGGCTGGAAATTAACCTCACATACGGCGAAACGTGGATCGACAACTTGGATCGGAAGCGCAACGATTTGGGTGATAATGTCCCCAGGCTGCAGCGTCACACTTGTGCCGGTCCAGATATGCATGACGACTTTCCCGTTCTTGTAGCGCCATACGGCAGCATTACCATTCATCATGGTCAGGTCCATCAACCCGCTGCGCTCACCATCATTTACCGGTTGCAGTGCACTGGCACTGTCCATGACCAATCGCCAAGGACCCCAGCGCGTTTCACTGGTGCCATAACCCGTACGCCTATATGCGTTCTGGGTAGCGCCTGGAAGACCAGTCAAACCTACGAAATCCTGAAACACTTGGTCGCCTGGATTCAGGACCGTGTTGACGACTCCATAGGCATATCCAGAGGGTATGGTGCCTGCGGTATTCAGCGAGACGTACCCATACCCTTGAACTTGAGCAATAGAAACATCATCGATATTGGCAACGTAGGTATAGGGATTAAAGATCTTGAGACGACGGCGCACCATGAGTGCTGCGTCAATATCCAACTCGCCATATATGCCACTTTGCCAAGGTTTAGCTACAGTTCCCTGGGCATATTGCCGGCTCCATTCGCGCTCACTGAGCAAGTCGAAAGCGGTTTGTCGTACATATCCTCCACCGGCGCTACTTACGGTTTGAATGATAAAAACATAGCTCGACGGTAGCGAAGCCCCGCCATTGCCGAACATGAACAAACCATTGATGGCCGGTAGGGCATCGGCGCTATCTGTAGGTTTCATAGAGATAGGAGCGCTTGCTCCCCAGCCGCTGGCTTTGGCCAAAGCGTCGCCCTGATATAACTCTGCGGTCATTGCATTGAGCTTTATCATCGCACTGCGTGGAGTATCACCACCCACACCGCTGGGGCGCGTACCCAGATCAATTTCTTGTCGTGCCATTTGAAGCTCCCAAAAAAAAGCAAAAAAAATCCGCACGACGGCGGACGTTAAAAACATAAGTCATCTGTTAAAAACAGCAGGGGCCACTACTGGGATTGTTATCCGACTTCACGATGCAGAGAAAATGAACCTAGCCAACTCATAGGGCTGCGGTTTTTTTAACTTAACCGTTATGACTAGAGCACTGCTAGCGTCCAATGCTCATTCCCTCCTCACTCTCACGCTGTAGTTCCACCCACTACCTTCAGGTGCAAGTGAAATAACGCCAAATGCATCGTGTATCTCGCAGACCCCTCGGGCATCTCATTAGAGCTGTGCTTCATGTAGCGCTTTTAGATATTTAAAATCGGCATCGCAGGAAAGTCATAAACTACAGCACCAGGAATACCACCTAAAAACATACCGGAAGGCGCATCCATAAAAGACTCCAAAAACAGTAAGGGTATTCCACTAGCAGCCCAACCCAGTCCTACTTCCGTAACCACCGATACCTGTCCACGACTGCTATTGGTAATCCCAAAAAATGCGAAAGGAAGGACCCCTATGGCTACATACTGCCCATTCTCAATTGGAGCCTTCCGATAGTGATAGAGATCGTCACGGCCATTTACAAAAGGACTACCACTCACCCTAACCCAATCCTCTGCTTTACCGGATACCTCTCCAGAAAATGTGAGCATTCTCCGACTAGCATCAAAAACTCTATCGCTGACATCGTTGAATACCGACAAAGACCACTCTTCATCAGGGGGTAAATTCGTAGTATAGGCTTGCCACTTCAACGTAATGTTTGCTTGCCTCACCCGAACAGAAAAACCTGTCCACGCTCCGACCGAACCTATCGGTGTGATTCCCCCTATTTGTCCTTTACCCAGCCACTGGGCAGCGCAGGCGATAGGCGGATCGAGTGAAGTGATTATTGTCGCGAATCGGATAGAAGTGAGGCCAATTGCACAGTTCGTAGTACCAGACTCAGCCAAGGAATAATTCAAAAATGTAGAGTCGACGAGGATTTCCCCATTCGAATTTCTTACCGCTAATCCAAAGCTCATTTGTACGCCACCAAAATTAGCACGCTAGAACACAAATAAGCTGGGCGGTAGTACCATTCATAGCCCCAGACTATTTGTCCCTCTAAAAGAGAAGCGGAGACACCTACCTGCCCGGCCCACCCTATGGGTATCGAATAGAGATAAGCGTTAGCAGGACCATACCCAGGTACAGCCTTACTTCCCTTTGTCAGTGCCTCTACCGAAAATTTCTCTATAACCCGCAATGCCTGGCCTGTCATTGTGTTAATGGAAGCCCCCGTAGAATTGAATGTTATAAGTCCAAAACTCATGCACTCAAATCTCCCATTTGAACCCTAAGGGTACCAACCGAATCAAACACTTTTATCGCTCGATTATTCATCAGCATTCTTCCTGCTCCTGGCGCCGAACCGTTGATTTCGAATGTTCCATCGAAGAACAACCTCCAACCTCGCTCCGCCTCCTTATAATTATTAGATTGAATGTAATTACCGATCTTGGCATTGGTAATAGTCCCATTCCCAATAAATGCATCAGCAATAATCGTCTGCCCGTCCTGAATTACAAATGGAAATTGATTTTTCTGTCCTACTGCAAACCGATCAGCACTGATGATGAATTGGCTCTCCAACCCACCCGGTCCATTCTCTAAGCCAAGCCCGATACCGGCATAGGAATACTGCCCTTTGCCCGCGTCGTACTGCATTCGCACAGACCAGTTGGCCGTGACCTTGCCCTCCACAGTCTGAATAGCCGTCGCGTTGGTTTGGATGGCCAATGTTTGGCCACCTACCGTGGTTTGGACGGTGTCGATGCGTTGGCCGAGCGCCTGATCGCCATTTGTACGCGCGGTGGTCTCGTTCTGAACAGCTGCCTTATTGGCGTCGGTTTGTGCAGTGACGGAATCGATCCTGCTACCGAGAGCGCCATCGGCATTGATACGTGCAATCTGTTCGGATTGGACCGCCGCTTTGTTGGCGTTGGTCTGCGCTATAATCGTATCGATCCTGCTACCCAATACCCCGTCGGCACTAATACGTGCAGTCTGTTCAGACTGAACAGCTGCCGAGTTCGCAGCATGTTTTACTTCCAGTACGTCCGTGCGCTGCCCCTGGATCAAGTCGCCCTCAATAATCGCCGACTGAATCGACCAGACGCCGACGCTCTGCTGTTCGGAACCCTGCCACCCAGCTTCGTCCCCCTGCATAGAAGGGTTAACCTGCAACGAAATGCCATCTACCCGCTCTGCCGTGGTAGTGACCTTGCCATCCAGCGTGGTCACCGTAGCCTTCAAGGTGTTCAACCCATTAGCTGTAGCGCTTACACCCGTGACCGGATCATCAACCGTAACCTTCACAGCGTTCAGTTGCTGGGCCTGTGCGTTAATGTCGCTGCCATGCTGAGCAATCGTCGCCGAGTTCTGCTGTATTTGTGCAGCCAGTGCCGCAGTGGTTTGCACAAGCGTGCCGATGTCCAACCAATAGGTTGTATTCGGTGGTGTATTTCCAGCAGGCACCGAAGCAACAGCCTGGTAAAGGTGATTGCCCAACCGCACAAACTCACCACTGGCATATGCCTTGGTCGAATCAAACAGCAACGCGTCTGTTACCTGATCCACCAGCCCTTCCAGATCCTTGCGCGTCTTGTCCAGGCGCTCATTGACCGAGCCCACGCCCACACCGTCAATCAGCTCGATGCGGTCCAACAGGTGCTTACCCAGCTGCGTCTCACCAATCTTCCCGGCGATCAGATCCAGGATCGGCGAGGCATCCGAACTGGCTTGCCCGCTGACGCCCGAACCGGCTGGGAACCACGGTCCGATATTGCCCGTGCGATCCACCAAGCGCGCCCAGAAGAACAACGACGTCCCCGCCGCGAGCCCCATCATGGTCAAATCGGTTTGCGGATAGGCGTAATCCCCCAACTTGGCTGCCATCGCCAAATCAGCGGTTTTCCCGTACCAGATCTCCGTGCGCTGCAAATCCGCGGTGCTCACCCCCTGCGGAATCTGCCATTTCACCTTGATCGCAAACACCAACGACTCTGTCGTCAGCGCAGCCACCGTCGGCGGCAAGGTAGTCTTGCCGTTGAGCACGGTCTCAACCGACTCGCTATACAACGAGCCAATATCCAAGGCGTTGATCGCCCGCACCTTGGCTACGTAGCGTCCAGCGTAGATCCCGGAAACTTCAATCGAAGCCCCGCCGGTACGCCCGGCATAGATCCACTCGCCGTCGTTTTTACGCCAGTAGACCTCGAAGGCAATCGCATGCGCCGGGCGCTGCCACTCGATGGTCATGACATTGACCGCACTGCCTTGCTCGACGAAATGGTCATTGCTGACCGTCACGCCGGTCGGGGCCGCTTGCACGCTCGGCGGGATCACGGTGATGGGTGGGCTGTCGATTTTCGCGCCGTTGTCGATGGCGGCGAACTTGCTCGGCACGTGCTTGACCGCGCTGAGGCTATATTTGATTTCGTCATCCGAAAAGTCTTCGGAAATCGACAGCACGCGGAACTGTTGCAAAGCTAGGGTCGCGGAGTCGATGGCCCAGATCGATTGAGCCGGGGGCAGTTCGTCGAGCTTGGTTTGCAACACAACCAACTGCTCATCCGCACCTGGGGCGCTGACGGATTTGACCTCACGGGACACGGCCTTGCCGTTGGGCATCACCAAGGTAATGGTGTCGCCCGCCGTGGCGCTGACTTCGGCATCCAGGGTCAGGCTGTCGAGGGTCGCATCCCGCAGGCGCCCGCCAATGCGGCGGCCGGCGCGGTCGTTGTCGGCCACGCGAATGATCTGGCCGGGGCGTGCCAGGGTGCCGTCGAGGCCGACCGCGAAAGTCACGCTTTCGGTTTCCAGGCGGTTGGTCAGCAAGGCCCATTTGCCGATGCGCTGGGCTTGGGCCTGGGACGTGCAACCGGTGGCACTGATTTCGGTTTGCTGGATGCCATAGCGCGCGATGCCTTCGGCGTCGTCGACGTACTGCACCTTCTGGCGATAGAAATCCGTCGGGTCATTCCAGCTGACCAGGGCGACGGTGTAGCGAGTCTTTTTCGCTGACCCGCCGTAGATGAATTGGCCACCAATGACGTTGGCGTTGGAGTAGGTGTAGACCGGGTCTTCCGGCATATCTGCTACTGCCATCACCGAACCTGCGCCCCAATAGGCCATGCCGCGGAAGGTGGTCGCCAGGTCCTGCAGCACCTTCAGGGCATCGGCACGCACCGACAGGTACAAGTTGCAGGTGAAGCGCGGTTCGGTGCCGCCCTTGCCATCGGACACTGGCTGGTCGCAATACTGGCCGATGCGGTACAGCTCCCACTTATCCACTTGGCCGGCGTTGAGCAGGTGGCCGAGGCCGTAGCGTTGGTGCAACAGCAGGTCGTAGTAGATCCAGGCCGGGTTGTCGGTCCAGGCGGATTTGAACGTGCCGTCCCACACGCCGCTGTAGGTGCGGGTTTGCGCGTCGTAGTTGCTCGGCACCTTGATGATCCGCCCGCGCAGCTCGAAGGAACGCGAGGGAATCGATTGGAATTGCGCGGCATCGAATTGCAGGCCGATCAGCGCCGAGCCCGGGTAGCGCAGCTTGGCGTCGATCACCTCGGTGGACGACTCCACGGTGGTGGTATCGGCGATCGCGCCACTGGTGGAGTTCGGTGTGATCCGGCGTACACGCAGGGTCCAGCTGTTTTTTGCCGGTGGCAGATCAACCCGGTGGGAGCGTTCGTACTTGGTGGTGGTTTTACCGCTGAAGGCTGCCGCCAGTACCTGCACGAAGGCGCCGCCATCGGTGGCTAGATCAATAGCGTATTGCACCGTGTAGCCGTTGGTGTCGCCGTTGCTGGTGTTGGTCTGCGACAACCGCGTGACAGCCAGGCGAACCCGCACCGCCGACAGTTGCAGGTTGGAATAGGACTTGGTCCAGGGCTGATCGCTACGCAGCTCGACGGACACCGGGCTTTCGTTTTCCACGGCAGGGAAGCCTGGGATGTGCGTCTGGTCCTGGCTGCCGTTGCGTGTATCGAGGGTCACGCCACTGAAATTGAGGCTGCCATCGGCGTTGGCCAGTGGCGTCTCGTCGAGAAATACCGAGCGCTTATCGTTTTTCAAACCGACAATCTCGCCTTCGCTGACGAGATCGAGGATACGGGCATAGGCCGTACTTTGCAGGCTGTCTGGCGCCTCTACGGAGGGACGGGGCTTGGACGCGCCGCCTTTGCTGCCAGCGAGAGTGAGGTCAGTCATGGCTTTCCTTCAGGCGAAATAAAGCCCGCACTCGGCGGGCTGGGTGAAAAGGAGAACGGTTAGAGTTGGTCCTGGGCGTAGATGCCGGCACTGATCACAGCACTGCCGACGACCAACTCGCCGTATAGCAAGCCGACCGGATTGCCCTGGGCGTTGGTGTTGACCGGGCCGTTGAAGCTGTAGCTCGGGCGGTTATTAGGACTGTCCTGGGCACCAAGCCCTTTGGGGGGCGGTGACAACATCTGCATGACACCGCCCATCGCCATGGACGCCCCCGCCATCAACATCATGCTGGCAGCCGGCCCCGTCAGGAAACCAAACGGGTTGTAATACGCCACCGCGATCAATACCGCACCGATAATAGTCTGCAACCCGCCTGCGCGCTTGGAGCCGGTCAATACCGGCGCGATGCGGATCACGTCCTTGCCAAGGGGCTTTTGAATATCGTCTTCGGCGATGTTGCGCTTGCCGTTGAATACGGCAAAGCGCAAACCTTTATCAGCGCTCTGCAGCATGTAGCGCTCAAAACCAGGAAACTGTTTGAAGTAGCCCATTACATCCTTGAAACCACCTGCGGTGGTCACGCGATGTTCTCGACCGAAAAGCCTGGCGAGCGAGCCTGATAGCAGCACCGTTCGCATCGTATGTTGTTCGACTGCCAATCCCATGAGCACTCTCCTGATCATCTTCGAAACGTTGGCTAGAGCTGATCCTGCGCATAGATACCCGCACTGACCACCGCACTGCCCACCGTCAGCTCGCCATACAGCAAGCCCACCGGGCCGCCCTGGATGCTGGTGTTGACCGGGCCGTTGAAGCTGTAGCTGGAGCGGTTATCCGGGCGGTCCATGGTGCTCAGCCCCTTGGGCATCGGCGACATCAACTGCATGACGCCGCCCATGGCCATGGAAATCCCCATACTCGCGGCGAAGGTCCAGCCAGTGGTGGATGAAGCGCCGATCAAGGTCGAGGAGCTACCGGAAGCGGCGAGGCCACCAGAGAAATACGACGCCGCGACAATCAATGCGACCCCGATAATGGTTTGCATCGACCCTGCGCGCTTGCTGCCCATCAGCACCGGGGCGATGCGGATATCCGAGGTTCCGGAAGGTGCGTTGAGCCGGTCCTGGCCGATATTGTCGCGGCCCAGGAAAATCGAGTAGGTCACGCCGCGGTCCTTGGACTCCATCAGGAAACGCTCGAACCCGGGCACCAGGATGCACAGCGCGTGAATCGCTTCCGAGGCGTTCCTCACCGCCAGCCGATGCACTCGGCCAAAGCTGGCGCCCAGGCTGCCGTAGAGGCGCACCGTCCGGACTTTTTCATGATGCATGGCATCCTCCAGGCGAATGATCCGCCGATGTGGTTAGTGTTCGGCCCGCAGGCCATGTCGCCAATAGCTGACCGTCACCTCGCCCCAATAGCCGCCGTAGGTATCGCGCTTGCTATCGCGACCATACAGGTGGTGCAGGATGGAACCAGGGGCCGGGTAATGCTCGGGTTCGCTTTGCAGCACGCCGTCGGCCAGGTAGATCGCGGCATGGTTGGGCACTGGCGACCGAATCTGCATCAGCACGATATCGCCCTGTTGCAGTTGGCTGACCTGCATAAAACCGGCGGCCGGCAGGTTGTCCAGGTAGAGATTGCCGCCCTTGTCCCACCAGCCGTCTTCGCGCTGATAATCGCCGAGTTCGATGTCCAACTCGCGGCGGTAGTAGTCGAGGATGATGCTCAGGCAGTCATGCACGCCGTGGGCGAAAGCGCGACCGATCAGGGGCGCCTGGTAGCCATTCGGCGTGCAACTGGCCCATTCACCGGTACACACCTGCCCGTCGTCCCCCTTGCGCACTTCGACAATGTGCCAAGGCAACCCTGAGGCTTCACACGCCACGCGGTCCGCTTCACTGGGCGTCGCCGGGCAATCGGGATGGCTGTGCACCACCGCGAGGATTTCGCCACGCTCTTCGGCGGCGGCATAGTCCTCGGGTGCCAGGCGAAAGTGTTCGCTGGGCGTGCTCGCCGTATTGCGACACGGCACATACACACGCTTGCGCCCTTCGCGAATCATCAGGCCACAGCACTCATGGGGGTAGTCGGCCACGGCGTGTCGGGCAATCGCCGCCAGGTTGGTCTTGTTCATGTTCAGCTCCGCAACAGGCCCGCAGCCGGAAATGAACCGTAGGGCAGTGGGTTGTTCTCGCCGAAACGCAGCTTGCAGCTGGTCAGCCGCCCACCGCATTTATCCTTGGCGGCATCCGTGACGATCACGTCATTGGCATCCGCCACCGGGCCGCCGTTGTAGCCGCAATAGGGGCCGCGGTAACCGCCGCAGCTGAGCCACCAACACACATTGGCGACGATCTGTCGACGGGGCAGTTGCACGCCGTTGAAGTCCAGCGCACTGGCCAGTTCGAACTTCACCGTCTCGCTGCTTTCCGCGACTTTGCGCTCGACGTACCAGATGTCCGGCGGCAGTTCCTCTTCCGGGTCCGCTTCGGGCTGGCCGTCGAGGTACTTGGCCAAGGTGCGGTGACGGATCAGCCGAGCGCCGACCAGGTCCTCGAAATACAACACCAACGCCGTGATGAAACCACCGACGTTACCTACGGCCAGCGTTGGCGTCGGTTGGGTGCCCTGCCCCGACATTTCAAAGCCCTCGGCCTGGATTGGCCAGGGTGAATATTCGTGGCCCTGCCAGAATATCGATGACTCCTGAGGGTAACCATGAAACCGGTACAACTCGGCGCCCAGGGTGGTGGCATCGAGTTCGAAAAGCTCCACCCAGGCCCCGGGTTCCAGGGTCTGGATATCTGCGGTGATGGACATAGGATTCTCCGCGCAAAGAAAACCCCGCACTGTGGCGGGGTGTAGGCGCCGCAGGTGGCGCTACGGGTGGAAGGCTTGTTCGAACGTCGCGGTCAGGGAGTAGAGCCCGGCGCCCATGGGCGTGGGCTGGTAACCCTTACAGCGATACAACGCAGGCGCTGCCAGTGGCGCGGTCCAGCTGAACGCCTTGGCGCCGGCATGGCGATCGAGAAAAGCGACGATCGCTTTGATCCGCGCTTCGTCACCCACGAAGGTCAGTGACCAGGATTGGGTCTTGTTGTTGATCCCATCCGCAGCCGTTTGCTGGTATCCATCGCCGAACTTGGCCGACTTCAGGCGAAACTCGACGCTGCCGACGGGTTCCACCTTGGGCACCCAAGTGAAAGTTTCTGTACTCATGTTTTCTCCAGGCGTAAGCCGTTGGTGGTCAGCGGCCGTTGATGGCCGACCAGATTTGCCCGCCCGGCTTGAGGTCGCGAGCGATCTGCTCGGCGGCACCCTGGCGGGCGGAACCGGCGTAGGCGCGGGCGACGTTCTGGGCGTTGGCGTCGGTGCCAGAGCCCTGGCCGTCGGCAACGTTGATGGTTTGCTGGATCACCACCTGGTTGCTGCTGGTGCTGCCCGACGGGCCGCCGCCCAATGCACGTACGCCGAGGGAGCCGTCAGAACCACGGCTCAGAGGCATGATGGCTTCGGGGCCGGCTTCGCCGAAGAGGGCCATGGGGGCCAGGGTTGGGCCAGTGGCGACGGAGTTGGTGAAGGTGCCGCCGTTGGCGAAGGCTTGAACACCGTAGTTCCAGGCGCTCCCTTTCGCATTGTAATGAACACCCGCCGTGTTGAGCTGGGGGTTAAAGATGTAGCTGTTAGGACCGACACTGGTGGTCGTCGGGGTCGGTGTGCTGCTGCCCAACCAGGCACTCACCGCCGAACTGGCCAGCCCGAACAACGAACTCAGCGCACTGGATGCCGCGGTCTTCGCCGCCATCGTGGCCATGTCCTTGAGCACTGACGTGGCGAAATCCGAAAAATTGAATTTGCCCGTGGTTGCGAACGTCAGCACCGCCTGATCCATCTTCTCGAAAGCACTGGTAAACACTGCCTTCGATTGTTCGGCCGCCGTGCCTGCCTTGTTCGAATACTCATCGAACGCACTGTTAGCACCCTGGCGCCAGTCATCAAGCAACTGCGTCATTTCGGCGAAGTTGCTCTTTACCTGCCGGGTCTTTGCGTCGTCCAGAAATGCCATCGTCGCGTCGTCACCCGAAGGCGTCGGTACAGCCTCTGCGTACGGCCCACCCACTGGAAACTTCAGCCCCGCCCGCTCGGTGTAACTGGACTGCGCATCCAGCGCGCCAACAAAATCATTCTGCGCACCCTGGCTCTGCTTGAGCACTTGCACCAGTTGCGCATTTTTCTGAATAAATTTTTCCGCCGCATCCGTGGCCGGGTCATAGGCCCTTTGAAAGCCCTTGAACTGGCCGGACGTGACCTGTAGCGCCGCTGCGGCAGAGGCGCTGACCTTTTTACTGGCGTCCTCGATCTTCTGCTGCATCTCGCGCATGCTGTTTTCGGTAATCCGCGACGCCTTCGCCAGGGCCTGCTCCAGGCTGCCGAGGTTGAGCGTCAGATTACCCTGGGAAGCAGTTGCCATAGGTTTCTCCGGGTCATGGATAAAACCCGTCGAAACGGGTTTCAAGGAAAGTGGCGTCGTCCTTAACGCCACTCGTTCATCGCACGTTCGAGCGACACACCCCGGCGCAGCTCGTGGGGCATGAAGTCAATCATTTCGGCCGTGCCGCCGCCCAGCCGGTGGGTCTGCAGCGCTATCAACGCGCTGCCCGCCTCCAGCCGCCTACCGGCGTGCAGGGAACCATATCGGTCGATATAGCGTCCCCAGGCCAGGGCTTCGTGATAGGTCATGCGTTCTTTGGCTTCGGTGATCGTGCGGCCGCCCACTCCGTTCAGCACCAGTTCGTGCCAGAACTCATCGGCGACCGTCAGCTCTTTGCGCCGCTACCCTGAGTGCCATTGACCTCATTGACTGCATTGAGGATCAGAAACCCCAATGACGGCTCAAGACCGAAAGCATCGTCGTAACTAAGGGCTTCATCGCCCTCAGCCCCCAACGATACCGACGCGGCGAGGTAGCTGGCGTTGCGGCTTTGTGACGACTCACCCTGGCTGAACAGACGCTCGATCACGCCGAACGACTGACGGCGGATGTGCAACGTGAAGGTATCGGTCACTTCCTTGCCGGTTTTGCTGTCCAGGTGCGTCCAGCTGATGTCTTTCTTCACCGGCAGGCCATCGACGATGCCGCCCTTGGCTTTCAGTTGTTTGAGGTTCATGGCGTCTCTCAGGCTTTCTTGATCCAGGCGCTTGCGCCGGTGCGTTGGATGGTGACGGTGGTAGTCACGACCGCGTTCAGTGCGAAATTGAACGGGAAGTCCGACACGTAGCCGTCGAAAGTGAACCAGGTGCGGGTCGCCGGCAGTTCAAAGCCATCGCCCTTGGCGTTCAGCGTGGGCAGCACGTCCTTGCCGTCGGACCAGCCCACCGCCCACTTCACACCGGTATCGCCCTTGGCTTCAGACAGCTGGTGCAGGCGGATATGGCTGGCGTTGGTCGGGTCGGCGTTCAGGCCCAGGCTCGCAGTGCCTGGGGTGCGCAAACCTTTCTTGTAGCTGCGCTCTTCGGCATTGAGGCTGGTGTCTTCAATCTGCTCGGCCGGCGCGCCACCAGGTTCGAATGAAGTGGCGTGCTCAATTTCCAGCACGGTGTAGGGCCCGGTGCCGGAGACCGGCGGGACGAGGGCAAAAATCTGGGTACCTTGGGTAAGAATCGACATCGAGTGTTCTCCATGAACAATAAAAAACCCGCGAAGGCGGGCTGTGGGGTGCAACGGCTGTGTTGCTGCGTGCAAGGCAGGTCGAGACGGGATCAGGGTGCCGGTTTGCCATCCAGGTAAGGCGGCGCATTCGGGTCCGGCTCTCGGCTCTTGATCAGGTCGACCAATGCCTGGTTGCTCTGGGCCAACAGTCGAATGGCCGCGTTGAGCGCCACCTGGCCATCGGTCTGGGTTTGCAGGGCGGCGATCAAGCGGTTGATCGCGGCCAATTCTTCGTCGTTCATAGGCATCTTGGTTCCTGTATCACGTCAGGTAGGCAGGGTGTGGGAGCTTCAACAGCGCGCAGCGATGACAATCAAGACGCCAACCCAGTGGCCATGATCGAACTGCGATACCCCGTCGCCGGGTCGCCAACGTGGGTCACTTGGGTAATCGACCAGCGCCCCTGCATGTACGAAGGCCAGGTTTCATCCAGCACCAGCAAGCCTTCGGCAGCGAGCAACGGGTTACCTGGGCAATCGATCTGCAGCTTCAAACCTTCACGGCCCACTAGGCGCAGTTCGCCTTCGGCCACGGCGCGGGCTTCGGCTTCGTTCTGGCAGCGCTGGCGCAAGGTCTTGAACGGGGCAATCCCGACCTGGACCACGCGCTGTTTGCCGGCGGCGGCGTCCCACCAGCTGACGCGGCTGCCCATGTATTTGGAGCGTGATTTTTCGTCGAGCTTGGCGGTAATGAAGGCATGCTCACCGGGCCGGTTGTCCTCGGTCACCGATAATTTCACTGGCGGCAATAGCTGACCGGAGAGTGACTTGGCCTGCCCCGCTTCGGCCAGTACATAGAGCTCGTTGAACGGTTTGGTGACCGCGTTGTAGCGCTTGGCCAGGCGAGTGATGAAGGCCATGTCGCTTTCATTGGACTGGTCGATGTGCGCAATCGCAATGCCGTCGAGCGTCGGTGCCACTCGCGGTGAAAAACCATGGCGGCTGACCAGTTGGCGAAACAATGCCCCTAATGTCGTCGGCCCATGGCTGGCAGAGCGGCGCTGGCGATACCCGCTCTTATCCACCTCACTGAAGGGCGCGGCCGTGGCCACGATCATCAGGCGCATCGGAAACAACACCGGGGTTCTTTGGGTGACGACAAACTCGCCTTTTTCCACCAAGCCGGTTTCCTGGTAACCGACGCGCAGGCCGATCTTGCCGCTCAGGCTGGGCAACCCCTCCAGCCCTTCGATATTGAGGGTCAATTCCAGGCGGTCAGTCTGGATACCGCCAGCGTCGGTGTGGCTCCAATGCATCAGGCGTTGATTGAGCAGCGCCGCGTTGGCGCCGTAGAACTCTACGATCGGGGTAAATCCCTGTGCCATGCAGCCTCCTTAATCCCACGCCAGCACGGGACGCACGGCCGCCGGCCTGGCTTGCATCTCAGGCACGATCACCCATACGCCGGCCGGCAATAGCGGACCGTATTCAGCCAGTTCGGGATTCAAGCGCCAGAGGGTTTCTTCCGCCGCGTCGTCGCAACGCCCCAGCTCGCGATAGAGCAACAGGTTGACCGAATCACCGGCGATACTTCGCACTCTACGCATTGACGAATTCCTCCAGTTCCAGGGTCCAGCTCATCACCATGGCGGTGCCGTCATCGATCACGTTGCTTTGGGTTTCCACCACCGAATTGATCCGCCACAGGCCCCAATTACGGCCGATGCCATCGACCAACGGCAAAGGCGCCCGCGCATTTTGCAGCGCGCGCAGTTCGTCCAGGCGCTGCATACCGTTGGCGTACATGGCTGTACCGTTGAACGTGAGCTTTTCCAGCTTCTGGCCGTTCTGCCGCGACTGGGGCTTGCTGGCAATAATCGCCAGGTCACTCCAGCCGCCGTCGCTGTTGCGGATCAACGACGAATAGGCAAAGCCGCGGGACAAGCCAAAGATAAAGTCGCCGAGTATCATTTGTTGTCGCATCAATCACCTCCTGAAGGATCGGCCAGTGCCGCGTTGCGCCGGATACCCAGGGAGTCGGTGACCATAGGTATGCATTGAAACTGCAGGGCCTGGATCACCTGGTTGACGACCTGCTGGGCATCGGCAGGGTTGACACCGGTGATCTGGATACTCGGTGCAATCGTGACCTGGACGTTGTCGGTGCGGGCACTGTTGAGCTCCTTGCTCAGTGCATTGGGTGCGGGCAGGCGATCATTTGAGCTGAACAGTTTGTCACCCAGCCAACTGCCTGCTTCGCTGCCCAGCAAGCCACCGATGGCGCCGCCGACTGCGGTGCCGATACCTGGGAAAACCAGGGTGCCGAGCGCGGCGCCGGCGGATGCTCCCGCCCAGGCGCCACCGGCGGTGCTGAGACCGGTACCGACAGCCTTGGCGTCGCCAGTGCGTACGCCCTGGATCACATCCGCGGCGGTGTCGACATACTTCAGCGGGCCAAGGCGGCGGGCGCCGGCAGACTCCAGCTTACTCATCACACCCAACAGCCCGGAAGCCGGTATTTTTGGCGCGGGAGTCACCACAGGCAAGGCTGAACGCTCATGGCTGAAGGCCTGTGCGCGAGGCTGGGTCGTTGCGCGGGCTTCGGAAGGCACGGGCACTCCCCTGCGTTCCAAGGCTTCAATCAGCCCTGGGGTTCTACTTGGGATCGAATGACGCACATCAGTGTGAGTCGTTCGGTCATTGACCTGGGCACCACGCGGCTGCAAACCTTGCACGGGTGCTCCGGCATGGAAACCATTGGACTGCGCCGGGAATAAGGGTTTGATGAAGCGCTCAGACAGACTGCGCAGCGTCGACATCACCCCAGCGTTTTTCACAGGTGCCCGCTTTGTAAACGCCGGCCTCGCCACAGACGTCTGTTTCTTCTGCGCTTGCTGTTTCTTCTGCGCGTTCCGCGCCTTCTGGTTTTTCTGCGACTTGGGCCTATTGCTACCCTTTTTCCTGGCAGAAGAGCCTCTGCGACTGGAGCGGCGACTGCTCAGTGAGGCTTGGGTTGCAGTGGCGCAGCAGCATGGCTGATCCTTTTTAAAGCCGTCGCTCTTGAACAGTTTGCCAACCACTCCAGGCAGTTTGCCCAGCGTCACGTCGACCACATTGCTCGTCACCCGACTTTTGATCGTGTCTCCCAAACCCGAGAAAAAGCCGGTAACCACAGGTGAAAACACCGGCAGAATCACCGCCTCAGCGGTTTTCACAGTGGTGGCGGCTGCCGGCGATGTGCTGGCCCAGGCATTGGCTCCGTCCATCACGTCGGTCTTTTTTTGAAGCCACACGTCTTCCCAGAGTACCGGTGCCGGCTTGAGCCTCGTGGAGAGCCGCTCCTCACTCTTTGAGGACGCCTCGCGCAGCTGCGCTATGGTTTTTTCCTTGATGGCTGGCGCAGCAAACGATTGTTGAAAGGCCGCGACCGGATCGAGGCTCTTTACCTCGCGCAGCGTCATGGCTTCACGGATCAGCCGCAGTTCTTGCGATGTGCTCGACGTAACTTCGGTGGTTGTCGCCTGATCGCTGCGTTTTTCGGTTTTGGACGGTTCAACGCCCATCGCCTTAAGCTGCGGCAAGGAGGCTTGCAGCGCGTCCACACTATCGCGCAGTAACCCCAGGGACAGCGAAAGACCCTGAAGTTGCAAGCCGGCATTGGTCAGCTCCAGGCCCATCGAGGACAATGGCGCCGCCTCTGCATGACTTTCAAATGCCAACGGGCCCGGGTTAACACTATCGGCACCCTTCGCGCCGCCTGCGTTGCTGAATACACCCTGGCCATCCTTGACCATGGCATATGCGAGCGAATACTTGTCCTGCATCCCGCTTACTCCTGTTTAACGCCAAGGCGAGTGATCGCAATGTCGTAGCGGCGCAATGCTTTTCCGGCGTCCCAGTCGAGGATCTCCGCCTCATTGACCGAGTAGATCAGCGGCACCACATCGAGGATTACCTCGATATCGCGCTGCGAAAGAAGTCCGCCGGTTGATTTAAAAAATCGTCGATGCGCTCCTGCAGTTCCGTCCAGTCGGGCACGGTCAAACCGGCCAGGTCAGGGATCATCAGGCCGGTGCAATGGGCGGTGATGAACTCGGCGCGCTCTTTATTGGTGGCGAGCTTTTTCATTACTTTGGTGGCGCGCAGGGCGGGCATTTCCAGGGGCAGTTCGGTCAGGGTTCGGCCGGCTGCGTCCAGGGGCAATAGCAATTGGACGGGTTGGTCGTAGAGCGTCGCTTCATCCGCATTCAGGAAGAACGACGTCGGGCGCGTCGACATCTCGTGTACGTACTGGGCAATGCTTACGTAGTCAGGGCGCTTGAGCTGGTCGAGCTCTTTTTCCGACAGGCCGGTGGCGAGTTTCGCCAGTTCGAAAAACTGATCGTCCTCGTCATCACCGGCCCGGGCCAGCGCGTCTTTTTGCGCGGCGTAAAACAACGGTTTGAGCTGAACCTGCTGGATCGTCGCGCCGGTGTCGGCGGTGATCGGAGCCAGCAGGGTATGCAACGGTGGCATCCAGGCCATGGGGCAATTCCTTGTTGAACGGTATTGAAAAGTACCGAAAATCCAGATCTGAACGCGGTCCCTGTGGGAGCAGGCTTGCCTGCGATGGCATCAACTCGGTGCTCCAGACACACCGAGTCGCCTGCATCGCGGGCAAGCCCGACTCCCACATTGACCGTGCCTGCCTTAGATTGCAGTCATTTTTTAAGGCATCAGTACGGCGCGGCGCGCATCGCCAAGAATGTCGACGCCGTTGAGCACGAACTTCTGGGTGCGCACGTCGATGTCGATCACCGAAATGCCATTTTCCAGACGGTTGTAGGTACGGCAGGACAGTTCCAGCGTGGTGAGCGCCTTGTCGCCCATCTTCAGCTTCGCTTCATCCAGGGATTTGAGCTTGCCGCCGACGGTGTGGTAGGTGAAGTAGGTCTTGCCGTCCTGGTCCTGGCCGGCTTCCCGCACGTTCAGCAGGATGTCGTCACCCATGCGCACGCCCAGGGCCAGCATGATTTCCGGGCCGGCACCTTGGAGGACCAGGGTGGCATTGAGCACCTTGCCGCTCTTGGCCATTTCTTCGGCGATGAAACGCCCGCCGGACATGGGCTCCATCTCGAACTCGATCTTCGGCGGGGTGAACTCTTCCACGGTTGCGGACAAAGGCAGGCCTTGAAGGGTGGCCGCGATGGCCTGTCTGACTCGGTTGGTAAACAT